>JACCDG011987155.1_pt1 | contig 13840 bp, 17 predicted proteins | sample 7442471 | NCBI WGS metagenome assembly JACCDG01 (sample SAMN15323444, study PRJNA562643) | freshwater metagenome | isolation source: river surface water | place: USA:Blue River Watershed | collected 2017-08-17
AAGGCAGGATCACCGAATTCAGTTTTTATTTCAGCCTGCATTTTGGCCGGGTCCAATCCAAACTGGCGGCTGATCTCCTGAGAACTGATAGCACGTGCCATATATCCCAGGTTCAAACTTTGAGCCTTCTCAAGCATGTCCTCTGTGGTCACATCTGGGAACTTCATCTCAACTTCGTAGTTGTCAAAGTTGATGTTCTCGTCCTCCAGCAACCACAGCCAAAGCTTCTCCAAGCCTGAAGAGAGGAACTCTCGTTCATCTTCAATCATCCTCATAACAGGCGATTCAGCCACCATTGCACTTGCCAGAGAACCTTCAGAAGTGTCGCATGATATCTGCTCAAAAGTGAAGCCCGTGGTCTTGGCGACTTCTCGGAGCAGGACGCTAAGCAATGGCCCAGCATCGGAGAAATTGTTATCAGGATGGGCGAAATCAATTTCCACTCCTGCTGTCGTCGTAGCGACCGTTCCTGCTCTGTTTCTTTCGATTCCACTGTAGTTGTCCACATTGGTAGAGTTCTGAGATTTGGCGGCATCCATGATGCGACCAGCCATCCGCTGACCACCAGCGACCTTCCGAACCATGACAATGGCTGACTGGCTCTGACGAAGGGTCACTTCGTTGATGAGCATGTCACGATGTTTATACAGTGCTTCGATACAAGAAAGCAAGCGAGAATTCCCACGTTTCTCAGTGGAATCACAATCTAGCTTGATATGCACCATATCTTCAGGGGCAACATAGGCATACTGTTCATACCCGACTGGATTGCCTACAGCATCATATGCTTGACGGCACAGAGAGTAGCCTCGCACATTGACCACATCGGACGGGTCGGTCTCGATGCCTCCAAGCTCATTCCCATCTTCATCGATCACATCTTCAGGATCAACAAAACGGTACTTGGTCTCACCAAACCCGAATTCGTCTTTCATACGGCGGATGAACAAGTCCCCATCTCGGTAGAGACGGTTACACATCTCAGGCGTGGTCAGATAAGGTTTGAGAGCCTTGATCTTCTGGGATAGCCGCTTGTTGACTCCCCGAGTGAACTTGTTCTCAGGATTGGAATCAGCCTCCAGAGGACAGAGTTCAACTGTGGTCTTGCCGCCAAGGATGTACGACCGATAAAGGAACAGCACACGCTTAGCAGTGGGAGACCGCTTAGCCAGCTCCCGAATGCGAGTTCGCAGGTTAGCAGGATTCCGATTGGACGAAAGCCCCATCTGCTCCCACTCAGCTTGATCTGGGTCTTCAATAATTGGCACAGCATAGGAGTTCTCTACATAGTAGAGGTCATGTTCCTTCTGTGCTTCCGCAATAGTCTCAGCATTGATAGGCACACCAACAGGCCAAGGTTTCCCCACTGCTGCTTGCCGTCGATTCTTCCTACGTCTAGCCATTAACGCCTACTTTCTGATTTCGATAAGGTGAGTAAACGTCTGCTTTCTTCAACTGATCGAAGCCAAGACGTTGGTAAGCTGATGTCCAAAGTTCTCTGGTCTTAGGTGCCAGAGTAGGGATAGCTGTGCCTTCAATGGTAACAGGCATCAGGAATAGTCTTGCTCGACTTCGCCAAGTATCTACGAAGTTCTGAGCTTCAGAGTATGCGGCCAAACCTACAGCGTTGTCTGAGCCTGAAGCACTAGGAGTCCAGCCATCAGTGAAGGCTGGACGCCACTCCTTAACAGCAGCATGAAAATACTTGGTAGCCGCTCCCTTTGCTCCAGAGGTCTTATTGACCACATCCTTCTTCTCTTTCGCAATCTCGTGAAGCTTGGCCCCCATCTTGTCGTAAGCTTCCGCATCGAATGTGCAGAACATGGAAAGTACTTCAATCGCAATGCCACGAGCCTGTCTACGACTCATTGTGGGATCAGCAGACAAAGTACCCATGCGATGGATGGCTGTGCTGAGAGCCAAAGGCACATCAGGCTTTCCATCCATGCCAAGGTAGCCAATAGCTGGTGTGGTCAGATCTACCAATCGTTCCTTGAGAGCCAAGAACTTAGCCGCATCTGAGCTGGCGTAGTCTGCCAAGGCAGCATTGTGGTTCTTGGTAGCTCCAAGCAAGGCATCGTGAGTATCCTTGGCCTTTAGGTAGTAGTCAACAATGGTCAGATCTTTATTGACGTGGTTAAACTGCCCCAAAGAAAACTTCGGGTAAGGTTTAGGCATTAAAGCTCCTCGCTTTCGTAGGTGTCCGATTCAGCTTCTTCCATAAGCCGGTCATGGAAAAACTTGATGGTGGCTGCAATAGTGAAGGCTCGGTCATCATGGCCACCTCTGGGGTGGTCAAACCGCCAACGCTTGCTGCCGGGAATGTCTTTGATGATTAGATCACACAATTCAGTTTCTAGGTTATCTGGCATGTCTTGAGGCATCCAGATGTTACCATCAGCATCGTACATCTCCCCGCATCCGGGATACCACGAAACCTTTTGTTCCATGAGGTATTGCTGAAGTAGGATCGAGGCTTGATGGTTTCCGATACCAGATCGGAACTCAAACTCTTCCACATACTTCCCGGCTGACTTGAGGATCTGACAGCAGTGAGCCATCTGATGTTTATCAAAGACGTACGCTACTTCGGACTGTAAGCCAAACTGGATATCGATGCTGTCTAGTAACTCAAGTACTTCAGAGACCAGCACAACCCCATCACGGAGTCTAGGATCAATCACGTCCATTCGGTCTACTACGACCACACCGTCGTACAGATGGCTGACAGTGATGACTGTGCGATCAATCCGTTCAGCGTAGTCAACAGCAACAACGTAGAAAGGAATGTGGTCAGACCCGTTATCCTCACGTTGTAGAAGTTCATTGCGGCAAGCGGCAACTTGGTGTTCCTCAATGAATACAGAGCCTACATCAGAGTCAACATTCATCCACAAACGCTGAAACTCAGCGTAGTCGATTCCGACCCGCTGAGCATGGATAGTTTCTTCTGTGAACCACGGAGCATAGCCGTAAGGGATTGAGCAATACCAGTCAGCTTCGTTCTTAAACAGTTCGCGTTTAGCGATCTGCCATGAACCCGTAGCTAAGGCATTGCAGCCGACAATCAGCATCTTGTCTTTCTTCCCTGATGAGGAGAAGATTGAATCCCACCATTTGCTATCAGACCATGCCGACCATTCGTCAGCAATGACCACATCCGGTGAGAGTCCGAGAGACGAGCCTAGGTCGCTGGAGAGGCACTTGAACAGCCCTTTTGTGACTTTACTAACAAGAGCCTTCTTCTGAACATCGATGAACTGCATCAACCAAGGATTGGCATCGACGATCTTGCCAGCCTGACCAATAACAAGCTGAGCTTGCTCCAAGTCTTCTGCAACAATCAGACCATCAAGCTTATAGTTGCAGAACATCAGAAGCCAGATAACGTCCAGAGCGATGTCTGAGGTCTTTGAGTATCCACGAGATCGTTGAGTATAGAACTTCCTGATCTTTGGCTTCTCTCGATCAATCACCTTTCCATTAGCTCGTTTGGGGATCTGAGCAGTCCACAGAAGACACTCATCTCTTGCAGCGAAGTCTTCTCGTTGAACACCAGACATGACTTTGCCAAGAGGTTGGAGTTTGTTGCCAGCATCAACTAGGATGCACTCTCGGAAGGCCATCGGATCGCGTCTAAAGACTTCTAGCTTTAGTTTCTCATTATCAACAGCTATGGTCAGTCCTCCTCAACAGATTGTCCACGACTCTCATCATACAGCCGTTTGGCTTGCTTCTCAGTGAACTCACCTTTAACCCAAGCCATTTTGATTTGAGCATCAGTCAGTTCACCAAGGTTCTCCAAGGCTGCATCTGGGATATGGGCAAAGTTCATATTCTCGATGTTGGTTTGAGAAGCAGTTCCAATCCTTGTGGTCTTAGCAGTCTGCAATACGCCTTGGATTGCTCCAAGTTCCTTAGCGGCTGCAAGAGCAGATTTGAAGTCTCCACGTTGCATGGCTAGGGCATAGACATTCTCATACCGAAGGATCTGGATACCTCGATTGGTATCCTCATCAATTCCAAGTTGACGGTTGGAGATGGCTAGATCATTCTTACAACGGTTGATCCAACCTACAGCGGCACTGCGGGTCATCTTGTAGAAGGCATCGCACAGGTCAACTACGATGGCTTCGATGGGCATACCGTAGGTCAATGAAACCGATATGAGGGTTGTTATATCCTCTCGCTCCGCCGCAGTCCACACTTTGGTCTTGGCAGGTTTCTTAGTTGGCATTTAAGACCTCACTTTTGCTACGTGCATTCCATACATCCCATCTGTCTCGGAGTAAATCCAGCTTTCGCTGGCTCTGGTATTTCCAAGATAGCCATTTGAGTAATGCCAGAGATCACAGGCACTCAGGCTCCCTGTAATCCGTACGACCACACCTGCGGTCTCGTAGTAAGGTGTCCAAGACTTGGAGCGGGTTGTGTGAAGATGCCCAGTCAGGAATTCCCTGCAAGTGGTTTGCCCCCAAGCTACAGGTTGTTCGGTGGCCATGATGATGGGGGCGGTGTCGAACTTAGTAAACTTGTGCGTTAGGCCAATTAGGTTGGTTCCAAACTGAATGTACTTGCGGAGAATTTCATCATCATCGACAGTAACACGAGGATCTTTTCGGAAGTATTGCTTGACCACCTTAGCCAGCAAACAACTGGTAAGCATGTCGTGGTTTCCGGGGACCACCGCAACATGTGTGTTAGCAATCTCAGCACAATCTTCGATAGCTGCAATCGTAGCCGCAACAGCAATATCAAAGACCCTAGTGTACCTAGTATCAACACTGGCTACAACAGTTCCACTAGTTGTTTGACTGTTAGCTGAATCTGCGTTGAGTTGGTCACTGCCAATTACTAACACGATCTTTTTAATCCGTCGTGGATTAAAATGAGTCAGAGAATCTGATACAGCCTGTCTGTAGATAGCCGCAGCCAAGTCTGGGTCATAATTGACCCCTGTCTCACCTGAGTAACTAAGCTTGCCAAAGTGGGCATCCACAGGACAGATAACCAGCATAGAATCTGCATTGGCTGATTCCAGACCTCGAAGTGACTTCCGTCTTGCTGACTCTAGTAGACTAGCAATGTTAGTAGCCGTTTCATCTACGTTCACTACTTTAGAAAAGGCTTCACGCTTAACCCATACAGAAGCGTCCTCATTCTTTAACCAAGCCCCTCGTACCTCATCTTGTCGGATATTGTGGTCATCACACACTTGAGTCAGTGCGTCCAAAAGGAACGTATCCTTAGTGCCTGCTGATGCTGTCTCCACAGATTGGTGCAAACTACTGAGAGGTTCGCGAGAGTAGGGGGTAATTTCACCATCCCCACGCTCCCGTTTCAATGCTCTCTGCAATGTGGTCCGAGGAATCCCCAAGGCTCGTGAAGCGGCCCGTACAGATCCATACTTCTCTACTTCGTCTGTGTAGTTCAACACTAACTCCAGTTAAAGACGACTTGTGAATTAGGTTTAGGAGACGACACAATCTGCTTAATAGCGGATTGGTACTGCTCCAACGTACCTGTATTGTAGATCAGGTAGTCAAACAACTTGTCAGGCAGGCGTTCTTCTGAGCTATGCGTCAAAGCACTAGCAGCATGGCTTCGACGGTTAGGCCCGAATAGTTTAACTGTGATTCCATCGTGGTCAGAGATATACTGAACTTCATTGAGGAACCGCAGGTCATCTGCAATCACCAACTCTTGTGAAGGTGTCGAGACATAAGTATAGACCTCATCGTCAAAGAGTTTGATCCAACAATATTCACCGTGGATGTCTCTGCCGCCTTCTGTTCCTACTCGCTGGAGGAGTCTACGGACTTCAGGAACCTCTTTTGCCTTCTCCCAGCCTACACGGTCTACGAGATACTGCAAACGCTCTACAGTGCCATCTAGGAAGATGATGAGAGGGTTGATAGCATAGAGACTGTCATAGACAGGCTTGGCGAATTTCACGGCTCGAACATTCAGATCAGGGAATGCTTTAACGGCTGTCTTGGCAAACTCGGATTTTCCAGTCCCTATCTGCCCATTCACTCCAATGAATTTATGAATCATGAGACATACCCTTTCTATTCCAAGGTCGGACTGGTTTTGTTAGAGCTTCTTCTACACTCCAGCCCTTCTTTAGCCTGTTTGCTAAAGTTGAATCATCCATCCCTTTTAACTCTGCCCAATGGGACACACATAAAGTGACTCCATTGTACTCCACAAACACTGTAGTTGTCCTGTTTGTAACCTGTTCTTTAGCCGTTGCCCACCGACAGTTCTCTGGCGAATAAGGTCCATTGTTGTTAATCCTGTCAATTGAATGCTGTGGCGAAGGTTTCGGACCCATGTCTTCAAGGAAGTGCTCAAACGACTCTTTCCAGCGGTCACACATAGTAATTCCCCTGTGAAAGTAGTTATTTGCATCTTTTGATTGTGGGCTAGTCCTGTATTTAGCACTATCCCATGCTGAGTATTCCGGAGTCGGCTTTTTGTTACGCTTGCAACCATGAGTTGAGTTTCTAATAGAAGCAGACTCACCAACCCAACACCCACAACTTTTAGTGCCTCTTTTCAAAGATTGTGTTTCAGTATAGCATATGTTACCACACTCGCAGAAGCACTTCCAATACACTTGTCCCCTTTTACCAACTCTGTGAAAGGACTTGACTATCAACTTACCAAACCGCTCTCCCGTTAAGTTGACCCGAATACGCTTAGGTATTTCAACAAACTCATCAATCATCTGGTCCTCCCTTGTGGCCCCAACTTTTCTTGGCGATCCATGAATTCCATGAATGCTCGATCAGGTGTCCAGATCTCAGTGAGCTGATGCTCATGATTGTAGATAGGATAAATCCCTGACTTGATGAACTCTGACTTAGCTTGATTGGGGACAATGAAAGCTACTTCTAGTCGCATAGCTAATTCATCTGCCACCTTAACGAATGGTGGCATAGGGTGAGCTACTCCCCAGTATGACCTGTACTTCTTAGCAATAGCATGCTCGAAGTTACGCCATACATTATTGCCAAGCAAGTTAATGCAGTTTTTAACTGGAGTGGCTACGTCTCCAATCAAAGCTTCATGGCCGTCATGGTGCAGAGCATTATAAGACTTGTTGCAAAGATCAGAGACAAGGCAAGAGTGCTGAGCAACAGATAAAGGTCCAAACTGACCATTGAATCGATTGATGTTGGCTAAAGCCCAAGCAATGTCCTCGATCCTGTGGTCAATTCGCCCCCCTAGCAGACTTACGGTGTTTCCGCTGTAGACGTGTGTCTGATAGCAGTAATCCGGCGTAACGCTTGATTTCTCGAATTCCATTCACATGAACCTTAGAGAGTTCCTTGGTCAGCTTATCAGACACGACTTCGGAGTTGAGGCCAAGCTGATCGCAGCATTGATTGAAGGTGATCTGGGCAGACCACACCCGGTCAGGCTCGGAGATCCACGAGAGAGTCGCCATCACTGGGTTTAACTGGTCAAACCACTTATTGCGGATTACACGATTGGTGGGACTGTATTTGACTTGTTCAGCAATTGGAATGAAATCATCAATGGTATCCTTGGCCACCTTGATGAGTCCCATGCACAGTGCGTCGACTTCATGATCCATCGTTCAATCTCCAAAGCAGGCACCATCGTAAGAGTTAGTCTCGTAGAGTCCTAGAAGATAGAAGTATTCTAGCTTCTCGAAGTCTTTGAGTTCCCGCGACTTTTGGTGGAGTCGTTTGACTTCCTTGTCGTTCTTATTCTGTTTGTGGTCAGAACGAACTCCGTCCTTAACAACTTTTTCCATTACTGAATTCCAAACTTCAATTCGATGGTCTTGTCTCGGCGTTGCTCACGGTTCGTATACCAACTATCGTGTAGCGGGAGTGGAATCCGTTCAAGGCGAAGGGGATGAGCTTTAGTGGCTTTGGTGAATTTCCGATGGAGCGGAAAACGAGTGTCTTCTGGCAGTTGGTACATCAAATCTCCTGAAAAGGTGAAAGTCTCACAGGCAAGAGTCGAACTTGCACCGACGAGTTAGAAGCTCGTTGCTCATCCGTTAAGCTACAGTGAGAAGATGTCACAAGCGAAGCATAGGCCCGATGTGACGGTCAGGCAATGATAGGAGCCTAAGCTCTGTGAGGTGCTTGCTGCCTCAGCTATTTGTTACTCCCCAGCAGAAAAAGGATAATCTGCTGGTTTCACCCCGCATAGCGGCGAGTCCACCATAAGGTGAATATGGATGTCAGGATCTGAGCCTGATTGCAGCGTACGTCTGCACGAGCCTGTCTATGAGCGTGCCCCGTTTAAGGCAGAGGGTCAAGAGGTCATCGTTGAGGTTCCCACCCTCTGCATCCATCCTCCAGGAATCCGTCGATCTGAACCTCTTTCTCAACTATGAGAAGGCTAAGAAGCAGATTTGCAGTCTGCATTGTCTCGGTATTCCCAGAAATGACCAGATTGGGTACTGGTCAGATTTCGGTATCTCATGTTGGCGGAATGAGTTACTGATCTCTCCAACCAGTTTAACACACCTGAAAGAGCGAGTCAATACTGCTCACCAAGATTGTGGAAACTCGTTCTTTTTCCTGTTGGTCTGACCACATCTGCTGAAATCTTTTTTCTGGTCTCAACGGCTTACCTAGATTAGGGTTACAGAAAGTGACCAAAGTATTTACCACTTTTTTCCAGAACGGGCTTGACTTTCTCCATGAGGCCTCATATCTTATATGTACACTAAGTTTTTACTTTCCTTACCAGTTCTTTCCGGTCTTACCAGTTGCCGCCTGCAAGGCGGCTGGTCATACCTCCAAACAAAAGGTTACACATCTTACCAGTTCTTAACTAGGTAATACAAGTCTTAGATATCTAATATATCTTAGAGTCTTATATAGCAAATTCTGTGCCAAACTTGGAGAAGCCATGTCTACTCAGATCACAACTGAGGCTGAACTGGACTTCGAGCATGTGGTCGTTGATTCTGAAGCAAAAGTCCTCCGCAATGTTCTGTTGTGTGGGAAAGAAAGTAAGAACGGCTACAAGTTTACTCCTGAAGCTTTCAAGAACAGCGTTGCTCTTTACAGCAACCTGCCAGTCTGTATTGACCACAACACTGAGAATCCGACTGGTCGGAAGATCAGGGAGATTGCTGGTTTCATTACAAATGTAAGACTGGAAAATGGTAAGCCTTATGGGGATATCGAAGTCGAAACTGCAATTGACTGCGGTGTTGACCTGCTTGCATTAGCAGCAAAGAAGCGTAGAGGCATCGGCATGAGCCATGTTGCCAGATACAAAATGTCACGAGACAAGCGAACTGTTGAGGCTATCGAACAAGTAGTAACGGTAGACGTTGTGGTCAATCCAGCAACGACCAATAGTTTTTTTGAACAAACCCAACAGGAGATCAAGAATATGGACCTTGAAGCACTGAAGGCTGAACTCGATCAGATCAAGGGACAGAAGGCTGTTCTTGAATCTGACCTCGAAAAAGCCAACAAGCTGGTTGACCAGTATAAGACTGAGGCAACTCAGTTGGTCAGCCAAGTTACAACCCTGCGAGATGAGATTGCTGGTATCAAGCCTGAGTTTGAAAAGCTCAAGACAGAAGCCAAAGCAGTAGCAGACCGAGTTGAGGTTGAAAAGCTTCTGACTGAAGCTGCTCTCGACATCACTGACAAGGTGATTGTCTCTGAAAGCTTCCTGAGCATCCTTTTGTCGGCTGCTCCAGATGCTCGGATGGAAATCATCAATGACCGGAAAACTGCTGTCGGTGCTAGGGCACCGACTGGTGGAGTAATCAGTCCAGAACGTAAGGCTGGGACTAACCAAGAGCAGTTCAATCCTGCAAATTATCTCGAAGCTAACCACAAGGGGGTTAAGTAATGTCTGTTGCTATTCATCGTTATGGTCCTGTAAAACTTCAGGAATGGAATGTCGGTTCTGCGACTGTGATTGCCAAGGGCGATGCAGTTTACAACGACAGCGGCTCGATTAAGCCTGCATCCGACCTGACTTGGGATACAAATCTCGCTACGACTCAGGCTACGTTTGCGAACTCCTTTGTGGGTATCGCAGTTGAGCCTTCTGCCGCAGGTTCGACCAAACCTGTCTCGGTTGATGTCGGCTCTGTGTCTGTTTGGGAATTTGACCAAGCATCTGCTACGGTTACGACCGGTGCCTCTGTTGGACCTGCCAAGGCCAGCGGTAATGCACTGGAGAACCAGAAGTGGGTTGTTTCGACCGGAACTTCAAGCTGTGGTCGTATCTTCCAAGGAGGGACTTCCCTCACCCGAATCCAGTGTACGCTCGCAAGTGCGTACTCAACTGCGGCTAACAATGTCAACAGTGTTGTAGGCTAATTAGGAGCGATAATGCTTAGCTATGAATTTTTTGAAGGCATTACCCGTGGTAAGCCTAAAGCCGAAGGTCTGAAGCATGTGCATCAGGTCATTGTTGAAGGTCTCAAGTCGGGTAAGCTCAACGCTTCGCGTGATGTCCCCAGTCTTGAGCAGCTTGGAATCCATCTTGGTGCCCTTGACCGAGTGAATCCAATGGCATCGTGGCGTAAGATTGCCCATGATGTAAAGCAGTTTGATACCGAGCATGTTGCGATGGAACACATTGAAGACCACATCTTCAATGAATCCAATCTGGCAGTCATGTCCCATGCGTTTGCTACCATCATTGGTGAACTGATTTCCAGCAAGATTCTGGAAGCCTACAACGCTGTTCCCAGCGTTGCTGACCAACTGATGCAGACCATGACAGGTCAGCGAGTCCGCAATCAGAAGATTGCTGGGGTTAGCCATATCGGCGGTGGATTTGCCGATATCGCGGAAGGTCATCCTTACCCTGAAACCGACTTCGGTGAGAAGTACATCACCACGGCTGAGTTCAAGAATGGTTCGCACCTCAACATCACTGAAGAGTTGCTGACCTTTGACCAGACTGGTGTGATTTACCTGCGTGCTACTGACCTCGGTAATCGCCTCCGTGAATCGCTGGAACGCACCAAGATTCGGGGTATCATCGATACTCAGGATGTCCGTCAGGGTGCCGTAGACTACGTTTACCGACCTCGTGGTGTGGGTGAAACGCTGTACGCTACTGACGGTAGCAACCTTAACTACATCGGTGCAGGCGGTGTTGCAGGATTCAATTCAGCTTCTCCGCTGGCTGACTGGACTGACCTTGACTTGGTACGGAAGTATCGAGCAACAAAGGTGGTTGATGACCGGATCGATGGTACGCCTCGGCCTATCAGTGGTATCAACTCTGGATTGACATTGTTGGTTCCTGACAGCTTGCTGTCTGTGTCCAACAACATCGTCTATCCAATGCAGACCGCTAACCTGCCAAGTTCGTCTGGTGGAATCGAAACCCGATACGGCAACCCAATGTCTGGGTTCGTTACCAACGTTGTGTCCAGCGTTTATCTCGATGAGGTCAATGCTGATGACTACTACATCGGTGACTTCAAGCGTCAGTATCTGTGGACGGAAATCTGGCCAGTCCAGACCTTCGTTCAGGGTCGTGACTCTGAGTCGGCCTTCACGAACGATGTGATCCTGCGAGTCAAGGCACGCTACTACGGTGGTCTGTCGGCTCTGGATAGCATCTATGTCACCAAGGTTGACGGTGCTTAATGTTTAGCCGCTCAGGCGGCATAGTATGGGGGACAGGGCTTTGTACACCCTGTCCCCTTTCTTTGTTGTACTTGTTCTGGGGAGAACACAATGCCATTGCGAATCGGTAACAAGACACTTGCGAAGAAGAACACTCGAACAGTGACCTTCTATCGCGGAGAAGACAAGATTGAACTGACTGTTGGTCCAATGCCTCCAAAATACCTTGAGCGTATTCGAGAGCATGTTCTGACCGCTCCACAGCCTCCTAGGAAGGCCGTAGAGACCCGTCCCGGCTCTTATTTGAAGGTGGATGGGGAATTGGTCTTCTCGACAGATGAGAACGATCCTGCGTACACTGCGGCGTTCACACGGTACATCAGTCTGATCGTCACGGCTAAACTCGCTGCTTATCTGGCTCACGATCCTTCAGTTGAGTTTGAAGCTGTACGGCCAACCAAGATCTTCAGTGATGCACCTGCTGAGTGGAAAGCATATCTGGAAGCACTGTTTCTGGAAATCAATGACGAGACCACCGGCTTCACGCAAGCTGAGGTCAATCACATTCTTGAGCAGGGTGATAAGACCGAACTGTGCTTGACTGTGAATGAGGCGACCAAGACTTTTTTGTAAAGCCCGTCGTAAGCGACGGAGTTTCTAAAAGCATCCTTGTAGACAAAGCTGACAAGCCATACGCTCGGTCTGAACAATACTTGGTACTGAGACTTGTAGAGCGATTTGGCAGTTTGAAAGCTGTGACCGAAGCCTATGAAGAGTTCTATGATTTAGATCAGGATTGGGCTTCACATCTGCTTGCCTACGAAAATATTCGTGAGGCTGAGGAAGCTGTTCTTAGTACGGGGAGACTTTGATGCCGGTCATTACTTCCATTGACGATATGGGTGGTAGTGAGTCTCCTCTTACTGAGGAGCAACTCTGCAAGATCATTAACAGCATTACTGTTAAGATCATGAACATCAACAATGCTGACAGCTACCTAGGCGGGATTGACTACGAAGAGTTTGGAGAGACCGGACATCGAGTCTACTTCTCTTCAACCTTGTCAGAGTTGTTGAAGCAGCATGCGTACTTTAGCAACCTTCTGGCCCATCCTGAACTTAGGGGCGATGTCGGGGTTTACTTTACTCAAAACATTCCTCCTACAACGGTGACTGGCGATGACGATTCCAGCAGGTTACAATAGGAAGATGGCTTGGGTGTATTTTGCTAAGGACGTAGAGGTTAGGCTTCTGGGAGAAGAGGAGATAGACTTCACTACCCTCTCAGGGGACATTTCAAGAACCTACACGTCCTCTGTGGTCAAATCTAGGGTAGGGCCAGAAAAGAATGCTGTTGAAGGCCATACTCGAACATTCTCGTTTCTGTTAGACGAGTTCCCAGAGAACCCGGTCTCTAAGACCACAAGGTTGGTGTATGAGGAACTGCTGTATGAGATTACTGGATACTCAGTCAGCTCTGATGGAACCAGAGTTGATGTTTACACTGTAAGATCTTAGAAGGGGTCTCAATGTCAGGGCTGATAGCAGCAGGCTCGATTGTTCTTGGTCCGACTGGCGGGGGCAGCAGTGGCCCGACCACACTGCCCGAGTATCTCGCCTCGATCGGCAAGGCGACGTGGTACGGCGGCTTCAAGGCTCCGAACAATCTCTTCAGCGACATCTCAAACACGGTCGCCGTGACGACGGATGGGGCGAGCTGGCGGAACTGGCTGCCAAGTTGGACGGCGGGCGGATTCTCGGCATCCTTCGGGCAGTCGACCGGATCGCGTCGCTGTGCGCTCGGGACCAGCCGCAACGGCAAGCCCGGAGCATATGGCGATGGTGTCGACTGGTACGCCACGCTCAACAGCACGACTGAGTTGAACCGTCAGCACACCATCCTCATGTCGGCCTGGGTCACCTGTGCCGCTGGTCCACCCTGTTTGTACAGCCACAACAATCAGTCGATGCGGTTCAACTGCCCTACGTCTGCTGGCAGCACGCCTACGTTCTATGCGGCCTCCACCTCGCAGGGGGTGAAGGCGAATCATGTATTGCAGGGAACGCCGGTGGATGCCTCGACGTTCGCTGCCCGGATGGGCTGGTCGACCGACTCCGCAAACTCGGCTTACTACAACTTTGCTCCCAACCTGTTCCGCTCATCGACGGATGCGGCTTACTCCTCCTCCACGATTCACGAACTCTGGTTCGTGGAAAAGCTGACGCCCGCTG
>JACCDG010637105.1_pt1 | contig 13836 bp, 15 predicted proteins | sample 7442471 | NCBI WGS metagenome assembly JACCDG01 (sample SAMN15323444, study PRJNA562643) | freshwater metagenome | isolation source: river surface water | place: USA:Blue River Watershed | collected 2017-08-17
AACCCCTCTTATTGAAACGAAGTTAGACGCGTGGATATATTTGGGGTTTTACTTTTTAAATAAGAATTTTATGGCAAGACCAGTAAAAAACAATTTAGATTATTTTTCACACGATAAGGATATGAGGAATGATTTAAAGATTAAAGCACTAAGAAGAAAATATTCACATAAAGGATATTCCATATATGTGATGATGTTGGAACATTTATCCAATTGTGATTATCTTCAATACGAATGGAATGATTTATCAATTGAATTATTAACACCTGATTTTGATGTTGATGGTCATGAATTAAAAGAAATCATAAACTATTGCATCTTTTTAAAACTATTTCAAGTTGAGGAGGGTATTATATTTAATCAAAAATTTTACGAACGCAATCAAGATGTGTTAAGTACAAGGAAGGGTTTTTCGTTAAATAACTCACCATTAAATGTATTAAAAAGAAATAAACCCATAAATAATGAGGTTAATCAAGAATTAACTATAGTTAATGAGGAATTAATACACAAAGTAAAGGAAAGTAAATTAAAGGAAACTAAACTAAACGAAAGTAAAACAAACGAAAGTAAAGCACAGGAAAGAACACTACAACCTTGGCAGGTTACTATGTTGAAGGAAAGTATTAAGGATATAAAAGTACCAGAGGATGTAAAATATTGTTTAGAATGTATAATAGATAATATTAGCACACCTAAGCAAGTAGAAAGAGTATTAGAATATAAAACCATCCTCAACAAAATAACTGGTGTAAAAGATTTATTAGAAACAATTTAAATAAAATAAAATGAAATTAACTCAACAGATTGAAGAAATTATCAAGTGCCAGCAACAAACTGATGAATGGGTAGTAGAAAAATTAGATGAACACCGTTCTGGTATAATTGATTTATACAATAGATTTTCTGATTTACAAAAACAAATAGAACAATTAACTCAACAGAAAGAAAGATTCCAGCACAACCTGATGTATGTTGAAGTAATTGAGGATATTATTACCAATAGTGAAACTGAATGGGATAATAAAACTTTCAACAATATGTTAGTTAAACTAGTAGGAAAAGACGAAGTATATAAGGTATTTGTTTCAAAAAGTAATGCACCTGTTATTGGTAGTAGAATTAAGTTTATCTTCAACGCAGATGAAAATAAATTATCAAAATTAAAATTAATTAACGAAAATGAATAAACAACCTACCAAATGGAAATGGAGGGATGATGAAATAAGTTTTAAAGAATTTAGAAAACTACCCTCAACTGAAAAGGACGAGTATGTCCTGATGCTTGAAGGATTAGAACCAGAAGAAAGAAGTTCTGGTGATGAAATAATCCTCAACTTGTACAGCAAGAATAAACCAGTTATAAATAAATTTTTAGAATTATAAATTATGGATATATACGAATTACTATACCAATACGAACAAATAAAGAAAGTATTGAAGATGAATGATAATGATTCATTTGATATTGACCTGGCACCATTAAACGCAAGAATAGAAGATAATGATTTATTTGATGAAAGGGAAAGACCATCTGTGGATTGTTTAAACAATTTTATATCTTGCACACACGAACTCAAAAACCAACCAACCACCTTAAGTACCAGCAACTATTTTGTGGAGTATAAGATGTTGGTAAAGGGTAAAGAACACTATAGTGGAATCCATACGACTAAAGCAGTATTACAAACCTATACGATTAAAGGTATTACACATTCATATCCAACAGAATTTATCTATTGGATATACCAAAATAAAGATAGATTAGATTTAAAGGATGGTAAGAAGAATGACACCGACTATATTGCAACTGGTGTCTTAGTACCAATATACCGAATATTTGAGTTATACCGACAATACGAAAGTGAAACCGCAATAAAAAGATTACGTAATAAATCCACCCAATAGGTGGATTTTTTAATTTGACCCTATATTTATATATATGAATGTTTGTAATAAATGTGGAATTGATAAACCTGATGACCAATACGAAACATACTGGCACTCAACAAAAAAAAAGTATTTTACAAGAAGAATTTGTGTAGATTGTATAAAGAAACAACAAAAAGAATATAGATTGAAAATAAGACAGGGAAAATTGAATTTGGATATATCATCCACAAATGATAATATAATCCAACCAGACGTCCCAGAATCGTTTATAGAGGATTTTAGTACCAACCCTGACTATAAGTTTTGTGTTGGATGTGAAACATGGAAGTTAAAGACCGAATATTTTGTTGCGAAAAATAAAACAAGACAGACATATACCATATTCAAAAGATGTAAAAAATGTCATAATTCAAATAATAGGGAAAAGTCAAAATTATATTGGGAGGAAAAAAGAAAGAATTATGGTGGTTCCGAACATGTCTGTTCCAAACCTGGTAAGTATGAAGATGAATTTCAAAAGGAACAAACTTTTTGGGTGATGAATCTTATTGGATGGGAATATAATGAAGAAAAAAATATATGGACCAAAAAAGGTATAAAGGAATTAGTTGATGGTAAGATAGTATGGCCCAATATAAAAGAAAAAACAAAAAGGATATTTAACCCTGAAAAGAAAATATTACCTGATAAAGAAAGAAAGGATGTGGATATAGATAAGTTGATATCTTTAAGAAATTTAGGTTGGTCGTGGATAAACATTTCTTTGGAAATGAAGACATCCATTCCAACTTTAAGAAACAGGTTATTAAAATACAATCAAAAAACATAATGTTTCCAAATCAGATAGTTACGACTCCCATCTATTCTGATTTGGTTTTTTTTTAAAAATGACATATTTATATATGAGTAGGATAAGCAAACACAAAAAAACAATCAGTTATGCTATGGAACCGAGGATGAGGAGGATTATGGAAAAATTGAAGGAGGAATTGAATGATGATTATTTTACTTTAACCGAAGAAGAAAAGATGGAGGTGTCAAATCATATAGCTTTAACCGTGATTAATACCACCATTCAAATATTAAATGGGTACGAAAGGGATGAGTTACCTGAAATAATGGACTTAGCCATAACAAATCTAACATCATTAGAAATGAAATTTGCTGAAATGGAAATGTACGCACAAAGTCAAATGATGTTTGATGCTATTATTAAAATACATAATGACATTCAAGAATTAACAAAAAACAATAAAGATGGCAAAATTACAAATTAAAACAGGTGAAAGGTATAATAAACTCACAATTATACAAGAAGTTGAACCAAAGATTTATAAAGGTAATAATAGAAAATATAGAAAATTCTTATGTAAATGTGATTGTGGAAATGAAAAAATAGTATTTTATAATAGTTTAAAAACTAATAATACAATTTCTTGTGGATGTTATTTTAAATCTATAATTAAAACTGAAAAAAAACACGGACATACAAAATCTAAATCTAAATCACGTGAATATAAAACTTGGGATTGTATGAAACAAAGATGTACTAATCCAAATAATACAAAATATAACATATATGGAGGTCGTGGTATTACAATTTGTGACAGATGGATTAATTCATTTGAAAACTTTTTTAAAGATATGGGTGAAAGACCTATAGGAACAACAATAGATAGAATAAATGTTAATGGAAATTATGAACCATCTAATTGTAGATGGGCCACACCTAAACAACAAAATAATAATAGACGTTAATGATTTTTACTGAGTGGTTAAACCAAAATTATAATAAACTACTAGAATTATCCAATAGGATAGATAAAGAACACGGTTCTGAATTATTACATTTTACATTAGATAAGTTTTTATATGATGGTGATAATGAATTTTTTGACAATATACCTGATGAAAAAAAATTAAATTATATATCCAAAACACTACATATACAATCCACATCAAAGTCATCACAATTTTATAGGGAGTATAAGAAATACACAATTATCACAAATAATGATATATTACCAACAATAGAGGATGATATGGAGGATATCTTTATAAAGGAACAACAACTGAATTTTATTGAGGACCAACTAAATGACATGAGTTGGTTTTCGTCCTTATTGTTTAGACGTTATGTTGAAATGAATTATTCAGCACAACAACTAGCGGATAAATTGGTAATACCATTATCCACCGTTCAATATCATTTAAAAAAAGTTAAGACCCAAATCAGAAATAATTGGAATAATAATAAAGATTTATATATATAGATGTATGGGATGTCCTTGCAAGAATAAAATAACATTAGTAGATGAACAGGTTGGAATGGACCTGATATTCAAATACGCAATAAATAACGAGGTATTATCAACTGGTGATAGAAATACCTTATATCAGTTTTATGATCAAAAAAACAACACCAAAACACCAACCAGATGTATTAGTTGTTGGGATGAATATATAAAACAAAATTTAGTAACACTATGGATGAAAAGAAAGGAAGAAACTACAGAACAACCAAAATAGAACAAATTAAGAGGTTAAATGAGTGTTCAGATAAAATCATAAATGATAATTTGAACTATAGCATGTTTGTAGAGTGGTATATGGAACATTATCAGATGTCAAAACATAATGCATATAATGATTGGAATAAGTGTTGGAATATTATTAAATCAAGATTTGCGTTAGAAACCGACCAACTGATTAATAAACAATTGGTACAACTATATGACCTGTTTAAAGAAGCAAGGGAAATAGGTGATTTTGGTACATCAAGAAAGATATTGGAAGATGTCCGTAAGATTCAGGGTATAGATGTACCTGATAAGATTAATATCAAACACGAAGGGGAAATAAAGATATCCTTTGGTGATGAAGAATAAAAAATTAAATATAGAGGAATATGAAAATAGAATTTGTAATACCCACGTGGAATAGACCAAATAACTTAATGGTAATATTATCGTCATTAGTAGCACAGACCAACCCAAATTGGACAGCACATGTTGTTATAGATGGATTAACTAATGACTACTTCAAGGTAAAAGAGTTCTTCCAAGATGAGGAACGTATTAGATTTAGTCATATTGATAAAAATAGTAACGATTGGGGACATACACCACGTCAATATGGATTAGATAATTGTAATGAGGAATGGGTGGTAATGACAGGTGATGACAACTATTATGTTCCAGTATTTGTGGATGAAATGTTAAAGAATTGTAAGGGGACACATTTTGTATATTGTAATTTAGTTCATAATTGGGTGAAGAATGAATATATCCCTCTTGATAGTCAGCCAAAAACTTATCACATAGATATTGGTAACTTTATGGTTAATACCAAATACGGAAAGAGTATTAGGTTACAAAAGGATAAGAATGAAGCTGATGGAATATATGTGGAAGAATTTCTAAAGACATTCCCTGGTCTTAAACCCAAAAAGATAAATAAACTATTATACGTACATAACTAATGAAGGTTAGATTATTTAAACCACACTTAAAACAAAGGGAATGTATTAATCAAATTGAAGAATCCAAATCAAAATATATTATTATTGACTGTGGAAGACAATTTGGTAAAAGTATGCTGGCAACCAACCTATTACTTAAGTGGAGTTTAGAAAATCAAAATTCAGTTTCATTTTGGGTAAGTCCAATATATAGTCAAGCAAAGAAAGTATTTGATGAGTTGGTTAAAGCATTAAAACCATCAGGTCTTATTGCCAGTACAAATCGTAGTGAGGTATGGATTAAGTTTAAGAATGGTTCAACAATACATTTTAAGTCAGCAGAAAAACCTGATAATTTACGTGGTTATACCTTAGATTTTTTGGTGATGGATGAAGCTGCGTTTATGAGGGATAGTATTTGGGATGAAATATTAAGACCAGCAACACTTGTTAGAGGAAAAAGAATATTATTCATATCCACACCAAAAGGTAAAAACTATTTCTATACATTATATATGAGGGGTATTTCTGAGGAATATCCTGATTACTTATCATTAAAATATACATCATATGACACACCCTTTATTACTGAGGATGAAATTAACGAAGCTAAAAATACACTTCCAACTGACATTTTTAATCAGGAAATTATGGCTGAGTTTATTGAGGATGGCGGAGAAGTGTTCAGAGGTTATTCACAAAGTCAGGTCATAAATAAATGGATTGAACCATCACCAACTGAAAGGTATTGGGCGGGTATTGACTTAGGAAGACAGAATGACTTTACAGTCGTAACCATCATTAATAACTTTAATCAGGTATGTTACATCTATAGGGAACGTAGAAACAATTGGGTGAATATCGTAGATAATATCGTACAGGTATTACAAAAGTATAATGCTAAAGCATTTGTTGAGGTGAATAGTATTGGGGATGTTATATACGAACAAATCAAAAGGAAGTATAATAGAATTGAACCATTTAACACCACCTCAAGTAGTAAAGACGAAATCATAAATAACCTTATAGTTCAAATTAACGACCAAATATTACTATTACCTACTAAGGACCTATTTGAACCATTAGACACGGAATTAAGGGTATTTACGTTTGAATATAGTACCAAATCAAGGAAGGTTAGATATTTTGCACCAGCAGGTTTCCATGATGACTGTGTGATGAGTTTAGCAATTGCTGTGGATAGTAAAAACCATTTAATACCAAAAAAATTCGTAGTAGTATGATAGGAAAAATAGTAGTAACATTAGACGGTATAGATTATACTTTACCAGATGAAATTTCAGTAACAGAATATGCTGAATTAATGCGTAGAATGAATATGAGTGAAACCGAACTTGAAAAAACAATAGACCTCATATCTGTTCTATTAAAAATACCATATCATCAAATATTTGATATTGATATTGAAAATATATTAAAAATATCCAATTTATTACAAGATATAGTAAATGAAAATAATATTGAATATCAAAAAAAGTTTAGATTCAAAGGAGTAAAATATGGAGGTCTAAATCTTATGAAAATGACATTTGGTGAATATATTGATTTGGTAAGTTATATCAAAAACGATATATACATATATAAAAATATACATAAGATATGTGCAATTTTATACAGACCAATTATAGAAGAAGATGGTGATAATTTTAAAATTGCAAAGTATGATCTTGATGAATTTGAGTTACAACAGGAATTATTTAAAGAATTACCTGTAAAATATTTTTTTGGTGCATTAAATAATTTATATAGTTATTTATTTCAGATTAGAAAAGATTTTGTTGTATTATTCGGTGAGGATAGGAATGATTTACCTGATGATTTAAAAAAGGAAAGTAAAAATGATGATGACAACAATTTACCTTGGTATAGAATGATTATGGCTTTAAGTGATGACGATTTCACCAAAATTAATTACGTAACGAGTCGTCCAGCAATAGAATGTTTCAATCATCTAACTTATTTAATAATTAAAGGGGAAGAAATGAAACAACAACAATTGGAATATCAAAATAAAATGAATTTGTTAAAATAGTTGAAAAATACCTAAAATATAATATATACTAATATGAAGAATAAAACACTCAGAGGTTTTGTAAATGACCTTAAAACAATATATGAAAAACACGAACTAATTAAAGATTTTGGTTTCGGTTTTATTGAGGATGTTACATTCAAAAAACAACATGAAGGTGGGGTACATTATCCTTATCTTTTTGTAATACCTGACACTTCAAATGTGGATGAAAGGGAATTACAATATAGTATGAGGTTAATAATGATGGACAGGGTAATTAATTATACAGACGAAAATTTACTTGATATAATGAGTGACATGAATCAAATATTACAGGACGTAATAGCACAGTTCAAATACTCATTTACAGCAGAAGACGGTGATTATACCAGAATATACGATATTAATACACCAGTCCAACTTGAACCCTTTGCTGACAAATTTGATGATTATGTAGCAGGTTGGTTCGCAACCATAACAATTACATTAGGTCAAGGACTTGACAGATGTGATGCACCATTTGATAGTTTTGAATAATGGCTTTAAGTGAAACACTTTTATTTAGACAAGCACTACAGCGTTCCGCAAGGGAATGGTTGGTGATTTATCGTGAAGTGTTGAAAGAATATTCACCACATGGAATTGGTTTTGATAACAACCCAAAAAGTAATTATTCACCTGTAAGTGCAAATAGTATTGCTTCAGGTAGAATATTGGATGCAGGATATGAAATTACAAAAGGGGATGATGGAACATATGATATAATTTTTGGATTACCAGGTTATGTCATGGCATTAGACCAAGGTGTTAGACCGTCAAGTAGATATGGTAATAAACCATATGAAGGTAGAAGAGGTGGTACATCAAAATTCATTAAATCATTAACTGAATGGATTAAGACAAAAAGGATTCAAACTGATTTATCAACATTATCATTAGCATTTGCAATAAGAACAAAAATATTAAATGATGGTATTAAAGGTAAAAACATCATATCAGAAATTAATAGAAGATTTAGTGAAAAATTTGAAAGTGAATTAAAAGAAGGATTTTTTATAGAAATGGAAAACTATATAATAGATAACATACAAAGAATAGAAGAAAGATTTAGATAATATGGCTGTAACAATAACAACACAACCCCCTGAAATGATTGCTGCATATTCTGATATAACTATGTCAGTTTCAAGCAATATGGTTATTTCAAAATATAAGTTCAAATATGTATATGATATATTTGCAGATAGCCAATATATCGGTAGAGTAAAACAAACACCAAACCCAACTGGTTATGGTATTTTAGATTTAGCAAGATACCTACAGTTGCAATTGTCAGGTAATACCTATAATGGTAAAATGTTTAATTATACTTTAGCCAATAATTTAAATCCTGAAAGTTTTAATAATTTTAATACAGATGGATATTGCAGGTATTATGTAATGTGTGGTGAAGAATATGCCAATACATTATACGGTAATGTAACATTATATAATGGTGATGGAACTGTATGTAGTGGGACAACCTTAACTGGTGTTCAAACAATTATAGGAACCACATATAATGGAGTAAATCAATTTGAAGAAGGATATAATCCAAATATGTCAGAATATTTTATTACAAGTGGAAGGACAGTAACAACTAATTCACCTCGTACATTATATAAAGAACAAGATGAAAATTGGACCTTTGGATTTTTTGGTGGATTTTATTCAGGTTTAACCACAGGAAGTAATGCTGGTTTTTTACCTGATTTAAATTATCAAATATATAATTCAAACGGAACATTATTAACAGGTTCAACAATTTATTCAGGTGGTCCAGATATTACATCAGGTTCAACAATACAGATGTTGCAAGGTGGTATTAATATTAATCAAATTGTTTCAGGATATACCAATAGTTGGAATAAACTTGTAGTAAATTTTGGTCTAAAATCAGGTTCATATCCAGCATTTACAGAAAGTTTCACAATCATCAATAAAGGTTGTCCTTGGGACAAATACGACCCTAAAGACGTTATATGGTTAAATAGATATGGGACTTGGGATACGTTTAGATTTTACGGTAGTAAGAATGAAGAAGTTAAAATTCAAAGAGGTACCTATGAACGTGCATATGGAACATGGAGTAGTCCAACTTATAGTTACAATACATATGAACGAGGAACAACAAATATAAAAACTGATTTAACTGTAGAAGGTGAAGTAATGAGTGATTTTATTGATAGGGACACAGTTAATTGGTTAGAAGAATTATTAACCTCACCATCAATATTTTTTATTGAAGACAATAAGATTATTCCAATTAACATAACCGATAGTTCGTTTAAAAGACAGGTTAGAGGTAATGTTAAATTAAGACAGGTTAGTTTCAAATACGAAAAATCAAATCAAGTAAGAACACAGCAACAATCCTAATATATGATAGATACGTTAATACAAGTTAAAAGTAACCCAAGGACAGATTGTTTTGATATAGGACAAGGTATATTAAGTTATGATTTTACAACTAAATTATTTGAAAATCCAATATTATATGAATTAAAAATTAATCCATCTGATGGTTCAATTTTTGTTGGAGGTTCATTTAATAATTTTAATGGACTACCAATACCTCAATCAAATACCACTAGTCAAGTAGGTTTAATTAAAATAAAACCTGATGGTTCAGTAGATAATTCATTTACCAATTTAGGTTTTACCGAACAATCAAATATATCTGGTGTTAGAACAATAGAAATTAATAATGATGGAACATTATATCTTGGTGGTGATTTTCAATCGTATAATAATGTCAATTGTAGGGGTCTTGTAAAATTATTTTCAGGAGGTACAATAGATACTAGTTTTGTAGTTGGTACTGGTTTTGATTTTTGGGTAAGTGATATTGAAAAACAATCAGATGGTAAATTAATTTGTGGTGGTGCATTTACAATATATAATGGAACATCAGTAGGTCGTATAATAAGATTAAATACAAATGGAACCTATGATAGTTCATTTACAGGTAGCACCAATAACGGTGTAAATGATATTTCAATACAATCTGATGGTAAGATAGTGTGCGGTGGTGATTTTACAACACAAAATGGAACATCAAGAAATAGAATATGTAGATTTAATACAGACGGTAGTATTGATGCAGGATTTACAATTGGAACAGGATTTAACGGAAGTGTAAGATCGGTTAAATTACAATCTGACGGAAAAATATTAGTAGGTGGTTTATTTACAAGTTACAGTGGTATTACTTGTAATAGAATTATCAGATTGAATAGTGACGGTACAAGGGACACATCTTTTTCAGTTACAAGTAATAATTTAAATAATACAGTAACAGATATAGCAATACAATCAACTGGTAAAATATTATTATTATCCACTAGAGGAGTAATAAGATTAAATAGTGATGGAACTATTGACACATCTTTTATTTCATCATTAGATGATGCTAATATAAGGGCCTTATCTGGTGCAGAAAGTATTGCACTTGCAAATGATGATAGTTTTTATGCAGCATCAATTTATATATATAACGGACAAGATATTGGATATATTCTTAAATCCAACTCAAATGGAACACAACTCAATTGTCCTCAGGGTCAGAGTATATACTTAGATTTATATGATGATGTGTCAGTGAATCTAAATATGTCCTTTGCAGAAATTCAGGATATTACGAGTAAGAATAGTGGTTATAGTCAAACGTTCAGAGTGCCAGGAACACCAAAGAATAATAAGTTTTTTAATTACATGTTTGATGTTAATGCATCCGTATTAACATTTGATATGCAGAAGTCAGTTCAGTGTTCAATCAATTATAAAGGTAATACAGTATTAGATGGTATTTTAAGATTATTGAAAGTGTATGTAACTGATAATACAGTTGATTATGAAGTAAATATACAGGACGAAGTTGGTGTATTTGTTAATGCAATATCCAATAGATTATTGGTAGATTTAGATTACTCTGATTTGAACCATGTATATAATGCAACAAATGTAACATCAAGTTGGTATGCAACATATTCAGGGGGAACAACAAGTGGTGGATTAGTTAGTGGTTCAATACTTTATCCATTCCAACATATAGGTTATTTATACGATAATAATAGTAATGTAATTACATCAGGTTCAAATGCATCACCATTATTAGAATTATTTAATGCAACAGGTTCAATATCAAATCCAACAACACCTATGCGTACAACCGCATTTAGACCATCAATACAGATTTATGACGTAGTAGAAAGAATATTCACACAGAATGGATATAATATTGAAAGTAACTTTTTTGCTGAAGAATATTTTCAGCGTTTATATATGCCACTGATGTTTAATAGTGAAAACTATTTTATCAATTCAACAGGTGGTACTGACGGTACATCAAGTATAACTATAAGTGCTGATGATTTTCCAACAGGATTTAACGTAACTGGCACAACTTATCTTGCATTTACAGGTTTTACATCATTAAATAATATCATTTCAAATAATGGACCAACTTATCCGTCATCAGGATGGAATATATCTAATGGTAGATTTTATGCTTGGGCAGGAGGTAATTACGTTTTCAATTATTCAATTGAATTAAGAGTACCGTTTCCACAAGGTGCAAATGATGCTATTATAGGTAATGTATATTTGTTAAAAAATAGAACAACAAAATATGGTGTTCAATCATATAATACAATTCCACCAACTTTTTATCAAACATTAAGACAACAAAATAATTTAACAATTCCATTATCACCAGGTGATTTTATTGAATTAGTAGTTGAATGGATTGATGGTAATGCAGGTTCATATAATTCTAACAATAATGTGTTACCTGAAATTTTGCAAGTTAATACGTTAGTTTCAGTTATAGATGCACCAAATGTTATTATTGGTTCAACAATCGTAATAAAAGACCAAATATCAAATGAATTTAAGCAATTAGATTTTCTTAAAGGTTTGATAACACAGTTCAATCTTGTTATGGTTAAACATCCATTTAAGACAAACACTTATATCATGGAACCATATGAAGATTATGTTGGTGAAGGTGATACGTTAGATTGGACTAATAAATTAGATAAATCAAGACCGATTGAAATTGCACCTATAACGAACATTATGGGTAAGTCAATTAATTTTTTAAATGATGATGATGCTGATGGAATTAATCAATTTGCAAAGACATTAAATAATAATAGGACATTTGGTACAGAAAACTTTATCCCATCAGGTATTACAATTAATGAATCACCAATTGAGTTTAAAGGTTTTTTTTGTGGAACACCAGGTAATTTTTTACCAGGTTCAATTCAAAATGCACCGTTAGTATGTCCTCATTTTTATGGTATTAAGGAAATAACTGTAAGTGGTACAACCAAAACTCAGTTATTACCTATGAAAATTAAACCTCGTATATTACATTATCATGGTTTAAAAAATGTTAGTACGAATTGGTATTTTTTTGATGAAGTTTCAGGAACAACAAATACATATTCATCATATCCACTTTTACATCATCAAGAAGATATCCCATCAACCGAAACGAACCAACAACTTGATTTGAATTTTGGAAACTCAGCTTCACCTCAAGATAGTGTGTCACCATCATATACGACATTAACTGCATATGATTTATATTATTCTGCTATGATTGAGGACCTACTAAGTCCTGATGCAAGAATGGTCACAGCATATTTTGATTTAACCGTAGAAGATATTGTTAATTTGGAATATAAAGATATTATATTTGTCAAAGACGCATTTTATAGAATTAATAAAATAGATAATTTTAATTTAATTAATAACCAACCAACAAAAGTTGAATTGGTTAAATTATTAAGAATAGATTATGATTATATACCACCAACCCCAACCCCAACTGTTACACCTACACCAACTGTAACTCCAACCAATACACCAACACCTACACCAACTAATACACCTACACCTACACCAACTAATACGCCAACTGTAACTCCTACACCAACTATAACTAATACACCAACTGTAACTCCTACACCTTTACCATGTGTTACTTCAGTTTCATTTGATGTTGATGTTGCAGGTAATATTAGATATGTGGATTGTTGCGGTATTACAATTTACGAAACTTATGGAATTGGACCTCAAGTAATTAATGTATGTTTAGAAAATAATTCATTATTTGCATTAGGTGCAACAATATCAAATGTTACTTATAGTACAACATCTTGTACTTGTATTACACCAACTCCTACTCTCACAGCTACTCCAACTCCAACACCAACTCCTATAGTTTATACATATAGTTTAGGATTTAATGTAACTGATAGTTATGCTGCATGTTTAGATTATTCATCAAGTCCAGCAAACTATTATTCATACAACCCACCACCATTAGCGAACGGAACTATTTTATATACGAATAATGGTAATCCATTAACAGGAAATGCATTAACAGGTTATTATT
>JACCDG010256698.1_pt1 | contig 13835 bp, 9 predicted proteins | sample 7442471 | NCBI WGS metagenome assembly JACCDG01 (sample SAMN15323444, study PRJNA562643) | freshwater metagenome | isolation source: river surface water | place: USA:Blue River Watershed | collected 2017-08-17
ACAGCTCCAAGCGCAGTTCTTCGACTTGGCTGAGCTTGTCACCCTTGCTGGATTTCTCCAGCAACTGATACATGTCCAGGTCGTCCATCAAGCTTTCTTTGGCCATGAGTACGGCTTTTTCAGCAGTGCCACCAATGCCGATGCCCAACATGCCAGGAGGGCACCATCCTGCGCCCATGGTGGGCACAGTTTTCAAAACCCAATCCACCACGTTGTCGCTGGGGTTGAGCATGTACATCTTGGACTTGTTCTCGCTGCCGCCGCCTTTGGCTGCCACGGTCACATCGACTTTGTTGCCGGGCACGATTTGCGTGAAGATCACAGCAGGCGTGTTGTCTTTGGTGTTTTTGCGGGCGAACTGAGGGTCATCGACCACCGAGGCTCGCAACATGTTGTCGGGGTGGTTGTAGCCTCGGCGCACGCCTTCGTTGATGGCGTCTTCCAAGCTGCCTGAGAAGCCTTCCCAGCGCACGTCCATGCCGATTTTCAAAAACACGTTCACGATGCCGGTGTCTTGGCAAATTGGGCGGTGGCCCAAAGCGCTCATCTTGCTGTTGGTCAAGATTTGCGCGATGGCGTCTTTGGCCGCTGGGCTTTGTTCGCGTTCGTAGGCGCTGGCCAAGTGCGAAATGAAGTCAGCAGGGTGGTAGTAGCTGATGTATTGCAGAGCGGCGGCGACCGATTCAATCAGGTCGTCTTGGCGGATCGTGGTCATGGAAGTAGTCCTGAAAAAGGCCATAGGTAAAAACAGCGGCTGAGTTTACTCAAAGCCGCTGTCGCCATGCTTGCAGTAAGCAATGGTTTATTTGATGCTCAACACCCAAGCCGCTAGTTTTTTGGCTTCGGCATCACTGACTTGCATGTTGGCGGGCATGGGCACGGGACCCCACACACCAGCGCCGCCTTTTTGGATTTTGGTTGCCAATTTGTCGACGGCAGATTTATCGGTGGCGTATTTGGCCGCAACGTCTTTGTAGGCTGGGCCTACCAGCTTCTTATCAGTCGCATGGCAGGCCATGCAGTTTTTAGACGTGGCTAGAGCCAAGTCGGCCCAAGCGGGCATAGACAGCGCAGAGGCTGCAAGCGTGGCGAGCGTTAAGAGGGGTTTGTGCATGGCAATACCTCGTCAAAGTTGGTGAAATGCCAAGCCAGTTTAGCGTGCGTATTGGCTGTACATATTTTTTACACATGGCTCTGACGAGATGCACTTGCGAAACATGTGGCTGTTTAGTCGTGGGCCATAATCTGCGCACTTTTTTAGCTGTTTTATTGACCGGAGCCCACTCATGCCTGCTTATCGTTCCAAGACATCCACCGCTGGCCGCAACATGGCGGGCGCCCGCTCTTTGTGGCGCGCCACAGGTATGAAGGATGACGATTTCCAAAAGCCCATCATTGCCATTGCCAACTCATTCACACAGTTTGTGCCAGGCCATGTGCATTTGAAAGACTTGGGCCAATTGGTAGCACGCGAGATTGAAGCCGCAGGCGGTGTGGCCAAAGAGTTCAACACCATCGCGGTGGACGACGGCATTGCCATGGGCCACGACGGTATGCTGTATTCACTGCCCAGTCGCGACATCATTGCGGACTCGGTGGAGTACATGGTCAATGCGCATTGTGCAGACGCGATTGTGTGCATCTCCAACTGCGACAAGATCACCCCCGGCATGTTGATGGCCGCCATGCGCCTGAACATCCCCGTCATCTTTGTGTCGGGTGGCCCCATGGAAGCGGGCAAAGTGCGTTTGGCCAATCCACAAACGCAAGTGATGGAATTCAAAAAGCTCGACTTGATCGACGCCATGGTGATGGCTGCTGACGACAAAGTATCAGACGCTGACTTGGCCGAAGTTGAACGCTCCGCTTGCCCCACCTGCGGTTCATGCTCAGGCATGTTCACCGCCAACTCCATGAACTGTTTGGCCGAAGCTCTGGGCTTGGCCTTGCCCGGGAACGGCACTGTGTTGGCCACCCATGCAGACCGTGAGGAACTGTTCAAACAAGCGGGCAGAACGATTGTGGATTTGTGCAAGCGCTACTACGAGCAAGATGACGCGTCGGTGCTGCCACGTTCGATGGGCTTCAAAGCGTTTGAAAACGCGATTGCGTTGGACATCGCCATGGGCGGCTCAACCAATACCATCCTGCACATCTTGGCGATTGCCCAAGAAGCTGAGATTGAATTCACCATGGCCGACATCGACCGCATGTCGAAGATCGTGCCGCAGTTGTGCAAGGTCGCCCCCAACACCAACAAGTACCACATCGAAGATGTGCACCGCGCAGGCGGCATCATGGGTATCTTGGGTGAGTTGGACCGCGCAGGCAAGCTGCATACCGATGTGGGCACCGTGTTGGGCAAGACCATGAAAGAAGTTTTGGACGAGTGGGACATTGCACGCAACCCATCCGATGCGGTGAAGGAGTTCTACATGGCCGGCCCTGCAGGCATCCCCACGCAAGTCGCTTTCAGTCAAAACACCCGCTGGCCTAGCCTTGATACAGACCGCGCAGAGGGTTGTATTCGTGCCGTCGATCACGCCTTCAGCCAACAAGGTGGCTTGGCCGTGTTGACCGGCAACATTGCTTTGGACGGTTGCGTGGTTAAGACCGCGGGCGTGGACGACAGCTTGCTGGTGTTTGAAGGCCCCGCCCACGTGGTCGAGTCACAAGACGAAGCCGTGGAGCACATCTTGAACGATCAGGTCAAAGCAGGCGACATCGTGGTGGTGCGCTACGAAGGCCCCAAGGGCGGCCCCGGTATGCAAGAAATGCTGTACCCCACCAGCTACATCAAGTCCAAAGGCTTGGGCAAGGCCTGTGCTTTGTTGACCGATGGTCGTTTCTCTGGCGGAACTTCTGGCTTGTCGATTGGTCACTGCTCGCCCGAAGCGGCCGCAGGCGGCACGATTGGTTTGGTGAAGAACGGCGACCGCATTCGCATTGACATTCCAAACCGCAGCATCAATGTGTTGGTCAGCGATGAAGAGTTGGCTAAGCGCCGCGTCGAACAAGACAAGCTGGGTTGGAAGCCTGTGTTGGCACGTCCACGCAAAATATCGGCAGCGCTCAAAGCGTATGCCTTGCTGGCTACTTCGGCAGACAAAGGTGCGGTGCGCGATTTGTCGATGCTCGACTAAGCCGCTGGGCAAACTCGCATGCTGATTCACCCGCAAATTGACCCTGTCGCCATTGCGCTGGGGCCCATTGCCATTCATTGGTATGGCCTGACTTACTTGGCTGCCTTTGCCTTGTTTGTGGGCTTGGGCCACTTGCGTTTGAAGCACGAGCCTTATGCCGCGCAAGTGGTGTTGGGTTCATGGTCCAAACAAGACGTTGAAGACATTTTGTTTTACGGTGTGATGGGCGTGGTCTTGGGTGGGCGCATTGGTTATTGCGTGTTTTACAACCCCAGCTACTACGTGGATCATCCACTTGAAGTGTTTGCTGTATGGCAAGGCGGCATGAGTTTTCATGGTGGTATGTTGGGTGTGTTTGTGGCTACGGCCGTGTTTGCTTGGCAACGTCACCGCCCATGGCTGTGGGTGACCGACTTCATTGCACCTTGTGTGCCTACTGGCTTGGCTGCAGGCCGTGTGGGCAACTTCATCAACGGCGAGTTGTGGGGCAGGGCGGCTGACCCATCTCTGCCGTGGGCCATGGTGTTTCCCCAAAGCGGTAGCTTGATTCCTCGTCATCCCTCGCAGATCTACCAGTTCTTGGGCGAGGGCATTTTGTTGTTCATCGTGTTGTGGCTTTATGCGCGCAAGCCACGGGCGATTGGCGCGGTGTCGGGCGTCTTCATGATTGGCTATGGCAGCTTGCGCTTCATGGCTGAATATTTCCGCGAGCCTGATGCACATCTTGGTTTGCTCGCTTTGGGTATGAGCATGGGCCAGTGGCTGTGCGTCCCTATGGTCTTGGTGGGCGTGGCCTTGTGGCTGCACGCCACACGCAAAACTCAGCCTGTTTAACTTTTGAATTAAGGGTTAGTCCTTGCGGGTAAGTCCCCGCAATTTGGGGCGGTCGAATCAATTCTAGGATCTCATAATTACGCGTAATTACAGAGAATTCAGCAGCACACAAAACCCCATGCGTTCGCTTCCCAGCTCCTTGCACGATGATGTGGCTTCACAGCTGCGCAGCTACATCTTTGATGGTCAACTCAGTCCTGGCAGTTTCATTGATGAAGTGACTTTGTGCGAGTTGTGGTCCATCTCTCGCACGCCTTTGCGTGAAGCGCTCAAGGTGCTCACCGCAGAAGGTTTGGTGCGACACGAACCGCGTCGCGGTTGCTTTGTGAATGAAGTCACAGAGCAAGACCTAGACGATATCTTTCCCGTCATCGCCATGCTCGAAGGTCGTTGTGCCTTCGATGCCACACAACGTGCCACGACTGCTGATGTGCAGGCGCTTGAAGTTTGGCATACCCGTTTGCAAGAACATGCAGAAGCGGGCCGGATCAACGATTACTACGAAGCCAATTTCGCCATTCATGAGGCCATCATTCAGTTAGCCAATAACAAATGGCTGGCGCAAACGATTGCTGATCTGCGCAAAATTTTGAAGCTCGCTAGGCTACAGCAGCTGCATGCGCCCGGGCGCTTGAAACAAAGTTTGAAAGAGCACATGGCGGTCTTTGCTGCGCTTAAGGCGAAAGATGCGGCGGGGGCAGATGTCGCTATGCGTGACCATTTGTTGAAGCAGCGTGAAGCCTTGCGTGAATTGGCCTTCGCAAAACGCAGTGTGTTGACCGCATAAAGACAGAAAGAGGAACGGATGAACGCGACAACTTGGCTCAGCAGCAAACTCAATTTGCTACGCAACTCCGCGTCTGCAGCTGCGCAAGCTCCTAAACAAGAAGACCGCTCCACGCGTGAACGCTTGGATGCCACCTTGCGCCAGAAAAAAGAGGCTTTATCACCCCGAACTCTGCGTCGTACGCTCACCCTCTTACAAGCCGTCGTGGATCCACGCGTGAGCGAAGTGGAGGGCGGTCGGCGCGCCAAAGCCTTGGCGGATTGGTATGCCAAAGCAGAGCCGGCAGAACGTCAAGATTTGTGGCTACTCATCAGCGAACAATTTGGCCCAGATGCTGTCAAAGTGCGCGCTGCGCGTGATGACTACGATGCTGCTCTAGGAACCGTAGACGAAGGCCCCGCCGAAATTCGCTTGCGTCGTGCTTTGGTGTCACCCCGCACGCGCTTGCTTCAGCGCTTTGCTGCATCTGCGGGCGGTATGCGCTTCTTGGTCGATTTACGTGCCGAGTTGTTGCCGCACCTCAAAGGCAACAAGCGTTTGCAAGCTTTGGACGCCGAGCTGGAAAACCTGTTCTCCACGTGGTTTGATGTAGCTTTCCTTGAGCTACGCGGCATCAGCTGGGATTCGCCCGCATCCTTGATTGAAAAACTCATCAAGTACGAAGCGGTGCACGACATTCGCAGTTGGGCTGATTTGAAAAATCGATTGGACAGTGACCGCCGATGCTATGGTTTTTTCCACCCCAGCTTGCCCAATGAGCCCTTGATTTTTGTGGAAGTCGCGTTGTTGAATGAGATGGCTGACAACATCATGCCGTTGTTGGACGAATCAGCTGCGCCAGAGGATTTGCAAAAGTCGACGGTGGCGATTTTTTATTCCATCAGCAACACACAAGGTGGTTTGAAAGGCGTGAGCTTTGGCGACTCCCTCATCAAGCGCGTGGTGGAAACACTCAAAGACGAATTTCCAAAACTCAAAACATTTGCCACCTTGTCGCCCATTCCAAGCTTGCGTCCTTGGCTGTCAAAGAATGCCACCGAGCTACTTGGGCAACTCAATGAAAAAGAGTTGTCGGCTTTGGGGCGTGAAATCAGTTTTGAGCCACCCACCGCCAGTCACGTGTTGGCTGCAATTGAACAATCCCAAGTCCTAGAAGCTTTGTCTGTCAAATCGCCATTGCGTCAGTTCCTCACACGTGCAGGTGCGCATTATTTGGGCCAGGCCAAACAAGCCGAGCAAGTGCTTGACCCTGTAGCGCGTTTTCATCTAGGCAATGGCGCTCGCATTGAACGCATCAATTGGTTTGCCGATCCTTCGGCCAAAGGTATCAAACAGTCGCATGGCTTGATGGTCAATTACCTCTATGACCTCAAGCGCTTAGATAAGAACCGTCAGTTGCTAGGCAAGGGCATAGCCCCGGCTTCTGGCGATGTAAAGGATATGTATTTCAAGTGAGTCGCGTTAGTTTTAAAACCCAAAAAGGAGACAGACATGAACCCAATTAAATCCAGCACAAGCCGTCGACAGTGGATGGCCCTCAGCGTTGCCGCATTTGCTGCTATGAGCTTTGGTGTACAAGCGCAAAGTACATGGCCGACGAAACCCGTCACCTTGGTGGTGCCATTCCCAGCGGGCGGCGGCACAGATACATTCGCACGCCCTTTCTCTGCACAGTTTTCCAAGCAAACTGGCAAAACCTTGGTGATCGACAACCGTGGTGGCGCTGGCGGCAACTTAGGCGCAGGTGTGGCAGCTAAAGCTGCACCTGATGGCTATACCCTGTTCATGGGAGCGGTGCACCACTCGATCGCGCCGTCCATGTACCCCAAACTGGATTACGACTTAGAGCGCGACTTTGTGCCTCTGGCTATGGTGGCCAGCGTGCCGCACGTGTTGGTGGTCAACCCCAAGAACGTGCCCGGTGACTTCAAAGCTTTCATGGAAATGGTGCGCAGCAAGCCAGGCAAATACAACTACGGTTCAGCCGGTGGCGGCACATCGCACCACTTGGCAGGTGAGTTGTTCAAACTGCAGAGCAAAACCTTCATCACGCACATTCCATACCGTGGTGCTGGCCCTGCCTTGCAAGACTTGATTGCTGGCAACGTGGACATGATGTTTGATGGTTTGGGGTCATCTGCTCAGCACATCAAAGGTGGCCGTATCAAAGCCTTGATGGTGTCTGGCAACAAACGCAACCCTGCGTTCCCAGATGTGCCATGCGCTGCTGAATTGGGTTTGCCCGATTACAACGTGACCACTTGGTATGGCTTGTGGGCTCCCAAGGGCACGCCTGCTGACGTGCAAGCCCGTGCCATTGAAGAAGTCCGCAAAGCGGCAGTCTCTGATGACATCAAAACCAGCTGGGGCAACAGTGGTGCAGAGTTTCCTAACCTGACGGGTGCACAGTTTGGCAATTTTGTCTCGGGTGAGATTAAAAAATGGGCCAGCGTCGTGAAAGCTTCTGGCGCGAAATTGGATTAATAAAACAGTCAAACGATGAATCACAACCTTTATGCGGCCTTGCGTGCCGCATTTCCCAAAGACTTGAGCGCAACCGCCATCGAGACAGATGATGGCCTGCATTACAGCTGGTCCGACCTAGAGCGGGCCAGCGCGATGATGGCCAATTTGCTGGATTCGCTGCACATACCCAAAGGCTCACGTGTGGCCGTGCAAGTGGAGAAGTCGGTCGAGGCCGTCATGCTTTACCTTGCCACCTTGCGTGCAGGTTATGTATTTTTGCCTTTGAACACGGCTTACCAAAGTGCTGAGATTGAATATTTCATCGGTAACGCTGAACCTGCGGTGGTGGTGTGCAGCAGCAAAAACTTTGGTTGGGTCAGCAAGATCGCTTTCAAGGCAGGCACGCAAAACGTGTTCACCTTGGACGACAACCGTACTGGTAGCTTGCTAGAGCGCGCAGCACATTGCTCAGATAAACACCATGTGGTGCAAAACAAAGCGGACGATTTAGCCGCCATCTTGTACACCAGCGGTACGACAGGCCGCAGCAAAGGCGCGATGCTCTCGCACGGCAACATGCTCAGCAACGCACAGACCTTGAAAGACTATTGGGGCTGGAAGCCAGGCGATGTACTCATTCATGCCTTGCCCATCTTCCATGTGCACGGTTTGTTTGTGGCCATCCACGGCGCCTTGCTCAATGGCAGCAAGATGATTTGGATGTCCAAGTTCGACCCCAAACTCGTCATCGCCAAAATGCTTGAAGCCACCGTGTTCATGGGCGTTCCTACGCTCTATGTGCGCATGTTGGCCGAGCCAAGCCTCACCAAAGCACAAGCCTCGAACATGCGTTTGTTTGTCGCAGGTTCGGCGCCGTTGTTGTTGGAAACGTTCAACGAATGGCAAGACCGTGTAGGCCAGCCAATTCTCGAGCGCTACGGCATGAGCGAAACCGTCATGCTGACTTCTAACCCCTATGCAGCCGATGCGCGCTACCCAGGTCAAACCGAACGCCGTGGCGGCACGGTGGGCTTCCCGTTACCCGGCGTCTCCCTGCGCGTGCAAGACGACGAAGGCAAGTCTTTACCCGTAGGTGAAATTGGCGGCATTCAAGTCAAAGGCCCCAACGTGTTTGGCGGCTACTGGCGCATGCCCGAGAAAACCAAAGAAGAGGTCACGGCAGACGGTTATTTCAAAACCGGTGACGTGGGCAAGGTGGATGAGCGCGGCTACGTGGTCATCGTGGGCCGCAGCAAAGACCTCATCATCAGCGGTGGTTACAACGTGTACCCGGCAGAGATTGAGGGCTACATCAATGAGATGGCAGATGTCGCTGAGAGCGCGTTGATTGGCGTGCCGCATCCAGACTTTGGTGAAGTGGGCGTGGCGGTGGTCATTGCCAAACCTGGTGCCAAAGTGGATGCAGATGCTGTCATTGCCGCACTCAAGTCGCAACTGGCGAACTTCAAAATCCCGAAGAAGTGTTTTGTGGTGGCTGAGCTGCCACGCAACACCATGGGCAAAGTGCAAAAGAACTTGCTGCGTGATCAGTACAAAGACTTGTTCTAAGTTGTCCGCACAACCCCGTCAGCATCGGCGTTAGATGAAACAAAAAAGCCACTCGAAAGAGTGGCTTTTTTGTGGAACGAGACAAACTTAACCAGCCAAAGCCGCCGAGTTCACCCGCTGTGTGATGTGCGCCAAAGCCTCATCCACTTGGTCAATCAAGATCAAGCACAAATCGCCTTTTTGCAAGCGCTCCATTGCACGGTCAATCGCCAAAAATTCGCCATGAATTTCATCGATGTGCGTCGTGCGTTTCGCGCCGTCCAAACCTTGACGCAAAAGCTTCAGCACCTCGCCGTCGACACGGCCGCGTTGGCAGGCGTCTTGGTACAGCACCACATCGTCAAAGGCTTCACCAATGATGCGTGTTTGCTCGCGGATGTCTTCGTCACGGCGGTCACCCGCACCGCTGATCACCACGCTTCGGCGTTGTGCGGGTAGGTTGGTCACTGCTTGCACCAAGGCTTTGATGGCATCTGGGTTGTGGCCGTAATCTGCAATCACAGTCGCACCTTTGTAGTCGAACACGTTGAAGCGTCCGGGTACGGCGTTGCTGTCGCTCACAAACGTGGCCAGGCCTTTGCAGATGGTTTGCCAAGGCACGCCCACCGCCCAAGCCGCACCAATCGAAGCCATGGCGTTTTCAATTTGGAAGCTGATCGCGCCACCGCGTGTAACGGGAATTTCTGACAATGGAATGCGCACCGAGTGGTTGCCTTGCATGGCCACGATTTGGTCGTCTTCTACAAACAGCACGCGTTTGCCTTGCGCACGGTGTGTGGCAATGACAGGGTGATGTGAATCCAAACCAAAGAAGGTCACTTGGCCTGGGCACTTATTGGCCATAGCCACCACCATGGGATCGGTGGCGTTGAGCACCGCTGTGCCTGACTCGGCCACGTTTTGCACGATGACGCGCTTCAAAACCGCCAAGTCTTCGACGGTGGTGATGTAGTTCAAACCTAAGTGGTCGCCCATACCAATGTTGGTCACCACGGCCACTTGGCAGCGGTCGAAGGCCAAGCCTTCGCGCAACATGCCACCACGTGCAGTTTCGAGTACGGCAGCATCCACATCGGGGTGCGCCAACACATTACGACCGCTGCGTGGGCCGCTGCAGTCACCGCTGTCGGTTTGACGGCCATTCACATAGACGCCATCGGTGTTGGTCATGCCCACACGTAAGCCATTGGCGCGCAGCAGGTGAGAGGTCAAACGAACGGTGGTTGTTTTACCGTTGGTACCGGTGACAGCAATCACAGGAATACGACCATCGCCGCCATCTGGGAACATGGTGGCCATGACGGCCTCGCCCACGTCACGGCCTTTGCCGAACGAAGGGCTCAAGTGCATGCGCAAGCCTGGAGCGGCGTTCACTTCGACCACGCCACCGCTTTGTTCTTCAAGCGGGCGCAAGACAGATTCGCACACCACGTCCACACCGCAAATGTCGAGGCCGACCATTTGTGCTGCCGCGATGGCACGCAAGGCGACCTCGGGATGCACATCATCGGTCACGTCCGTGGCCGTACCGCCGGTGGAGAGGTTGGCGTTGTTGCGCAAAATCACGCGCGCGCCTTTGGCGGGCACGGAGTTGGCTTCAAAGCCTTGTTCTTTCAGGCGCGCAATCGCGATGTCATCAAAACGGATTTTGGTGAGCGAGGTGGCATGGCCTTCGCCACGACGTGGGTCGGCGTTGACGATGTCGACCAATTCACGCACGGTGTTTTTGCCGTTGCCAATGACCAGTGGTGGTTCGCGGCGTGCGGCGGCGACGAGCTTGTTGCCCACCACCAGCAAGCGGTAATCGCTGCCAGGCAAGAAGCGTTCAACCAAGACCTCTTCACGACAGGCACGAGCCGCCACAAAAGCGGCTTTGACGCCTTCTTCGGTGGTGACGTTGACAGAAATGCCTTTGCCTTGGTTGCCATCGCGTGGCTTGATGACCACGGGTAAGCCAATTTCTTGGGCTGCGGCCCAAGCATCATCGGGGCTAATCACAGGGCGGCCCAACGGCACGGGCACGCCTGCTGCGTGCAGCAGCTTCTTTGTGAGTTCTTTGTCTTGTGCGATCGATTCGGCAATGGCACTGGTCGAGTCAATCTCAGCCGCTTGGATACGGCGTTGTTTGCTGCCCCAGCCCAACTGAACCAAGCTGCCTTCGGTCAAGCGACGGAAGGGAATACCACGCGCAATGGCTGCGTTGACGATGGAGCCTGTCGATGGCCCTAAGCGAATGTCTTCATCGAGTTCGCGCAGCTGATGGATGGCGGCATCCACATCAAAGCTGGTGTTGTTGAAGGCAGCAAGGCACAGCTCATGAGCCAGTTTGATGGCCATGCAACCCACTTGTTCTTCGGTGTACTCCACCGCCACTTGAAACAAACCGTGGTCTGTGGTGGCCGTGGTGCGGCTGAAGGTGACAGGGCAGCCTGCTTCAATTTGCAAATGCAAGGTGGCCGCTTCCAAAGCATGCGCCATGCTGAGCTTGACTTTGTGATCCGTGGGTTGCAGGTTGCCAACGCCCGGGAACAGGTTGCGCAAGCGGCCTTCAAAGTCAGGGTATTGACTGAGGTCTACTTCACCATCTTCACACTTGACCATGGCTTCCACGGCGGTGTGACGGGTCCAGAGGTTTGGGCCGCGCAGGGCGCGGATACGAGAGACTTCCATTAGCCATTCATCCTTGCAACGTCTTTGGCAACTTGTTGGTTTTGTTGTCCGAAATTTTTCAAGCCAGCGCGAATCAACAATGGCGCAATGTCGAGTGACCAAGCGGCAGCCACGGCTGCCAACAGGGTGGAAATGTGCAAGCCGTCTTTGAGCAGGCGTGCGATCAGTTCAAGATCGAGATGGAATAACTGCGTTTCTTGGTCACCACGTGCCAAAGTGACGTGACCGTCTTTGCAGAACACGGCACGTCCCCCGGCTTGGAGGTGGGCCATCAAAGTGGCGTTGTCTTGGGCTTTGGCGTAGTACACGACTTCACCATCGCTCAACTCGGCCAAGGTGGTCACAGCCTCTTCGTCAGCATTCAGCACGGCAGCACCTTCTGGCAGCACCAAGTCGACTTGGGTGCGAATGACGGTGCGCATTTGCTCTGGGGTTTGAATGTCGTGTTTTTCAATCAGTGCCGCATCCGTCTCGGGCATGTTGGTGACGACACCGACCAAGCAACGGTCGTAAGCTAAACCTTCATCCAAGATGAGGGATGGGGTGGTTTCAAACACAGCCGCATCGAGCGCGCGGTTGATGAGCAAACGCTCAGAGGCTGCGAAGCCACGGGAATCTGTTTTGCCCAAATGCTGTTGGTCCATGTACAGGCCGTCTTTGCAAGCCAAGCCTGTGCGTTTGCCAGACAGGTGCAGCAACCAAGCTACGAGCTGTGACAACTCGGTGGTTTGCTGGCTACCCACAATGCCCACCACGGGAATGCGGCCAGATTCGTTAGGGCCAAACAAATGTTCGACGATGGCTTTGCCGACGGGACGAGGCTGGCCCACAGCCGGTTTGACGTGCATCAGCAAGCCTGGGCCTGCGTTGACTTCGATGATCGCGCCTTTGGTCTCTTCCAGAGGACGAGAGATGTCTTGCGTCACGATGTCGATGCCGGCAATGTCCAAGCCAATCACGCGTGCGGCAAGCGTGGCCACGGCAGCGACTTCTGGGTGGACCAAATCGGTCACATCGTTGTTGAGGTTGCCGTTGCGTTGCACCACCACAATGCGGCCTTTTTCGGGCACGCTGGTGGGCTCCAAGCCTTGGCGTTGGATTTCGAGCAAAGACATTTCACCGCGCGGGGTGTGTAGGCGAATCAGGTCGAGCGGGAAGCCTTCGGCAATGCCGCGACGTGGGTCGGTGTTGATTTGGCTGTCGATCAGTTGTTCAACTGTGGAGGTACCGTCACCCGTGATGCAAGCGGTTTCGCCACGGGTTGCAGCGACCACACGGTCGCCCACCACCAAGACGCGGTGTTCGTCGCCACGCACATAGCGCTCGATCAACACCTCGCTGCCTTCTTTTTCAGCAGCGGTCCAAGCTTTGCGCACGCCTTCTTCGGTGTTCACGTCGAGGGACACCCCCCAGCCACGGTTGCCGTCAAGGGGCTTGACCACCACGGGCAAGCCGATGTCTTGGGCAGCTTCCCATGCTTCGTCAGCAGTTTTGACAATCTGGCCTTCTGGTACGGGAATGCCGCATTGCGTTAGCAAGCGCTTGGTCAAGTCTTTGTCGCTGGAAATGGTTTCGGCAATGGCGCTGGTGCGGTCAGTCTCTGCCGTCCAAATGCGGCGTTGCTTTGAGCCGTAACCCAGTTGAACCAAGTTGCCTTCGGTTAAACGAATGAAAGGTGTTTTACGCTCGACCGCTGCATCCACGATGCAGGCGGTGCTGGGGCCAAGGCAGCGCAAGTCGGCAATCTTTTTCAGACGATCGACAGTACCGTCAATGTCAAAAGGTTGGTTGTTGGCGGCCGCCATGACGAGTTCACGAGCCGCTAAGAAACTTTCGCGGCCCAGTTCTTCGTGCTCTGTGCGGAACACCACTTTGTAGATGCCGCGTTTGCTGATCTCGCGGGCTTTGCCAAACTCTGCACGGGCACCGGCCAAGAGCTGCAACTCGATGGAGACGTGCTCCATGATGTGGCCCATCCATGTGCCGCCCACCAATCGGGTAAGGAAGCCGCCGCGATGACCCACGCCACAGTGGTGCTCGACCAAGCCCGGCAACCAGCCGTTGATGCGGTCGTTGAAACCGTCAATTTTGTTGGAGGGGTGGTCTTCCATTTCGCCCAAGTCAATGAGGGCTTCGATGATGGGGCGGTAAGTCCAGATGTTGGGCCCGCGCAGATAGTTCATGCGCAGGATTTGAATGTCTTTGAATGCCATAAATGAGCTTCAGGTTTAGCGGGTGTGTGAGGTGGCTGAAGCAGGGGGGAGAGCCAAGGTCACCACAGCGACCTCCGAGGCTGCGGCGATACAATCATTTGCAAACGTGCTGGGGTTTAACAAAGTCCTGGCTCCTGCTTTTTATTTTTATCG
>JACCDG011265761.1_pt1 | contig 13832 bp, 15 predicted proteins | sample 7442471 | NCBI WGS metagenome assembly JACCDG01 (sample SAMN15323444, study PRJNA562643) | freshwater metagenome | isolation source: river surface water | place: USA:Blue River Watershed | collected 2017-08-17
CGACCGATTCTTTGGGTCGTTGAGGGCGAGTGGTCAGCGCCGGTTGGGCGGTTTTCCATGTGTTATTCAAAGCGAAAACGGGTTTCTATCTGCTCACCCCTTGAGCCATTCATTGAGCAGGTAAACTTCATCCGTGCACCGAACTCGCGCCGTTGATGGATCGGTAAGGACTTCATCATGCAGCGTCCAGCCGAACGGAATCCGACTACCCCGTTCCTGCCAAATGTCCGCGAGCATTTCACCCATCTTGGCAGAGGAAACGAGATATAGAACTCCGGAAAAGCCGGCGACTCTGTATCGAAAAAATATCTCCTCGTAGCGCTTTCTCGTCTTCGCGGAGAGTTCAAGCTCCAGAGCATAGGTCTTTATCGCTGAACCAACATCCACCGAAAAAACCGCATCGGGGATAACAGGCTTGATCATAGAGTTGTAAGCAAATGATCTTCCCAACTCTTTTTTCATCTCCCATTCGGAGACCCACGAATCTCCAATCTTGGATCGACCAAGGGAAATACGGATGTCCGCAAAGAGCAGATCGTGCATCAGGCTATTCTTGTTCACCGACCCAATCCAGCGGGTAAGCCCGACACTTTGTGCACCTCGATTGGAAATGGCCCAGATGATCTCCTTTGACTCAGAATTCACAACTTGCCGCAGGTGCCCAGCGATCCGCAATTTCCGAAGCCTCCGCAAAACTGTGGTTCGTTTCACCCTCGGAAAGAAAAGGCTGCCTATTTGGGCAGTGCTGAGAACTCCAAAGTTCCCTAACGTCTGGAGCAACAAATTGTCTCTCTCAGTTCTGCGCATCACTGCCCCCGCAGAAGAGACTCGACCACTTTGCGCGTGGCATCTCCCTCTCTATGGGTCAAAGCGGCTTCCAATTTCATGACCTGCCCGTTCAGCAAATTGACCCGCTCATGGAACCGCTTTAGCGATTCGTACCCGCTTTCTAGAGAAACGAGTCTCCCTGACTGGGTTCTTGAATCGGCCTGAAGTTTCTCAAAGATCTCGCGGACCTCGTCTAGTCGATATTCGACTCCCCTCCAAACCAGCCAGATCAGAGATCCTAGGCTTGCCCCCAATACCACCACCAAAACTTTTACGACGAGCACTACGCCCCCTAAATGTGCGCACTCGCATCCCCCTCCTCTTCTTCGCGGCGAAGGAGGTGCTGCTCATGAAGCGCACTGGTTACAAACGGGATGATTATTTTGCTTTGTCGGTTCGCCTGCGTTTTAAACGCACGAAGTGGTCTTGGGTGAGATGGGCAGCATTTGCCCTAGGGCTTGCTCTAAAACTTCTGCCGTACTTTCTCTAGCGAACAGACGTCGGGAGATACTTCAACATCCATGCCGATTCATCGGCGCAGATGGAGGTGCACCAATTGCTACTGATGTCGCTGGGTTGGGCAAGATCGCGACCCGTGGACCAGAAAGTGGTCCAAGTTGGACCAGTCGAAAAGAAGGAAGTGGACCACGCTCGTGTAACTGCCGAATTTATCTTCTGTTTTCGGAGCGATGTTGGTCCAAGGCGCAAAACGGTCCCATGCCTTTTAGACAAACGTGGTCCAAAGTGGACCACTTGAAGAGTTTGTCCAGAATTCAAATACTTGGATCGCTTTCCGGCGATCAGTGGTCCATTCTGGACCACTTAGCAAATCGACTAATTTATTTAGTAATGTCGGCCAGTTGAGGAAAACTCCGAAAAAACTGGTCCAACTTGGACCACTTCCCAGCTCTTTGCCCCTTCGCCGACTATTCTTATCGATGCCGAAGGCCATACTCGTTGAAGGCCATGTCGACCCCACCGCTCGACCAAACAAACTGCAGCGCCTCGATCGGTGCCGTAACCACCACCGTAGATCCCGGGTTATCCAGTGCCTTCGGAGTATCCGTAACGACTTGCTTTTTCTCCACTTGATAGATAGCTCCCTTACTCTGGATTAGGGCAAAGGAGTCATCGAACGAAAACAAGACCGTGCCCCTAACTTCAACTTCCTTGTCGCCAATGGTTACCTCATCCGGTTCCGCTACGGCCGCAACCCTGCGCGGCGGCGCTGGCTGATAACGCCAAGACATATCGACGGCATTTTGCGGGACCGTTACTTCAACTCTCTCGCCCATTCCTAGCTTTGCAAAATAGTGCGACAATTCCGGAGTGAGCGCTGCTTTTCGTATCTGATAAATGGAACCCCCTGCCTCAATATGTGAAAAATCCTCAGTGAATGAGAACACATTTGCTCCCCGTAGCGTTACACGGCCATTGCTAGCCCGTACGTCTGACGGTGGCTTCTTTGCCAGCGCTGCGTGCCGCCCGCCTGCTTGCGGTTCCCGCGGGGTAGCGGGCCACAAGGACTCAATTGCTGCCCGAGGTACAGTGACACTGACCACCGCATTTTGGACGGTGGCCTTTTCTAACTCCACCCTGAGCCCAGCTGGAAGTTCCCGCTTCCCCAGTTTGTAAATGTAACGATCGGTCTGCAGAAAGATGTGTTCTGTCGTGAAAGAGATTAATGCTCTGCCGTCTAGCTGCACACTTGCAGAATCCGCCTGCGACTGATGCATGCTGGCCAAGGTAAGAAAAAGTGCGCCCACCCGCTTAACCATAGTAATTGTACTCATTATCCACTCCCCTTAAATACGGCTACGCTGCGTCGTGCCCCTTTTGTTCCATTCAATCTTATTATCGGTCTCTCGCTCGAAAACGGAATCCTCCCCGAGGGTGGAAAAAAGCCGACACAGGGCGCCGCGTTTCGCGCTAGAATACGGCATGAGAAAAAGGAAGCCGCCTGAACTAAAAAACATCGGGGTGTGCATCAAGGGACAAGATGGGACCATCGAATACCAGAATAAGGCCTGTGCGGATTTGTGCGGAGTTCGAGTGGGGAAGAAGTGCGTTAAAGGCTGCATGCATCACTATTCCCAAGGAAAGGCCGCACCTCCCTTTGAACAAGGATTTCATCTTTTTCGAAACGTCGAGGCAGAAAACAAGATCGTGGATGCGGTCATGATTAATGACGGCGAGAAATTGACCACTCTTCTCTACGACAAGTCCGCGGTGATAGAAAAACAATTGGCCCTGCTTGAGCCGTTCGGGCTTTCTAAGGCTGAAGTGAGTGTGATCGAAAGATACTTGAAGGGGTTTAGCAACCTGGAAATCGCGGCGCAGCTTTTCATTAGCAAAGCGACTCTTCGGACCCACCTGAACAATATTTACAAGAAGTTGCCGGACGAGCTGAAGAAGGAAATCTTAGCGTCGCATTTGGGAAAAGAAATAAAAGCAAAACCTTCAACCAAGTAAGAACCAAAAAGGGTTTTATTTCCGCCCTGTCAGGCTTCGCACCTTTTCCATAAATTCTTTTTCATCGGAAACCCGCTCTTTTTTCGCAACTACTTCCCCGTCGGCAGAAAGTAGAAAAACCGTGGTTGAATGGGTAAAATCCCCGTCGTCTAGCGGCTTGTAATTAAAGCCCAACACAACCGATAGTTCGCGCACATGGTCTGGCTTCGATGTCAAAAGTGTCCATCGCGCGTCGAGCTTCATCTTTTTTGAAAAGCTTAAGAGCGCAGCGGGAGTGTCTCTTGCTGGGTCAATAGAAAACAGCGCGTACTGGACGTTGTTTCTCTGGGTCTTAGTTAACCTTGAATCCAAAGACTTCATATCGGACACGATTACCGGGCAAGTGGCAGGACAGCTGGTAAAAATCATGGCGGCTATCGTGGGCTTTCCCTTGAGATCAGAAAGGAACTGCGTCTTTCCGTTCTGCGAAGTCCATTGCTGCTCCAGTCGATAAAGCGACTTGGGTCCGAAGGACTCTGCACTGAACGCCGGGGCACAAATAATTAGGAAAATAGGGAGCAGGAAGTGTCTCATTCAGCCTTTTCCTTTCCGACATCGAGGGCACACCGAAAACCTAACGTTTTTAAACAATAGTCGCCGCGCAGACCGCTGCGAAATCCGTAACGCATGAAGGTAGCGTATTCTTTTGAGTCTGTTGCATTGATCGATCCCGCCCCGCAGAAAAGGCCGACGGTTCGGTCGCCCTTGGAGCGGGAATCAGTGGAAATCATCACGGCATTAAAGTCCTCCACCCACTCCCAAATCAAACCATGCATGTCATACACGCCAAATATATTTGGTTTCTGACGTCCCACGGCATCTAGCTCCCAATCACCGGTTTTGGCGTACCAAGCCAGGAGCTGACTCAGAACTTCTGGATTCGTCACATCGCCTGCGTACTCCCATTCCGTAATAGTTGGAAGTCGCTTTCCTTTAGCCTGGCAATACCTTCTAGCGACAAACCAGGACACCTCAGTTGCCGGCCTGTTTCCAACCGTTCTTAGCTCGTCAGAGGAGAGCAGGTCTGATTTCCAACTCTGAAGGTACCTTGATTCCGCAAAGAGAGGCAGGATTTTGGACTTGCGATACTGTGCATTCGCGGCAAGAAACGCGTTCAATTCGAGATTTGTGACTGGAAACCTATCTAAATAGAAGGAAGAGACATCCACTTCCTTTTCTTGCAGCTCAAGAACGGCCGGTGCGCCCTTATTAAGCGACGACGAGCTTATCTCCTTGAAGAAGGGCCGATACTTCCCAGCGGGGATCAGCACATGCGGCCCACCCGCCTCGGCAACTAGCGCTCTAACCAAGAGCAAAAGTGCAATACCGTAGTACCGATAAAAGCTCACTTCTTTCGTAGTCCGCCTACTTCGGAAGCGCTGACCTCATCGCCCTTATTCCCCCAGGAGTTTCGGACGTAGGTTAGGACGTTGGCGATATCCTCGTCGTCAAGGCTAAGGGCGGGCATTACGCCATCGTAGTCGCTCCCATTAACTTCTATCTTTCCGGCAAGACCTTCCAACACGACCCTGATCGCTCGCTTCTTATCCGCCATGAGGAAGTCTGAACCCGCAAGCGGTGGGAATGCATTCTTCAAACCTTTTCCATCGGGCTGGTGGCAGGCAGCGCAGTTCTGAACATAGACCGCGTTGCCCGCAGACATACGCTCACTCATACCCCTCGCGGCTTTTTTGGCGGGGGCGCCAGAAGCAGGCATCGTTTGAATGGTGGAGCCTTCTGGGAGATAGACCGTGTCAGACTGTTTTCCGGTGTAGATCATCGGATCTTTTTCGCCGTCCACCTTCAACATTCCCAGAGCGCCCTTATTGAACGTTCGAAAAATTGCATGGTCCACGAGAATATAGGTCGAAGGGATATCGATTTTAAACTCAATGATTGCCGAGCCGCCGGGAGGAACGACGGTGGTCTGAACATTTTCCTGTGCAACTTTGGTACCCCCCTCTGTGAAAACGCGGTCGAAAATTTCACCGATTACGTGGAAGTTAGACGCAATATTGGGTCCGCCCACCCCAAAGAATATGCGAACTTTCTCACCCACGTCTGCTTTCAACGCTTTGTCGCCTGTCAGTGCGCCGACGCTGCCATTGAAAACAACATAGTCGGGCTGCTCCTTGAGAGCTTTGTCCATGCTAAACGGCTGGAGCCCTTTCGCGCCAAATGCGCCCGCGGTGTAAAAGTCGGACTGCACCACGTAGAATTCTTTATCCACGGGAGGCAGACCTTTTTCCGGCTCGACATAAATAAGACCATACATGCCATTGGCAATATGCATTCCGACGGGTGCGGTCGCGCAATGATAAATGTAAAGTCCAGGATTCAAGGCGCGGAAAGAAAACTTCGAGCTGTGCCCAGGCACCGTCATGGAGCCTTCCGCTCCGCCACCTTGCCCAATAACCGCGTGTAAATCGATATTGTGAGGCATCTTGCTCGAAGGGTGGTTGTGCAAATTGAACTCAACGAAATCGCCAACGCGCACGCGCATCATGGGACCAGGCACTGTCCCGCCAAACGTCCAAAAGTTGTATTCCACCCCGTCCGCCAGACGTGCCGTGATTTCCTTGGTTTCCAAATCAATTTTTACCCGAGCCGGTACTTTGCGTTTGATCGCAGGCGGTACCTTCGGGGCGTAAGTAAGCACCGCTGTTTCAGCCGGGAAGCTTTTGGGGTCAGGATAGTACGGTTTTTTTCCAAAAACCGATGCGCACAGCACCAAGCCCAATGCGAAGAGTAGCGTTTGTGGTTTCAAGTGTTTCCCCCAGAAATGCCGACGGCGGCTTTAGACAATATAACCGTGAGCTACCTTGGCCGCCATGATCTAGATCATATTATATGATGTTCCGAACTTTGGATTCGAATGGTACCGTGGTTCGGTATGCGCCTTCTTCATTGGATTGTGTGCGGTGTCCTTGCGGCCAGCTCCGCACCGGCAAGCGAGGCAGATTCCACACCGAAAGTAACTTTTGCGAGCCAAGGGCGCTTGCGTTTTGAACACAGCGATCGAACGGATTATCTCTCCAAGCGATCCGCTTTTCTGCTGCGGATTCGGCCCGACATCAGACTTTCCAAGGGTTCTGATCTTTCCCTTTTTGCGCAACCGCAGTTTGCCAAGGCTTTCGGACGGCCTCAGTTCGTCGGATCTTCGACCTCACTAAATGAAAGCCAAAGCACCAGCGGATCGGTGAACGACAGTTCAGTGGGGCTGCATCAAGCGTATATAGAACTCCGCGCCGCCGATTTTCTTACCTTTACCCTGGGACGACAGCTTCTTTCCTATGGAAACGAAGTTGTGTTAAGTGGGCTCGACTGGGACAACACCGGACGTAGCTTCGACGCTCTAAAAGCACATTACGCGCACAGCGTTGGCTCCATTGATCTGTTTTACAGCAAGCTGTTTGCCTCGTCAGTTACAGCCACCACCGTCGGTTCAGGCGACAGTGATCTGCTGGGCATTTATTCCGCTAACGACTTGGGAAGAGGGCTTGAGGGAGCCGATGCGTACTTTCTTTTTCGAAGGGACCAAACGACGGGCGTTAGCAGGGATCTCTTCGCGCTGGGGATTAGGATCGAGTCCAGGATTGGGGATTGGGACTATCGAGCCGAGCTGACTAAAGAATTCGGATCGGCTTTTACAGATCCCGCTTCGGCTCACCAGCTAGATCTTGAAACAGGATGGAGTTTTGCCAAGCCATTCAAAAGTCGACTGGGACTCGAGTTGTTTCATTCCGGCAGCGACTACGATCAGCTTTACCCACTTGCACATAAATATCTGGGGATCGCCGATGCATTTGGAAGACGCAATATCCAAGGTGCGGTGATTCACCTAAACGGCACGGTTGGCAAAGGTCTTACGGCCCAGGTCGACGTCCATTATCTTCTTAGGTCGTCCACCTCTTCGCCGGCCTATAAACTCAACGGAACCTCCGCACTGGGTACAGGGGCAAATACCTCGGCGAATATTGGAATGGAGACAGACCTCATCGTGAACTACGCTTTCTCGAACGATGTAACGGCGACACTCGGGGGAGCCATGCTCATTCCTGGAGACTATCTTCGAGCAGAATTGGGGGATGTAACGCCCACGTTTTGGTACATGCAGTGGGTGGCGCGCCTTTAGTGCGCGGGTGATCATTTTTTCCCCGGTCGACTTCCTTTTCCAGCTCCGCCCAATCGGAAACATCAATCCCAAGACTGCCGAAGCTCACGAGGTTCTTTTTATTCCATAGGCCGAGCAGACGAATAACGGTTTCGACACGTGCATCGACCATACGGCTGACTTGGGTTTTTGAGAGCTTCAGTGGAATGCGCGACGCGGTGCGCGAAGTTCGCACCCCAAAGCGACGATTGAGCTGCAGGAGAAGCTCAAACACTTTCTCCCCAACACGGCCCGCGGAAACAATGTCGATCTTGTCTCGCAAGATCTGCTCGTGAACGATAAGAAGTTCCCTGAGCCAATCCGATAGCTCGATGGCGAGTGGATCGCCGGTTCTTTGAATAAGCGGCCGCAGATAGATCTTCACTACTTCGGCGCTTCGTAAAAAGGCCCGTGCAGTTCCCGGGTAGGCTTTTTTTTGGAGCACTGCTGACATCCCTATCGCGTCTGCTGGCCCAAAGACAGCCAAGCTGTACTCATTTCCCACGGAAGATAGTCGGCTGACCTCAAAACCACCGCTCAAGATGATGCCGACAAAATCCGCCGGGTCCCCCATCCTCCAAAGGCACTGCCCCGAGCGAATGGTCTTTCGCAGGGACACTTCCGCTAAGGCCCGAAGCGCGGCTTCGGAAAGCTCCTTCGTACCCCGGACCTCTTTGAACACTTCGATCAGCCCACGAATCACAGGCTGTTCTTGATGCATTTGTGCTCCAATGTCATCTGGATTATTCTTCCGTCCATGATCTAGATCATAGACGCCAGCGCCCGACTCCCCTAATGTTTCACGATGCTATCGAAATCAAAGGCAAAAGCCTTTTTCTTAGTTGGGACTGGGCTGTGTAGCGCCACCTTCCTTCTCCTCACCGTGGACACGCTTAGACGGGTTCCAGGTCAGACGAACCAACAGAACCTTTCGGAATCGGCGATCCGGGGAAAACACCTCTGGGATAAGAACAACTGCATGGGGTGCCACACGATCCTGGGAGAAGGTGCGTACTACGCACCCGAGCTAACGAAGGTTTTCGAGCGGCGAGGCCCCAAGTTTATTGAAGCGATGCTTCGCGATCCCTATGCAATGTATCCGGGCCAAAGAAAGATGGTCCGCTACGATTTTACCGATGAACAAATTCGAGACCTCGTCGCATTTCTGAAGTGGATCGGCGAGATGGATCTCAACGGATTCCCGCCCAAGCCGAGCCTCGCTCAAATGGCTGTTTCGAATCCGAGTGTTCCGAATGGCTCCGCCTCCCTTGCCAAAACGGCCGATCGCCCGATGATCTTCAATCAGATGTGCATTGCATGCCACGCTCTGGAAAACCAAGGAGGCAAGATCGGACCAGCGCTGGATGGCGTGGGCTCGCGCCTTGAAAGAGATTACATCATTAAATGGCTAAAAGACCCCGCCGGGGTCAAGCCCGGAACAACGATGCCAAAACTCCCTCTCTCGGATGAAGACATCACCGAACTTGCGGCGTTTCTCAGCCAATTGAAAAAGGATTCCAAATGAAATTCAAATCCCAAAAAGTAGCCTATTACTTTTTCGCCGTGTGCATGCTTCTGCTCTCGCTGCAAATCGTCTACGGCTTCATCATGGGATTTGCGCACATGGGCTATGACGGCCTTCACGAGTGGATTCCGTTTAACGCCGCTCGCGCCGTGCATACGAACTTATTGGTGATGTGGCTCCTGGCAGGCTTCATGGGAGCCGCGTACTACATCATTCCCGAAGAATGCGATCGCGAGCTTGTCTCGCCTCACCTGGCGCTCGTGCAGCTCGGGGCCTTTGTGGCCGTGGGAGTCATCGCGCTGGTTGGGTTTCATTTTAACTGGTGGGAAGGCCGGAAGTTCCTGGAAATTCCCAGGCCGCTCGACTATCTGGTCGTTGTCGACGTGCTGCTTTTTATCTACCTCGTCGGGCGCACCATTTGGGAAGCCAAACGCCATACAACTACTTCGATGGTTCTGTTCTTCGGGCTCCTTTCCGCCGCTTTGCTTTACCTGCCCGGAATGATCGACACGGATTCTCAGACATTGGATTCCTACTGGCGTTGGTGGGTGGTTCATCTTTGGGTCGAAGGTGTATGGGAACTCATCATGGGGGCCATTCTTTCGTATCTGCTCATCAAGCTGACTGGTGTGGATCGCGAAGTGATCGAGAAGTGGCTTTATGTCATCGTCGGCTTCGCCTTTCTCTCTGGAATTCTCGGAACGGGCCATCATTATTACTTTATCGGCACTCCGCGGTATTGGCTTTGGATCGGCGGTCTCTTTAGCGCGCTGGAACCGCTCGCTTTCTTGGGGATGGCTATTTACGGCATCAGCATGGCTAGAAAGGGCGGGCGATCTCACCCTAACCGAGTGGCCCTCGCCTGGACTGTGGGTTGCTCAGTCCTGTCGTTTGTCGGCGCGGGATTCTTGGGCTTCGCCCACACACTCCCCCAGGTAAATGTCTATACGCACGGAACGTTGGTCACGGCGATGCACGGGCACATGGCTTTTTGGGGCGCCTACGCCATGATTGTGCTCGCCATAATCACGTACGCAGTTCCCACCATCACAGGACGACGGATTCACGACAGTCCGATGAATGTGTTTGCCTTTTGGACGTCCAACATTGGGATGATTGCCATGACCCTTGCTTTTGCCGTAGCGGGAGTCTCCCAGGTGTATCTGGAGCGTAAAGTGGGGCTCGACTTCCTCACTGTTCAAAAAGAAGTCGAAGTGCATTTCGCGGGTCTGCTTCTTGCGGCGTCCTTGTTCACCATCGGCATCATCGCCTTCGTCTGGAACTTTATTCGCTACGGGCTACCCAAGGCCGAGGCATTTGGAACCGATGTCTACAAAACGCCCTGACGGCAGCGGCGAGAAGGCCGCACCCTACTATCGAGCCGTCGGTAAGGAAGAAGATGTCTTTCGGGCGGCGAGACAGTGCTTGCTTCCGTTACTGCTAAAGGGTCCGACGGGCTGCGGAAAATCGCGATTCGTCGAAAAAATGGCCCACGAGTCCAACGTCCCTTTCATTCAGGTGGCGTGCAACGAGGACACCTCGGCCACAGATCTATTGGGGCGCTACCTCTTAAAAGGAGGGGAAACGATTTGGCAGGATGGACCGGTAACTCGCGCGGTGCGTTTGGGTGCCATTTTGTATCTGGATGAAATTGCGGAAGCGCGAGAAGATGTCGTCGTCCTGCTTCACTCGCTCACCGACCACCGGCGTGAACTTTATCTCGACCGGACCCACGAAGTGCTTAGGGCGACGCCTTCGTTTCAGGTGGTGGTCAGTTTCAATCCCGGTTACCAAACACACTACAAAAGCCTCAAGCCGTCGACAAGGCAGAGGTTTGTCAGCATAGAATTGGGATACCCACCAAGAGAGATTGAAACTGAAATTCTCGAACGCGAATCGCTCGCCCCCAGAAAAACCTGCCTAACCTTGGTGGATCTGGGGGGCAAGATTAGAAACCTGAAAGACATCCAGCTGAAAGAAACCGTTTCCACGCGACTGCTCGTTCATGCCGCAAGAGTAATGGAAGCAGGGTTGCCGCCAAGGCTGTCTTGCGACGTCAGCATAGTCGGTGCGCTCACCGACGATCACCCCACGGCCGAAGCGCTTCGCGATCTAGTCGCCCTCCACTTTTAGGACGATGGGATTCGACGAAGCCATTTTCGGTCGTCTCACCTCGAGGTGGAAACGGCGGCAGTCCGCTCGAAGAAGGGAGCACCCGGGCGCAGCGACGCTCGAAGCGCTTCAGCAACGGCTGGAAACGGTCGGTGAAGCACTTTTAGGCTCGCCACTCACCGTGGCTACAAAGGAAGTGGAGCCACGATGCATGAAGGGCCTGCTCGTTCTGCCCGACCGAGTCACTTTGTTCGCACACATCCACCAGAACGAAAGCATTTACTGGTACCGCCTTCTCTTTCACTTTGGCGCGGAAAAAATCGGCTTGTTTAGCGGGCTAAAGTCGGAGTGCTCACGCGCTGACCGTGCGGACGAGGCGCTTGCCGCCCTACCGAGAATCCGCCTGTTTCTGATGGAACAGATTCCGCGCTTCGAGGCCTTGGAGGCGGAGATCGACCAGCCGTTTCTGCGCGAACGTAGCGTGCGAAATCGCTCCACCGAGCAGCTGGATATTCTGCCCGAGCTGCCGCTCAACCAGCAGAGGACGACATCGATTCACTCGGCTGAGCCAGCGGACCAGGTGTTGCGATCTGCCAAGGGCTCGGAAGTGAAAGTGAAAACGGCGGCCAATCCGACGGTTCTCACGCCACCCAAGGAGAACGACAACCCCCTCGCCCACGTTTTTGAGAAGGCGCTCACCGCCGACAACTTCCAGGGGGGCTCCAAAACCATGGACGGATCCGATGAAGCAGAGGATCACGCCGATGCGTTGGACGAGCTTACGCTTGATTCCATTATGCGCACCGGCCGAGACGCTGAAAGCTATGTCAAATCTAATGCCGTAATAGAAACGCAGTTTCACGCCGAAGCCGAACAGCCCGCGCCCACGGCTCACCAGTACCCCGAATGGTTTCACTCTGAACGTGCTTACCGGCAGAACTGGTGCACGTTGAACGATTTTGTCCATGCCGATTGCTTGCCACTCGTTGCTCCGGACGCATTGACGGCGAGGGAATCGGAGCAGCTCAAACATAAGCTGACGGAACTTTTGAATCAGTACACTTGGAGAAACCGGCAAAAAGACGGTCCCGAATTCGACATGGATGCTCTGGTTCGTTGGTGGACTCAAAAAAGCGCGTCGGGGTATCAGGAGCAGCGCATTTACAGCTCGCGACGGAAACTCGAGAGGGATATCGCACTCCTGATTCTTGTGGACGGCAGCCTTTCGACCGACTCGTGGGTTTCCAATCGTCGAGTACTGGATGAGATTCGAAAGGCAACGCAAATGCTCGGCGTGGCCCTAGAAGACTTTTCGGAAAAAGTCGGGATTGCTTCGTTTTCCAGCGAGTCGCGCCATCATTGTTCCTTCGGCTGGCTCAAGGGCTTTGATGAGCCATGGAAAACACTCCATCTGCGAATGGGGAGCCTGAAACCCCAAGGGTATACCCGCATGGGAGCCGCTATCCGACATGCCACCAACCAGCTGCTCTTAGTCCCCGCTCGAAGACGGGCGCTGCTGGTTATCACCGACGCGAAAGCGACCGATTACGATCATTACGAGGGGAGGCATGGGAATGAAGACATTCGCAAGGCCGTCCAGGAAATGCTCAATCTGGACATCCGCTTTAGCGCCGTTGTTTTCTCGCAAAGAGTGACGCCCACTATGACTGAGCTTTTCGGTGCCAATCGATTCCACGTCTTGCAAAACGCGTGGGATATGTCGAACGCCTGTCTCGATAGATTCATCGACATCCTACACTGACGTATTTGCGGCTGCGCAAACGGGTGGGATCAGCCGCTGTAATCGAGCCCTGGCGCCCTAACTCAGAGTCACAAAAAGGTTCCTGAAGATAATCGCGGCCTGTTACAATCATTTCCAAGTTCGAAAGTATTCCGTAGAGGAGTTTCACATGAATGAAGATCTAAAATTTGGTCGGCGCGGGTTTTTGCTGTCTGTCGCGGCGTTCGCGGCCGGAGCACTGGGCCTGGGCGGGCGATCGTGGGCGGCGGGGGATGCCGGTTTGCCCGCGGGCAAGAAGGCCGTATCCGAAACCGACACCATGGCGGCGGCGCTCCGGTACAAGCATGATGCTTCCAAATCCGAGGGCAAAGGGAAAAGCCAAACCTGTGCCAATTGCAATTTCTACACGAAAGACAACGAAGGCTGGGGAAAATGCACGCTGCTGCAAACCGGTTTGGTCGCCTCAAAGGGCTGGTGCGCCTCTTGGGTTAAAAAAGCCTGAGCTATGGGAAAAATGGAGCGACCCGCCTCCAACTCTTTGGTGTAGTTTCGACCCAAATCCGCCTTCGTCCCGGTAAACGCCATCCGCGCCCAGCTCACGCCTCACCTCCTAGGGAGAGGCCTGAACCTCGGTGCGTGCTTTGGGATGCCGATGGACTTGCTTCACCGACTGAGAGTGTACCGAATTCGACACTGAAAAGACTGCAAGCAGCTCGCAAGCAGTCTCACTCTATTTCAGTGAAACTCCGTGGATCTGGATGGAAGCCGCAACGAGGCAACTGATTGTTATCGTTATTTTCCCTAATTCGTTTCAACTAGTTGAAAGAGAGCCAGGGAATCCCTCTCTCTCCGCCAGTAAAAAAAGGCCCGCGCAAGCGGGTTTTTTTTTACTGGCGGAGTTTGAGATAGGAAACGCGTGAGCGTTTCGACTCGAAGAGGGGTTCGAACGGGCGCAAGGTCAC
>JACCDG010245969.1_pt1 | contig 13823 bp, 13 predicted proteins | sample 7442471 | NCBI WGS metagenome assembly JACCDG01 (sample SAMN15323444, study PRJNA562643) | freshwater metagenome | isolation source: river surface water | place: USA:Blue River Watershed | collected 2017-08-17
GCGGGCCGCCGTATCAACGACGACATGGCCCGCTATGCCGCGCAGGGCATCATCAAACGCATGCTGCAAAACGGCATTGATGTCGCCCACAGCACCGTGGGCGTTATGGGCATCACCTTCAAGGAAAACTGCCCCGACATCCGCAATAGCAAAGTGGCCGATCTGGTCAAAGAGCTTCAAGGCTGGGGCGTGAAAGTCGTGGTCACTGACCCCTGGGCCAACGCTGCAGAAGTTCTAGACGAGTACGGCATCACGTTGGGCCAAATTGGCCCGAACGACAAGGTTGACAGCTTGGTCGTCGCGGTGGGTCATCAAGAATTCCGTGCCTTGACTGCAGCGCAGCTGCGCAGCCACTGCAACAGTACACATCAGCCTGTCATTGGGGACCTCAAAAGCCTGTACAACCGTCATGCCCTGGCCGATGCTGGCTTTTCTGTTTTCCGCCTTTAATGTCACTCCACATGCAACACTACACCCCCATCACAGGCCGCAAACTTCGCTTGGCCCTGGTTGGCTGCGGCCGCATTTCTGCCAACCACTTTGGCGCCATGGAAACCCATGCCGACAGCGTTCAGTTGGTCGATGTTTGTGACATCAATCCTGTGGCACTCGAGGCAGCAGTCAAGCGCACAGGTGCAAAGGGTCATACCCAATTGGCCGACTTGCTCCAAAACACCACAGCCGATCTGGTGGTCCTGACCACACCCAGCGGTTTGCACCCGCAGCAAACGGTGGACATTGCCAAAGCAGGCAAACACGTCATGACCGAAAAACCCATGGCCACCCGTTGGCAAGATGGTTTGCGCATGGTCAAGGCCTGTGATGACGCAGGCGTGCGCCTGTTCGTGGTCAAGCAAAACCGCCGCAACGCCACTTTGCAACTGCTTAAGCAAGCGGTAGAGCAGGGCCGCTTTGGTCGCATCTACAACGTCGCGCTCAATGTGTTCTGGACACGCCCACAAGACTATTACGACCAAGGCAACGGATGGCGCGGCACCTGGGAGTTTGATGGCGGTGCCTTCATGAACCAGGCCAGCCACTACATTGACTTGCTTGACTGGATCATTGGTCCTGTGGAGAGCGTGATGAGCTACACCGGCACCTTGGCCCGAGACATCGAGGCTGAGGACAGTGGTGTGGCCGCCATCAAATGGCGAAGCGGTGCCATGGGCACACTGAACGTGACCATGCTCACCTACCCCAAAAACCTCGAAGGCTCTATCACCATCCTGGGTGAAAAAGGCACCGTGCGGGTGGGTGGCGTGGCTGTGAATGAAATCCAGCAATGGCAATTTGCCGACGAACGGCCCGAAGACACCGAAATCAAAAACGCCAGTTATGCCACCACCAGCGTGTATGGCTTTGGCCATCCGCTCTATTACGGCAACGTCATCCAAACCCTGCGCGGCGAGGCCGAGGCCGAAACCGATGGGCGATCCGGCCTCAAGAGCCTGGAGTTGCTGGTGGCCATGTACCGCTCTGCCAAAGACGGTGTCAAGGTTTCTTTGCCCCTTGAGACTTAATAGGTGTGCTGAAATGAGTACTGACATGACCCGAGGCTACACCTTACACCCCAGCGCCATCGTGGACGAAGGCGCACAAATCGGCGAAGGCTCTCGCGTTTGGCACTTTGTGCACGTGTGCGGCGGTGCCAAGATTGGCAAGGGCGTTTCGCTCGGCCAAAATGTTTTTGTGGGCAACAAGGTCACCATTGGTGACAAGTGCAAGATCCAGAACAACGTGTCGATTTATGACAACGTCACTCTGGAGGATGGCGTTTTTTGTGGCCCGAGCATGGTATTTACCAACGTCTACAACCCCCGCTCACTGATCGAGCGGAAAAACGAATACCGCGACACCCTCATCAAAAAAGGTGCCACCCTCGGTGCCAACTGCACCATCGTTTGTGGCTCCACAGTGGGTGAATACGCTTTTGTTGGCGCAGGTGCGGTCATCAACAAAGACGTCAAGCCCTATGCGCTCATGGTGGGTGTACCTGCCCGCCAAATTGGCTGGATGAGCGAATTTGGTGTGCAACTCGACTTGCCCCTTGAAGGGTACGCACAAACCGCATGCCAGCACACAGGTGATCTGTACATCCTGAGCGGCACCACATTGACCAAACAACCCAAGTGACCGCCATGGAATTCATTGATCTCAAAAGCCAATACCAGCGTCTGAAAAAAGACATTGATGCCGGCATCCAGCGCGTGCTAGATCATGGCCAATACATCCTTGGCCCCGAAGTGGCCGAGCTCGAAGAAAAACTGGCTGCTTACACCGGCTCCAAGCACTGCATCACCGTTGCCAACGGAACGGACGCGCTGCAGATTGCCCAAATGGCCCTGAACATTGGCCCGGGTGACGAAGTCATCACCCCCGGCTTTACTTACATCGCCACGGCCGAGACCGTGGCCCTTCTCGGGGCCAAACCAGTGTATGTGGACATCGACCCTCGCACATACAACTTGGACCCAGACTTGCTGGAGGCGGCTATCAGCCCGCGTACCAAAGCCATCGTGCCTGTTAGCCTGTATGGCCAATGCGCCGACTTTGACGTGATCAATGCCATCGCAGCCAAGCACGGCATCCCCGTCATTGAAGATGCCGCGCAAAGCTTTGGCGCCACCTATAAAGGCCGCAAAAGTTGCAACCTGAGCACGATCGCGTGCGCCAGCTTCTTTCCTAGTAAACCATTGGGATGCTACGGGGACGGAGGGGCTATTTTTACAAACGATGACGAATTCGCTAAAGTCATGCGCCAAATCGCCCGCCACGGGCAAGACCGGCGCTACCACCATATTCGGGTGGGCGTGAACAGCCGCCTCGACACACTTCAGGCCGCCATTTTGATCCCCAAACTGGCCGTGTTGGATGAAGAAATAGCTCAGCGACAGCAAGTTGCCAATCAGTATGCAAAACTGCTTAATGAGGCAGGTATCCACACCACCCCGCACATAGAACCGCACAATATCAGTGCATGGGCGCAGTACACCATTCGCGTGCAGAACCGTAGTGCCGTGCAGGAAAAGCTTAACCAAGCTGGTATTCCCACAGCAGTTCATTACCCTATTCCGTTGAACAAGCAGCCGGCAGTGGCGGATGATTCTGTCCAGTTACCTATGGGGGATATGGTGGCTGAGCAGGTTATGAGTTTGCCGATGAACCCTAGCTTGGCGCAGGCTGATCAGGCGCGAATCGCAGAGCTATTGCGTGCATAACTTGTCGATAGTAGCAATATGCCGAAGGTTGATTGAACAATGATCATTATTTATGTTGTTCGCCTAATCGCGGCTTTGTATCTGGTGCGTCGCAGCAACGCGTTCTTTGTGTCATTGACAGTTTGCGGCGTAGTCCTCCAATGCGGTCTTGGAGTAGGTGGTAGATACCTGCTCGATGAATTGATTACTGGGGCTGTAATTGCGTACACCGCAACCTTTCGTAATGCTTGTGCCATTTGCCGAATTCGTGAGGCGTTCAGAAAAGTAACATTCATTGATGTAATCTTTCTTTCATCCACCTTTTATTATGCCCTTCAGGGGGGGCGGACAGCATTTGTTACGATGTATGCGTTGATTTCAGGCAATAGTGAACGGTCATTGAATCGCATTGCTTTACCGATACGGCATCAAGGATATGGAAGGTGATGCTTCGCTTTTTGCTCGCGGCATATGGTGCGGCCGGGATTTCGTTCGCCTCTTCTCTGCTAAGAGACTACGCGGTCGTCAACTTTTCTCATCAAGAAAAAGAATTTTTCCAGTCACTTTATGTGGTTTCAATGGCCGCGGGTTTTGGTGTCAACGCCATCGCGCTTGGAGGGCGCGCCTTGGGATGGGGTGCTCTCACCATTCTTTTCGTATTTGGTGTAATTGTTATATTCGTTTTATCGCCGCCAGCAGGCGTTGATTCTTATAAAGAGGCCGTGCTGGTCCTGATCTTATTGATGTGGCTTGCCGGTGCTCAATGGTCTCGACGGTTAATGGAGAGCGGTTGGGTTTTTGCAGCTAGGATACGCGAAGCTATTTCCTCTGTTGTTTTGGCTGGTTTGATTATTTTTCTGGGGCTGGACGCAGATGCCGCTTTTCTGGCAGCGGTCGCAGTAGGTACGATTTTTTCGTGGGGCATGTGGCAGGCAACCAAATCTGAGGCGATGTGCAACCCTGGTACGAGTGATGTCTTTGGCGGAATAAAAAAACTGTTTCTAAGTGTTCTTCTGACCAATGTGGCCACCTTTTCAATTACTTATTGGGCCTTTGTTCAAACAGGTAAGTTCGGACAGCTCTATGGATTTGATATTTCTACAGTCATCCGGTTTTCTATGTATTTTTATCAAATCCTGACAATAGGCTCTGTTATTTTGGTCACGCGTGGGTTTTATCGCCGACTGGTCAAGTGGCGCGTGAGCTGGTTGCTGGCGTCGTCGATCTTGTTGTTTCTGGTGTCCTTGTTTATCCCGCTTCAGGTAGCCATATTTTTGGTGCCACTTTTCGCAGCGATGATGCACTACGGAATGGTTTTTTTTCTTCAAAAAAATTAGGAGGTTGGGTATTAATAATAGAAAAAATTCTCGATACGCAAAAAAAAATCGAGAAAAAATTATTTGGTCTTTCCACGAAGTACTTATTTTTGCAAGTGCGCTGACTATCTATGTTGCAATATTCGCAGCCAGATTTTCATTTTCCAAAATTTTTCCAGATATTTTGTTTGAATGGTTTGTACTGGGAGAGATTCGTACATGGGCTATTTTGATGGGCGTAATGTTGGCCGCTGTGGGTTGGCGGTTCTACAAACCTATCGAGGGTCCCGTCAATAAAATACAGGTTTGGAGGAGTGTTGGTCTGGTGGCCATTGTGCAGATTGCTGTAATTATTCATGCACTATTTTATAAGTCCGTTGAAACCCCTTCTTATTTTGTGTGGGAATTATTAGTCATTGTATTAGTGGTCATTGTTTTGGGGGTTTATTACCATCTATGGGGCGTGCGACTTATTGACACATTGATGTGGGTGGCACTGGCATTTGCGATGTTCTCGGTCTTATGGATTTGGGGGGCGTTGATCTATTCAAAAATTGCCATCAATGAAAATCCGATCGGAACGACATTCACATTTTACAGAGTTCAGATATTTGGGGGGTTCGCGGCACTTGTCATTTATTTCCGGCGTGATAATAACACGGGCTTGAAGGCGGCGCTGGTGTTTTGCTCGGTGCTGTGTTTTGTCGGCGCTTTCTTGACGCTGTCAAAGGCGGCTTTATTGGCTGGTGCGGCTGGATTGCTGCTGTTGGCAGCGATGTATGTAACTTGGTTTGAGAAAGTCAAAGCCTTGACCGTGTTGGTGGTTTTTGCCAGTGCTGTTGGGCTATTCATTATGGTGTCTGGAGGGGGGTTTGCGGCCAGAGTCAGCGAGGGGATGCTTGGGACGGGGTATGCACTTAATCTTCAATCGATCTCGCCGCCGTCCACGGAAGAAATTTTAGATTCTCCGACATCCACCGTTAGGCGCGGACAATGCCTAGGTGTGCGTTCGGATGATTGCGTGGTGAAACTGGTTCGCGAAGAATTTAATGCGCAACAAAGGCTGGCGGAAGTTTTGGCCTGTACGGCTGGGGGATACGCTTGCGAGCCTAAAGTGGAGCGTTGGGAGCAAGATATTGTAGACAACATGTTGCAATTTCGCGTATACATTCCCGATTTTTCTTTTCGCATTCGGTTGTTAATGCATGGATTAAGCGGAATATCGAAGGCACCATGGATGGGCAATGGGTTTGGTAGCTTTCATGCAGTAGCGATTAATTTGTACACGAAAAATGCAGACGATTATTTTCACCCTCATAATATCATGATTGAAATTCTCTATGCGATTGGCATAGTAGGTGCTTTGTTTGTAGGCGCCGTTCTTTTGGTGCTGGTATGGGAAGTGTTGCGGTCCAAAGATAGAATCAAACCCTGCTTGCCACTTTTTACCTTTGTCGTGTCCGTGGGGATAGGGTCTTTATTCGGTGGGGATTATGTGGATTTTCGATTGGTGTGGATAGGCCTGCTTCTGTGCATCATGCTTTGCGAAAACACGGTATCTAGTAAATTGACCTTACCTGAGGCGGAGAAATGAAGTGGCTATTTCAGAGCAGATGGGGCATTCAACTAGATTCCATTGTGGAGTTTGCTCCCTCAATCGGGTGGCTGATGTTGATGTTATGGCCGTTTCTTTATCAGTATTCTGATTTTCATCCGGCCACCAGATCCCTTCAATTGGTGGTGGTTTCAACAATTTTCTTGCTTTTATTTCTGTCAGATTCACTTTGTTGCCAAAGATCGGTCAAAAGGGTGTTCGTAGTCGATGACAAAGTTGGTAAGTCATGGTTAATTTATCTGGGCATTTCTTTCATTGTGCCTGTTGCCATGCATTTGTATTTGATGCCCAAAATTCCATTGCTGTCATGGGCGTTCGATGCTGAAACTACTCGCGAGTTTTTGATGATATTGCGGGAGGGTGCTGCAAAGTTGCTGGACGTGCCTACGTTAGTTAAGTATTTGTTTGCTTGGTCACTGGTGATTCTTGCTCCTATTTACATAGTGCTCGCTTTTTGGGCTGGATTTTGGGGCTTGGCTTTGATGGGTTTGGTCATCGCGAGTCTGTATGCGGTGGCTACCTTGGCCAAATTCCCGTTGGTGTTCTTATGGAGCGCATGTTTATTTGCAGCCTGTACTCTGCCCAGTCGATTCAGGAGAGTCTTGTCGTCTGTTTGGATTGGTGCTGTGATACTGGGAATGGTTGGAGTCAGTACCTTGTTGCTTTCCGGTGCACTGGACTTTATGAAAATGAGTCCACCCCAAGTGCAGTCTTTGGCTTTCTCTGCAATGAAAGAGGATGATCCGCGCCGCACACTGACTTTGGGGGACACCGCACGGCTTGAATCTCCGGAGGCGGCTCAGCAACGATCAGGTCTAAAGAGTCTTGCAACGTCCACCCTTTACCGTGTTTGGCTTACTCCAGCGGATGTCTCGCATAGGTGGTATCAATATTTCATACACGTCAAAAAAGAACCCTTAGGGCTGTACAATTTTTTTCCATCACGGGCAAGGCAGGGAGAGGCTCCAAGTCGGACAGTCGGGATTTGGGCATATCAGGAGAGGTTTCCTGACAAGTATGCGGAAACCATCAGCGCTTATGCATCATTTGATGCGGATGCATTTGCGCGTGGTGGTGTTTGGGGGGTGGCACTTGGAACGATTTTGTTGTTGTTCGTGCGAGTTGGCGCAAACTTTCTTCTTTCAGCGCAGCCTATTAGCTTGGTGAGTTACGGTGTATTGTTGTGTGGACTTGCTATACTACCATCGTCGGCATCTTTGCAAGCAATGCTGGGTGCGCAAGGTCTTTTTCTCATTCTGCTTTTACTGCTGATACTTCGTCTCAGGAGCGTACGAACTGGCAGGTCGTTTTTCAATTTTTAACTGATAGCAAATGAGCAAGTCATTAACGATCTGGGTGTTTCAGACTGGAGAGCCGCTTCATATTGATGCGGGCAACCCGAGGCCTATGAGGGCAATGAATCTTGCCAACGCGCTTGTGGCCGCCGGGCACAAGGTGGTGCTCTGGAGCTCAGCGTTCTATCATCAAGAAAAGCGCCACCGTAGTCGCTCCGCTGAGCGAATATGCATTTCGCCATACCTTGAGATCCGCCTCATTCCAAGTCCGGGATATCGGAGCAATATTGGTCTTGGCCGACTTTGGGATCATGCTGTGTTGGCGCGCAATTTTTCTAGATTGCTCAAAAATGAATTAAATTTGCCAGACGTGGCGTTCATTGGCTATCCTCCTATTGAAACGGCTGCTGTGATGACGCGCTGGCTATTTGAGAGGGGCGTGCCGTGCATGCTGGATGTAAAAGACCAGTGGCCAACAATATTCTTGAATGCGTTGCCCAGGCCTGCACGAGCTATCGGCCGCATTGCTCTATCACCTTATTTTTATTTTGCACAACGTGCAATGAGTGATGCTACGGCTATGTCGGCCATGGCCAATGGTTTTTTACAGTGGGCCTTGGATTTTGCTGGCCGAACTGCAAACGAGTTTGACCGAGTCGTGCCTTTAACTGTGCAGACGGGACAAGTTGCGGACAATGAACTGGAGGCGGCGCGCAAGTGGTGGGATAAGAAGGGCATTTTGGCCGATAACAGGCCGCGAGTCTGTTTTGTGGGGAGTCATTCAGCGGGTTTTGATTTCACTTCGGTCATTGAAGCGGCACGATCCATGACGCTTCAAAAAAACGTGTGTGAATTTGTCATTTGCGGTGACGGTGCCAACACAGATGAATGGCGTCATCAAGCCGAGGGGCTAGAAAACGTTTATTTTGCCAATTGGGTGGACAGGGCGCAGATAGAGGTATTGGCGGAACGCTCTTTAGCGGCTTTGGCGCCTTATAAAAATTCGGCTGATTTCGTGATGAGTGTGCCAAATAAGGTTATTGATTATCTATCTCTTGGCTTACCGGTGCTAAGTCCCCTTCGTGGTGAAGTGGCGGCCTTGATTGCCGCACATGGTGTTGGTTTAAGCTATGGCTCTGATTCGGGAAAAACCTTGGCTCAATGCATCGAATCGCTGAAGCTCAACCCGGGCTTGCGCGACAAAATTTCTGTCAGCGCAAAGTTTTTGTACCGTGAAAAATTCTCGTTTGAGAGGGTGTATGGCGGTTTGGTCCGGCATTTGGAGGTGCTCGGTGAGCGAAAGCGATCTGAGTTGTGACATGAATCAGGACAAGTATGTGGAGCGGGATCGCTATGATGCGCATGCCAGGGAGTTGCTGGCTAGCTTAGGTGGTGCCCATGTGGCGGAGAAATTCGGCTCACATGGCATTCGCCAGAGTCTTCGAACACCTTATTTGTGTTACGAGCAGCAGATCAGTGAGGTGATACGACCGCAAAGTCGCGTGCTGGAGCTGGCAGCTGGTGCAGGTATGCACACCTCAGCTTTGCTTCAGACGGGCGCGCATGTAACGGCAACTGATATTTCACCCCTATCGCTTAAAATTTTAGAGCAGAGATTCAGCGACGCAAATGGACGTTTGGTGACGCACGTCGCAGACATGGAGGCGCTACCGTTCAATGATGACATGTTTGATGTTGTTGTATGTGCAGGCGGTCTAAGTTATGGTGAGCCGTCACTAGTCGATTCAGAAATCAGACGCGTATTGCGTCCGGGTGGTATCCTGATTTGTGTTGATTCACTTAATCACAACCCAGTTTACCGAGCGAATCGCTGGATACATTATTTGCGTGGGAATCGGTCCAAGAGTACGTTAAAGCGTATGCCGGACCAGGCTCGTATCAAAGCCCTGGGTAAGGGATTTTCAAATGTAAGCGTGCGTTATTTCGGATCAATTAGCTTTGCAGCGCCACTTATAGCACGTTTATCTGGAGAAAAAACTGCCCAAGAATTGTCCGACTGCATTGATCAATGGATTGCCGTCAGGCGATCTGCTTTTAAGTTTGTGCTTGTTGCTCGGGGACTCCTTGGGTAATCAATGATTTTTTAATAGGAGCTTTAATGAAAACAATTCCTTTTTTTCCATATGCTGACCTCTTTAAACGTGATGAGGCTGCATTGACAGAAATCATGATCGGCGTTTGCCGTCGTGGTGCTTATATCCAACAACAGGAATGTCGCGATTTTGATGCGAATCTCGCAAAATTCATGGGCGTCAAACATGCCTTTGGGGTAGCCAACGGTACAGATGCAATCATAATTGGCCTGAAAGCTGTTGGTATTGGTCCTGGCGATGAGGTGATCGTTCCATCGCACACCTACATCGCTACAGCGGCTTCTGTACATTTGGTAGGTGCAACGCCAGTTTTAGCGGAGTGTGGCGCTGACCATATGCTGGATGCGACAGATGTGGCGAAGCGCATCACCTCCAAAACCAAAGCTATAATGCCCGTGCAGGTAAATGGCCGTACATGTGACATGGACGCGTTGCGAGCAGTGGCAGAGAAGCACGGCATTATGGTTGTTGAAGATGCAGCCCAAGGCTTGGGGTCGAAGTTCAATGGGCAGTGCGCGGGGACATTCGGCAAATTCGGCACCATTAGCTTTTACCCAGCCAAATTGTTAGGTTGTTTCGGTGATGGCGGTGCGATTGTCACCAATGATGATGACGTCGCACGCAGCGTTGCGCTACTTAAAGACCATGGCCGCAATGCCGATGGGCGCGTTGTTGCATGGGGCTATAACTCCCGGCTTGACAATATGCAAGCAGCCGTCCTTGACTATAAACTCAAGACTTATCCACAGGAAATCGAGCGTCGCCGCTCAGTTGCCTCTCGATATCAGGCTGGGCTTGGTGATCTGCCTGAACTCACTTTGCCTCCGGCACCTGATGCGGACCCTCGTCATTTCGACGTTTATCAAAACTACGAATTAGAGGCTGATCGCCGAGACGAATTGCGTATTCATCTCGACGCGCAGGGCATAAAAACCATCATCCAATGGGCCGGAACGCCTGTTCATCAATTCAAGGAGCTGGGTTTTACGGTTGATTTGCCAAAAACTGATGCGTTCTTTAAGCGCTGCTTGATGCTTCCGATGAATTCTGCAGTGACAGACGATGAGGTGGATTACATCGTTAGCACAATTCGCAGTTTTTACGGTAAGTGACCTATGAATGATTGGTCTTTTGGTGATTTGGCTGATCCTAATCAGTATCAGAAAGCGATTGATGTCGCTGGTCATGATATCGAAACCTTGCTGACTCAATTGCAGACAATGCTTCGTATACGTCTGGCAGAGCGCTGCTTGGCTGAGGGTAGGCGTGATGGTTTGATTGGTGGGCCGGTTCATCTAGGCGTTGGACAAGAGGCGGTGGCCGTGGGTGTTGCTGCTGAATTGCGCAAGACGGATCGTGTATTCGGTGCGCATCGGTCTCATTCGCACGTCTTGTCTATGGGGTCCAGCCTTCATCGCCTGTTTGCTGAAATTTTGGGAAAAGATACAGGTCTTTCACGAGGTATGGGTGGTTCCATGCACCTGTGGGATCAACCCAATGGTTTTTATGGTTCAGTACCCATTGTTTCGGGTACCGTACCTCTGGCCGTAGGTGCGGCTTTAGCCGCAAAATTGCAAGGCAGTAGTGATGTAGGTGTAGCCTATCTTGGGGACGGCGCGGTGGAGGAGGGGGTCGTTCACGAGTCGCTCAATCTGGCCAAAATACTCAAAGCGCCTGCAATTTTTGTTGTAGAAAACAACCTTTTTGCAAGCCACATGCATATCTCACTGCGGCAACCGAAAGAGTCGACAGCACGATTCGCGGCTGCAAACGACATTCCTTACGAAGTAGTAGATGGTAACGATGTCATAAAAGTTCGTTTAGCGGCAGCCCGCCTTATTTCTCTTGCACGCGAGGGGCATGGACCTGGGTTTTTGGAAGCTGTGACTTACCGCTGGTATGGACACGTAGACTGGCGCGAAGATATTGATGTCGGTGTTAATAGGAGTTCCGAAGATGTCATTGCCTGGCGTAAGCGCGACCCTGTTGCACGCTTAGTGTCAGGCTTGCAAGCGATGGGATTTATTGATGCAAATCAGCTTGCAAACATGGAGGCTGCAATCGCCAAAGAAGTTGCCGATGCGTGGAAGCTGGCGCAGGCTGATGCCTATCCTCCCCTTACCGCGCTTACCTCAAGGGTGTTCGTCGAGACTGGAGTTGCCCAATGAGTGGCACACGTTATAACTATGGCACAGCCATGCTGTCTGGGTTTGAGTACCTTCTAGATAAATACCCTGAGGTCTTTGTAATTGGTCAGGGGCTGTGGAGTCCATGGTACGTTGGCAATTCAATGACTGATCTCGATAAGAAATTCGGTGTCAACCGGGTGATCGATACGCCTGTATCAGAATCTGCATGCACTGGGGCCGCAGTAGGCGCTGCCTTGGCAGGCATGAAGCCTATCGTGGTTCATCCTCGCATGGATTTCATGCTCTATGCGATGGATGCAGTTGTTAATCAGGCAGCAAAATGGTCGCATATGGTTGGGGGCCAAGCAAGTCCGGGGCTCACCATTCGAGCTATTATCAATCGTGGGGGTGAGCAAGGTGCGCAACATTCCCAAGCATTGCATGCTTGGTTTGCCCATGTTCCGGGCCTAAGAGTGGTCATGCCCGCTACAGTGGCTGACGCGCGTGATTTGTTGATTGCATCTGTCTTGTGTCCGGATCCTGTGATCTTTATTGATGACCGCTGGCTCTATGACCTCGAAGATGACCTTCCACCCATAGTTGAGCGTTCATTGGCTTCCGAGAAACCACAGTGCTTGCGTATAGGGAAAGATTTGACGATTGTGGCATCAGGATATTCAACCAGGCTTGCTAATCAAGCTGCTGAGCAACTTGAACAGCAAGGAGTCATTGCCGAGGTAATTGATCTGCGTGTTTTGAACCCTTTCTCTCCTGACATTGTCGTTAATTCGGTCACAAAAACCGGACGCTTGTTAGTGGTTGATGGAGGTTGGAGTCCTTGTGGGATGGCTGGTGAAGTTATGGCAAGCGTGGTTGAACGTGTTCCCCCAGCTGTATTGAAAAAATCACCTACTCGCGTGACTTTGCCCTTTTCTCCCGCGCCCACCTCACGGGTGTTGGAAAAAGCTTACTACCCTAATGAGGCAATGATCGTGGCGCAAGCCAAAAAAATGATGGAGAAAGTATGTTAAAGAGACTTTTTGATGTTGTAGCTTCGGCTGTTGGATTGTTTCTAGCAAGCCCTGTGTTGTTGCCGGTCGTCTTTCTGGTTTGGTGGCAAGACAAACATTCACCATTTTACGTTGCCCCTCGTGTTGGGCGCAATGACCAAACTTTCAAGATGATAAAGCTGCGATCGATGGTTATAAACGCTGACAAATCAGGCGTTGATTCTACAGCTGCAAACGACAATAGGATCACTGCTGTGGGTCAGTTCATACGTCGCTACAAGTTGGATGAGTTGACTCAACTTTGGAACGTTCTAAAGGGCGATATGAGCTTAGTAGGTCCACGCCCAAACGTCAAACGTGAGACCGACCTTTACACTCCAGTTGAGCGTAAATTATTGACCGTTAAACCTGGCATTACGGATATTTCATCAATCGTTTTTTCTGATGAAGGTGATATATTAAAAGATCAAGTTGATCCTGATATTGCTTACAATCAACTAATTCGTCCGGGTAAGAGTCTGCTGGGTTTGCTTTATATTGAAAATCAATCTTTTTGGTTGGATGTTAAACTTTGTATTCTGACAGTTATTGCTATTTTATCTCGCCAAAAAGCCTTATTTGGGATACAAAAGATCTTAAGAAATATAAATGCTCCAGATGAGATTCTTGAATTGGCTAAAAGGCGACAGGCCCTTGTTCCAAGGCCACCTCCTGGTGGAGATCGTATTGTGACGTCAAGAGATGGGAATCCATTTGTATAATCAAAATGAGGTGTAATGTCTCCTTGTACATATGGCGTCAAGTACGAACTACAATACGGTTTAATGAGGGCGGATTCAAATCTGAAGTGCAACACCCTGGGTTTCAATGAATGAGGGTTGAGTGTTGCTGGCTGTTCAAGAGTAGCTCTCGATAAACCGACAAGGGCGATCGTACGCCCAGTCCCTTGCGTGGTCGGTTGTTGATTTCATCGGCAATCGCATCCAACTGCTCTTGGCTGTAGCCCGATAAGTCCGTTCCCTTTGGAAGGTACTGTCGAACCAGGCCATTCATGTTTTCGTTGCTACCCCTTTGCCACGGGCTGTGGGGATCGCAAAAGTAGACCGCCATACCGGTGTTTTCTGTCAATTGCTTGTGCAGCGCC
>JACCDG011296409.1_pt1 | contig 13819 bp, 14 predicted proteins | sample 7442471 | NCBI WGS metagenome assembly JACCDG01 (sample SAMN15323444, study PRJNA562643) | freshwater metagenome | isolation source: river surface water | place: USA:Blue River Watershed | collected 2017-08-17
CACCTCGGGAACGCGGGGCGGGGTGTGAACCGCAAACTGCCCCACCTCGGGAACGCGGGGCGGGGTGTGAACCGCAAACTGCCCCACCTCGGGGACGCGGGGCAGGGTGCCCTCGAGTCGTACATGCACGCCCTCGCTGACCGCCTTCACCGGGTGCGGATCACGTGCGGCGACTGGCGGCGCGTCGTGACTCCCGCAGCGTCACGGGCGGGCACAGGCGGCGATGGCGCGAGGGCGATCCTGCTCGATCCCCCGTATGCGACCTCGGGCGACCTGTACGCCGAGTCCTGCACGGGCGTGGCCGAACAGGTCCGCGAGTGGTGCACCACGTCCGTGACTGACCAGCGGGTGATCCTCTGCGGCTACGACGACGAGCACGACGACCTCCTCGGCCACGGATGGACCGTCACCCAAGGCAAGGCCGGTAGAGGCGCCGGCTACTCGGTGCGGTCCGACAACGGGCGGCGTGAACGGCTGTGGTGCTCCCCCGGCTGCCTCGATGTGGGGGGGCAGGGATCACTCATGGACCTACTGGACCCGGCCTCGTGAAGCGTCGGGTGGGGGTGGCGCGCAAGAAGGCCCGTCGGACCCGTCGGTGCCCGTCGGGGAAGGTCCGCTACCGAGACCACCAGTCGGCGGTGATGGTCCTCCGCAACGTGCAGGGCCGTGGCGGCGACCTGGCCCGCGCCTACCAGTGCCCGATGTGCCAGGGCTGGCACCTCACCAGCCAACGATGAAGGAGACGAACGTGAGCAAGCAGAACGACGAGACGACCCGCGAGGAGCGCACGACCCTCGAGGTCGACGGCCACGACGGACGGGTGTTCCTGACCATCGGCGAGACCCGCATGGAGTTCTCGGCGGCGACCGCCGGGCTGCCGGTTCCATGATCTGCGGCACTTCACGGCGACGCAGCTGTTGGCGGCGGGGACGCCGGTGAAGACGGTGTCGGCCCGGTTGGGGCATGGGTCCGCCGCGATGACGTTGGACGTGTACGGCCATGCGGTGCCCGCGGCGGACCAGGCGGCGGCCGACGTGCTGGGCGGAATGCTGGGTTGACGCAGAAGCGCCCCGGCCGGAGCCGAGGCGCTTCACCGCTTCACCGAAGATCCACGGCGAGTGGTCTCAGGCTACCACCCGTCCGCCGTTCCCGCCGTCACGGACACCGAACGCCCACTAGTCCGTCGACAGCGGCCACCAAGTCGCCCAGGCTGCCGTCGTTGACCACCACGGCGTCGGCGGCGATCTCGTGGGCCTCGGACTCGTGAGCCCCCTCTGCGCCGCCCAGGCCGGCGCCCGGGCGGTCGATCCGCACCACCCGCCCGCCGAGGGCCCGCACGGCGTCGCCCTCGTTCGGGAACCGCACGTCGGTCACCACGATCCGGTCGCCGGGGGCGACGCCGCGCAGCGCCTGGTCGATCCAGAAGTCGTCGCCCCACATGGTGCGGCCGACCTCGGTGCCGAAGCGTTGCAGGAGCCGCCGCACCTCGGGGACGCCCCGCTTGGCCTGGTCCCAGCCGAGCGTGTCCACGAGGGCGGTGAGCCGGTGCTGGGAGCCGTGGACTCGCACGAGCGGGTCGAGGGCGTAGAGGGCGGTCCGCATCGGGTCGGCGAACGCCCGCCGCTCGTAGCCACGCCGCTCGACCAGGTGGGCCGCCGCGGTGTCCTTCCCGACGCCGGCGAGACCGGCGAAGCCGAGGATCATTGGGTGCTCCGGTTCGTGATGTGGCGCCGCTGGCCGGGGGTCAGGCGCACGTGGTTCGGGTTGGCCTTCACCATCCGCAGCCCCTCGATCACCGCGGCGATGACCTGTGGGCGCGGGTAGCCCAGGATCTTCGGCTCGGCGTTCTTCGTCACGCCCGGTACTCCTTGCCACGGTGCATGGCCCAACCCGCGAGGATCTCGACGTGCTCGACGACGTGAAGGCCGTCGCCCGGCTGGTAGCGGATGACACCGAGACCGTTCTGCCAGTCCTCGGTGGTCGGCACCGGGCGGCCGTGCACGTCCATGCCGCCCTTCGTGGAGGGTACTGCACCGTCGAGGCGGCAGAGGCACCCGAACGAGACGGCGGTGACCGTGCGGGGGCCGTGGCGGGTGTGGCGGGTGCGCTGGGCGAGCTCGCGGCGGTGGATGTGTCCGTAGGCGGTCGACACCCTGGCGTCGTCGAGGTACAGGTGGGCGGTGGACCCGTTGGAGCGGTGCTTGTGTCCGTGGATGACCCGGAAGTTGTCGTTGAGCCACCACTCGTTCGCCGGGTAGCCGGCCTGGTAGGTGATGCCGGCGGCGTCGAAGTGGCAGAGGTGCGGCACCGACAGCACCGGCCAGCCCTCCACTTCTCGGCCGCGTCGGAGTCCGAACGCGGCCCGGGCGTTGTCGAGGATGTAGAACGGCAGGCGGGCCTCGTGGTTGCCTTCGAGCCACACGATCTCGGCGGCCGGGGCTGCCGCCCGCAGCTGCTCGGCGAGCACAGCCATGCGGTCGATGGTGGCCTGGGTGGTGCGGGCGAAGGCGGGGGACAGCCGGTAGCGGCTCATCTCGGGGAAGTCGGCGTTGTCGCCGTGGAGGACGATGGCGTGGGGCTGCTCGTCGGCGACGATGGCGAGCGCCACGGCGATGGCGGCCTCGTCGTGGGTGGCGACGAGCTGGTCGTCGGCGTCGAGGTAGTAGCCCATCTGCATGTCGGGGAGCAGCACGGCGGTGCGCCATCCCTTCCCGGTGGCCTTGGCCTTGGCCTTGGCGGGCACTCGCGGTCGGGGGCCGGACGCGACGACGGGCCACGCGGGTCCGGCTTCCCACGATGGGGCGATCTCGATGCGGGCCAGGTCGGTGATGACGGCGTCGCCGGCGTCGTCCTTGTGCATGGCCTGCCAGAACCCTACGGATCGGACGTTGGCGGTTTCGAGGTCGGCGAGGTCGATGCCCTTGGCCTTGAGGAGGTCGTGGAGCTGGCGGAGCCGCTTCGGGAGTCGATCGACGGGGTCGGTGGCTGCCCGTTCTTCGAAGGTCACGGGTTGGCCTGGTTGGCTCGGCGCCAGGAGCGGACGGCGGATTCGCCGACCTGGTAGCCCTCGGCCCTGAACCCGCGGGCGACGGCGGCGCTGGTGTGCCCGGAGTGGAGGTAGGCGAGGGCCGCTTCGCGTTCCTTGTCGGGCATCTTGGCGAGGTGGGCGTCGACGAGGAACTTGGGGGGCGGTGGCCCCTCGGGTTCGGCGAGTCGGTCGGCGAAGGCCACGGGTCAGTCTCCGGGGTCGGGGGCAGATGCGGCGCCGACGGCCGCGGCGGTGGCGTCGACGCGGTCCCGCAGGGTGGAGCCGCCGTTGTTGGCGAACTGGGCTTCGACGGCGGCGAGTCGGGGGATGATGGTGCGTTCCGCCCATTCGTCGAGCTCGCGGCGTGCGGCTCGGGCGATCGGGTCGCCGATGAGCGTCCGGGCCATCCACCGCACCGGGCGCAGTGCCGAGATGGTGCGCACCGCGGCGACGATGCCTACGAGGGCGGCGCAGAGGGCGCCGACGGTGAGGACGACACCCTGTGCCCACGCCCACGAGGCTGCGAGGGCGATGGCAGCGATCACCCCTGAAGCGATGGTGGTGAGGGTGTGGCGCACGTCAGGGCTTCCGGTGCGGGTTGAGGTGGCCGGCGCGGTCGCGGAGCCGCTTGGCGCCGGTGCCCATGAACTTGAAGTCGACCCCCTCGGCGGCTTCGAGGATGGCTGCGATGAACCCGCGGATGGGTCCGGTCTCGGACCTGATCTCGTCGCGGACGATGGTGCGGATCTTCGGCTCGAGGGCCTTGACGATCTCGTCGGTGGTGGGCATGTCGTCCTCCTCGGACGGGGTCGTGGGGATGGTCAGGAAGCGGCCGGTGTGGGCGTGGGAGGTGAGCACGTCGCCGGGGCAGGCGGTCGGCTTCCAGTCGCGGTGGGCGTTGGTGCGGGTGCAGCCGAGCCAGGTGACGGCGGCGGCGATGCCGTCGAGCAGGGCGTCGGTGGTCGGGTCGCCTTCGCCGACGAGGGCGCACACGGCGTAGGCGGAGTCGTTGCCGCGGTTGGTGCCGTTGGCGCCGGTCTTGGCGCCTCGCCCTCGCCCCTCGAACACGTAGCCGTGGGGGCAGACGATGGCGCTGTAGGCGATGTCGTTCCAGCCGCGGGAGTCCATGTGGAAACCCTGGATGGCGCGCACCTTGCCGGCGCAGCGGTCATGCGAGAAGGTGCCCATGCGGGGGCCTTCCCAGTGGATCGTGGCGAGGTCGGTCCAGAGGGCGGGGGCGGTGCGCTTCGGTGCACGGGCGCCCCACTCGGCGCGGGTGATGACCTTCATCGCCAACCCCCCGACCACTGCACGGGGCGGGTGGCTTCCCACCAGGCCCAGCCGAGGGCGGCGGCGGCCACGGTGGCGGCGAGCGCCAGGGCGCGGGTCATGGCGCCTGGCGCCCCGTCTCGGGCAGCCCGAAGGCGACGGCGTTGAGCAGGGACAAGACGGCGGCCATCGCGGAGACCGAGGCGACCTGGACGAGGTTGGCGTCGAGGGCGGTGAGGGCGTCGGTGCCGAGCGTGGCGAGGGCGGCCTGGGCGGCGGTGCGAGCGGCCCGGATGGTGGCAGCGCGAGCCAGGGGCTTCCACCAGCCACCGGACTGGTTCGAGGGGTTCTTGCTCATGGCTTCTCCTACGTGGGCTCGAGGAACACGACCGGCCCGGAGGTGGCACCGTTCGTGGCAAGGGTCGGCGTCGACGGCAAGGCCCCGCTCACGGAGTCCTGGTAGCGGAACCCGCCCGACGCCTGGTTCGGCATCGGCACCATGACCGGGCTGTTGCCTGTCGACACCGTGGGGGTGCCACCGGTGACCTGCAGCACCGCGGCGGCGTAGTGGAGGCCGGGGGCGAGCGTGATCGGCAGCCCGGTGGATGCGGTCTTGAACGCGGCGGCGGCCGTGGTGGTGTCGGCGACCCCGGCGTCCACGACGAGGGTGGCCGGGAGTCCGGTGGTGGGGTCGGCGGAGTAGATGCCGAGCCGGTAGCCGCCGGTGCTGGAGGTCGTCGCGGCGTGGTAGACGGACAGCTCGTCGATCGACGTGGACTCGGCGACGTTGAACGGCAGGTACCAGAGCCGGTTGCCGGTGGTGGAGCCGTCGGTGGTGCGGGCGTGGGTGCCGGTGCGGATGCCGGAGGCGAACACGTGCGTCCGGGGAAGGAGCTTCGCGATCGTGGCCTTCACGTTGGCCCACGTGAGCTTCTTGGGGCCGTTGGAGGCAGCGGAGTCGACGAGGAACAGCTCGTCGGCGTCGACGGGGGTGGCCTTGGAGGTGGCGGCGTGGGTGAGCGAGGCGAGGTCGTCGGCGTCGGTGGCGGCGCCACCCGAAGCGGTGGGGTCGTGGACCAGCAGCCAGTCGCCGACGGCGGTGGTGGCGTCGCTGTTCGCCCGCATGTTCTGGCGGGGGTCGTGGTCGAGCCACCGCCACATGGTGCCGTGGTTGACGCTGTCGGGGTTCGACAGCACGAGCAGTGCACCTTGGCCGGGCGGGGCGAACGTGTCGGGGTGGGCGACCTTCGTCCACGTGTAGTCGTCGGCCACCTTGTAGTGGCCGTTCTGCGACGGGTCGGTCTGGCCGAGAAGCCACATGTTGGTCTCGTCGACCGGGTTGGCCTCACCGTCCACGAACCGGAGGTCGCCGTACTCGAAGCTGGCCGAGCCGAGCGCGGAGCGGTTCACGTTCGACGTGGCGACCGCGGAGACGAACCGCACCCGATCGGCGATCCCTTCGAGGATGTCGATGGCCGCCTTGACGGTGGTGGGGCCGTCGTCGAGCAGGCCGAACCCGTCGAACGGCAACCGGTCGGCGTCGATCGCCACGGTGCTGGTGCCGTCCATGAGCAGCAGCCCGGGCCACAGCGTGTAGCCGGTGGCATCGCCCACCGTGGCATCCACCTCCGGCCACGGATTCGAGATGTCCGCCGGCACCACCTCGAACACCTTGCCCAGCTCGGGCACCGCCACGTTCGTGCCACCCGACCCGAAGACCCCGGTGATGTACGAGGCGAGCGCCGCAGCATCCGCCGTCGCACCAGGCGCATCCCAGCCAGCCGGAACCACCCCCGACCCCGCAGCATCAGGATCCGACACCAGCAGCTCGAACTCGTCGCCCGTGCCGTCCACCGCATCGGCGGCGATGACCAGGCCGACCGTCGCGACCGCAGCGGAGGTGCCAGCGGTGACGTCGCCGGGCTCGTAGACCTCGTCGGTGGCGTTCCACGTCGGCACCTGCCCATCGGTGGGCGTGCCGGAGACGACGATCGCGGCGGCAACATCGTCTTCGACCTGGGCGAGCCGGCTCAGGAGGTCGGCGAGGTCGATCGGGGTGGCGATCCCGTTCGGGAACGTGACCGGCCAAGAGTCGTAGCCGGGGGTGGGGGCGAAGCTGAACGAGGCGACCAGCGACCCGTCGGCCTTGGCGACCACGTAGTGGGCGACCGTGGCGCCGTCGAGGTCGAACGTGCCGGCGAGGGCGCCATCCTCGTCGACGTGGAGGGTGCTGGTGGGGCCGTCCCAGCGGGCCGTGAAGGTGGCTTGGGCGTAGCCGGGGGCGTCTGCGGTGTCGACCTCGTCGGCGTCGATGGTGTCGAGGTCGGGGTCGGCGACCGACGGCACGTAGGCGTCGGTGAACACGGCGAGCGTGAGCGTGGCCCCGTCGAGAGCGGCCAGGTTCCCGGCGTTGGCGAGGTACAGCACGCTGGGGACCATCCATCCAGCGACCCGAAGTCGGCTGGATGCACGGGGCTAGTTGCGCAGCGGGCGGATCAGCTGCGCCGTGATGGTGGCGTTGCCGTCGTAGGCGTCAGCGGGGATCGACGCCACCGGGGCCACATCGAGGGTGGTGTCGACCACGTAGATGCCCGTCACGTTGAGCGTGAAGGTGACCGTCGTCCCGTCGGGCATCCAGCACGGCACCGACACTGGGCGCATCGCCGCCGGGTCCATGCCCAGCCCCACGTTCACGTGCTGGTCGGCCGTCGACGTGACGTTCACGGCCAGGTCGGCCCACACTGCCCACACGCCGGTCTCGGTGAGGGTGATCGGGTCCATGTCGTCGAGCTGGGCGAACGTGTACGAGTCGCTGATGCTGTAGAGGTTCTCGACCGGCAGGGCCGCCACCGCTTGGCGGGCGCCGCTCGCGATGCGTCGCACCGCGTCGGTGAGCGGGGTCGCCAGCGGGTCACGGAACCCGCCGCCCAGCAGGTCCGAGGTCGCCGCCGTGCGCGACGGGCCGGCCGTCACAGCGCCACCACCGGGTCGTCGCCCACCACCAGCTCGCACGTCTCGGTCGGCGGCGAGAAGATCCGGTTCGCCACCCGCCCAGCACCGACGAGGGCGTTCAGCCCCGACCCCAACCCCACCCGCAACCCGTCGCCCGTCGACAGGCGCTCCCCGAACCCGTAGCGCACCGTGGCGTGCAGCTCGAGACGCCGCTGGTTCAGCCACTCGTGGCGGCCCGCCGTCCACGCCTCCGCCGCCCGGAACGACAACTCGGCGGGCACGATGTCCATGCGGCGCTGGCGGCGCCGACCTGGGGTCGCCGCACCGATGGCGGCGACGGTGGCGCGCGTGGGCCCAGCCCCGTAGCCGGTCAGCCCGTAGAGGTCGTGCACACGGCCCTGCGGGTCGACGAGCCACGGGGAGGCCAGCACGTGGTCGTCGGTGATGGCGACGTCGAGGCGGTCGGTGCCGCGTCGCTTGGCGACGTAGAGGCGCCAGTTCGGGCCGCACCACAGATCGGGACCGCCGAGGGTGGTGGCGACGGTGTTGAGCGCCTCCCATACGGAGGGGTTGGTGGCGTGCGACCAGGAGAACAGGCCGGTGACGCCCGTGTTGGACAGCTTCTCGTGGTCGATGCCCAGGTGTCCGCCGGAGCGCCCCTCCTGGGCGGTGGTGAGGATGCGCAACGGGTAGTCGGCCAACTCCAGGGGGGCGAGGGCGCCCGTGGCGTAGTCCTGGGTGATGATGAGCCGGTCGGCGGTGACCGGTGACGTGGACAGCACCCGCAGCACGGCCCGCACCCGGTAGGTGCCATCCAGCGGCGGGAGGCCGCTGGTGGCGACGATCTGCTGCCACTCGTCATCGGCCCGTGGCACCGCTTGGCCTCGTCCGGCGTCGGCCAGCTCGGGTCGCACCGGCGTTCCCCCGACGGTGGTCACCTCGAGCGTGAGGATGGCGCCCGCCGGGCTGGTGGGCAGCTTCACCATCGCTGCGGCGCGGATGTCTTGCCAGCGCGTCGGTGCGCCGGCCACCGACACCCACGGGGTGGCGATGGTGCCGTTGCCGTTGAGCCGCAGGGCGCGTGCGCCGTCGAACGACGAGGTGGTCCACGACGTGGTGAGGTTGGCGTTCACCCACCCGGCGAGCGACGTGGTGGGGAAGGAGCCGCGGGCGTCGAGCAGGTCCACCTCGCCGCCACCGAGGGTGCGGGGGCGCAGCACCGACTCGGGGCCGCGGGCGGTGAGGGACACGAGGTTGTCACCACACGCGAGCGGGGCGCCGGTGACGCCGGAGGCGACGAGGCGCCGGTCGTCCCACACCTGCCATTCGAGGGCGCCGTCGTCGTCAGCGACGAACCAGCGGCGACGGCCGCGCACGATCGCCGAGTCGAAGCCGAGCAGCCCGAGGGCGGGGTCCCACTCGGAGAACGTGGCGCGGATGGTGGATGGTTCAAGGCCGAACGGGTCGTCCCACGATTCGACGCGGCCGGTGCCGAGGGTGGTGAGCGGCCGGTGGGTGATGGCCTCGGCGGCGACGAGGGTGACCTGGCGGCCGAGCGGGCGTGGCGTGGCCGGGGTGGTCGGTGCCGGGGGGAGGGGTGGGGCGGCGTCGGTGGTGGTGAACGTGGTGACGGTGGGGCCGGCGGACGTGTCGAGCGCGGGCGTCAGGACGGCAGGCATGCGCTCACCACGTGGACCTGGCCGTCAGCTCGGCGTCGATCGTGCCACCCGAGGCCCGCCCGAACGTGAACACGTTGTCGCCCGGTTCGGTGATCGGCCAGTCCGGGTCGGGGGAACCACCCGACCAGCGGTAGCCGTCCACGCCCACGCCCTCGAGGTAGGTGTGGCGGTCGGCGCCGATGGTGAGGGTGTCGCCGGTCGGGATCGTGAGGCCCGCCCACGTGACCCGGTGGCCGTCGAGCTCCACGTACGGCGACACCACCGGCGACCCCACAGCGGTGATGGTGGCCGTCCAGGCGCGGCCGTTCTGCGTGGAGCGGGTGCCGTCGTTGGTGAACGTGAGGGTCTGCGTGGACGCAGGGGTGGCGTCGATCACGTCGGGGTCAGCGGCGTACACGGTGGGGTCCGCCGCGGTCCAGACCGTACCGTTGGCCCGCCACTCACCCACGCCGAGCGACAGGGCGTTGACCACCGGCTCGCACGCCTCGGGACGCGCCCACACCTGCACGGTGCCAGGCCACAGCAGGTTGTGGAGCAGCAGCGGCTCCTCGGCGTCGGGCGGAAGCTCCGCCATCGACCCGATGAAGCGCAGCAGGTGGTCACGGTTGGTGGTGCGGAGCTGGTCGACGCGGATGGTGGCGGCCCGCGACTGCGACGGGCCGGGCACGTCGCCACCGGTCGGCGACGGGGTGAGGACCGTGGTGCGCGGCGCGGTGCCGAGGCCGGTCACGCCCACGCCGGTACCGAGGACGCCCAGCACGGGCGACTCGTCGCTCGACGGGTCGTCACCTCCTTCGAGGTCGCCGAGGCGGAACCCACGCCACTCCAGGCCGATCATGGGGCGAGGGTGGATCGCAGGGATGCGGTGGGCGTGGATGCGGGGGCCATCGGCGTCACCCGTAGAGGCTGAGCTTGGTCTGCAGGTCGCCCACGGTCACCTCGGGCGTCGAGGTCTCGTAGACGTTGATGGTGCCGATCACGGGCGCCAGGCGCCCACCGTTGCCGCCCGCTCCGGGTGCGAGCGCCCCACCGGCGGGCACCTGGCGCGGCTCGGGGGGGGCGATGACGTTCCCGGCGACCGGACCGATCCCGCCGCTGCCGTTGCGCTCCGTGCCGATGAACCCGGGCGGCGCCCCGCCGCCGATCGAGGCGATGGCCTCGTTGCGGGTGCGCAGGGTGATCCAGGCGATCCGGTCGCGTGCCGTCTCGGCGATCTCGGCCTCGGCCTCGTCGGTGATCGCTTCGAGCAGGATCTCGGCGATGCGCTCCCGGCCGGCGACCTCGCCCAGCTCCTCGTCGGCGTTGGCGGTGGCCGCGTAGGCGATGATGTTGGCGATGCGGGTGGCCGACACCTCGTCGAACCCAAGCTCGGCGTCGGTGGTGAGCGCCTCGGCGACGATGAGTGCAACCCGGTCGCGGCGCTCCACCTCGGTGAGGTCCTCGTCCGCGGTGGCGTACACCGCCTCGGCGATGATCTGGGCGATCCGCGGCTTCCTGGCGAGGTCGTCGAGCTTCTCGGCCACGACGCTCAGGTCCGGGTCGACCACGAAGTCGAGGTTGAAGTCCTCGACCACCCGGGCCACGTCCTCGGGGGCGAGGTTGAGCCGGGCGGCGATGTCGTAGATGGTGGCGCTGGGGTCGAGGAGCGCCTGCTGCTCGATGGCGAGCGCCGTGGCGAGATCCTCGGCGGCCTCACGGGTGCCTAGCTCGATGGCGCGCTGCGTGAGCTGCGCCTGGCGGACGGCGAACGTGGTGAAGTCGGTGAGCGCCGCCTCGGCGTTGTTGATCGACGTCACGTAGCTGGCGCTCGTGTCCTCCACGAGCGCGGCGAGCACCGGGCCTGCGGCCTCGGGGCCCGCCTGCATCAGTCGGGTGATGAGCGCGGGGTCGTAGCCCGCGGCGATGGCGGTGTTGAGGTCGTCGGTGAAGGTGCGTGCTTCGGCGAGCCGGTCGGCGTACCAGACCTTGACCTTGTCGGCGTTGAGGGGGGAGTCGGTGGCGAGCAGGTCGGCATGGGATTCGGTGGCGTCGCGCAGGGCGTCACGGGCGTCGGCAAGGGCCTCGGCGGAGCGCAGGGCGTCGTCGGCGGTCTGGCCCTGGGCGCGTGCTTCGGCTTCGGCCTCGGCGACCCGGTCCTTGGCGTCCTGCAGGATCTTCTCACTGTTGGCGACGGCGTCGGCGTCGACCGGGTTGTCGGTGATCGACAGCAGGTCGGCCCAGCCGGACCAGGCGTCCCGGGTGGCCTGGCCGGCGGCGTCGATGCGGGCGATCTGGTCCTCGAGCAGGTCCAGCTCGTCGGCAGCGAGGCCCGCGGCATCAGCCACCGTGCCACCCCATCGCTCGGACACGTCGACGAGCCGCTCGTACTCCTTGACCAGCTCGGGCACCGGTTTGCCGGACTCGTCGAACGCGTTGGGCAGATCGACACCGGCGGCGCGGGCCAGGTCTTCGACCTGGGCGACCGTGAGGCCGGTCTCGTCGCGGAAGTCGGACAGCCCGCGGGCGGCGCGGCCGAGCGGGTCGCTGATCTCACCGAGCGCCTTGTCAATCTCGGCCACCTCGGCGGAGAGGCGCTCGGTGTCGAAGGCGGTGATCCCGTCGCGGTCCAGTTCCTCTTGGATGGCAGCGCGCTCGGCCTGCAGGTCGCGCATGCGCTCGACCATCGCATCGAGCGAGGTGGTGTCCACGTCCTCGAAGCGGTCGAGGAACTGGTTGGCGGCCCGCTTGCCCGAGTCGTGGAGCTTGTTCAGGGCGAGGGTGGCGCCGGTGACGCCGATGGCGATGCCGGCGAACGCACCGGCGCCGATGGCGGACAGGCCAGTGAGCGACGCCTTGAGGATGCCGATGGAGGCGGTCAGGGTGGTGACGCCGCGGGTGGCGGCCACGGCGGCCACGGCGGCGCGCAGCTCCAACATGGCGGCGGTGGCCGCCTGTACCCCGGTGGTGATCGTGGTCCAGGCCGCCCCAGCCAGCGCCGCGCCCTTGAGCGTGAGGTAGGCGTAGACGAGGCCGGTGACGATCTCCTCGTGGTCGGCGAGGAGATCGGTGGCCGACTCGACGACCTGGGCGAGGCCGGTGAAGGTGCCGACGATCGCCGCCCCGGCCAGTTGGGCGAACAGGGCGCCGATCGGCTCTCCCGCGGCATACAGGGCGCCGAGCAGGTCGGCCAGGTTCTCGCCGGTGTCCACGAGCGACCGCCACGCCGGTTCGAGGCGGTCGGCCACGTCGGCGCCCACGCCACCCAACCACTCGCCGAACGCACGCGCAGCGTCCAGCGACGCGAGTAGCGCGGGGATCAGCTCAGCACCGGCCACCCGGGCGATGTTGGTCACCTGGTTTCGGAAGGTCCGCAGCTGGGACTCGGCGGTGGCGTACCGCTTGTCGACCTCGGTGGCGAGCGCGCCGGCGGAGTCGGCGACGTCGTCCATCGACTTCGCCAGGCCCTCGTGGCCCGAGGTGAGCCGGAGCATCACGTCGCGCTCCTGCTGGCCCTTGATGCCCAGCTCGGCGAGGAGGCCGATGACGTTGGCACCTTCCTCCTGCAGGGTGCCGAGCGAGGTCACGAAGTTCTCGAAGGCCGCACCGGGGTCGGACTCCCATGCGGCGGCGAACTGGGCGGCGGATTCACCGGTGATCTCGGCGAAGTCGTGGACCTTGTCGGCGCCGTTGGCGACCGCGACCTCGATCTTCGCCATGACCCGCGACAGGGCGGAGCCACCGAGCTCGGCGGGGATGCCCATGGACGCCATGGCGTTCGACAGGGCGAGCACCTGATCCTCGGTGAGGCCGATGGTGGCGCCGGCCCCGGCGAGCCGGAGCGCCATGTCGAGGATCTCGCGCTCGGTCGATGCCCCGTTGTTGCCAAGGTTGACGAGGGCGTCGGCGAGCGACTCCACCGCGGCCTGCGGGGTGCCCATGATGTTGGCGAACTGGGCGAGCATGGTGGCCGCTTCGTCCGCGGTGAGGTTCGTGGCCTCGCCGAGGCCGATCATCGTCTCGGTGAAGGCGGCGATGTTCTCCCGCTCGATGCCGAGCGCACCGGCGGCCTCGGCCACCCCGGCGATCTCCTCGCGGGTGGCGGGAAGCCGGTTCGACAGGTCGAGCAGCTCGGCCTCGAGGTCGGCCAGTTCGGCGGTGGTGCCGTCGACGGTCTTGGCGACCCCGGCGAACGCGGACTCCCACGAGATGGCCTGGAACAGTGAGAACCCGAGGGCGGCGCCGACGGCGAGGAACCCGACGGCGAGACCCGACGAGATGGTCTGCCAGCGGGAGCCCGTGCGTCCGAAGGCGCCGTCGGCGCGGCCGAGGCTGGCTTCGGTGTCGGCGCCGAACTTGCGGACGGCGTTGGACCCGGCGGTCGTCGCGGCGACGAGGCCCGACACGTCGCCGCGGAGCGCGACGGAGATGGTGCGCCACGGACCCATGCGTGGAGGGTGCGGTGTCGTCGCCCTGGTGGGCGGGATGCAGGGGAGGGGCTAGTCGACCTCGGCGGGCGGTGATGGCCGGCGGAAGGCGTGGCGCACGCCCGGCGGCAGCTCCTTCTCGCTGGACCGCCGTTGCTCGATGGCCGCGCACCCAGGGCACCAGTGGTGGCCGACGAGCAGCGGCGGCGGGGTCGCCTCGAATGGTTCGCCGTTCGGGTCGGGGATCAGGCGGCCATCGTCGTCGTACACGTGGAGACCATCGGGGCCGACCCGGTAGCGCAGCAGGTTCCCGTCCTCGTCGTGGATCATCCAGTCGGCCTTGACCTGGCCGCAGGACCCGCACCGGGCGTTCTCCCGTTCCTGCCAAGCGAGCGCAGCGTCACGCGACAGCGGCGACCACACCCGGTCGTCCATGAAGTCGCCGTAGGGCACCGCCCGGGGGCCGCAGTAGTCCATCGCCAGCGCGA
>JACCDG010919567.1_pt1 | contig 13814 bp, 14 predicted proteins | sample 7442471 | NCBI WGS metagenome assembly JACCDG01 (sample SAMN15323444, study PRJNA562643) | freshwater metagenome | isolation source: river surface water | place: USA:Blue River Watershed | collected 2017-08-17
CGGACGTCAAGGTCATCACGCCCAACCCCAAGACCTCCGGCGGCGCCCGCTGGAACTACCTGGCCGCCTGGGAATTCGCCAAACGCAAATACGGTGGTGACGCCAAGGCCAAAGAGTTCGTGAAAAAGCTCTACGAGAACGTGCCCGTGCTCGACACCGGCGCGCGCGGCTCCACCATCACCTTTGCGCAGCGCAACCAGGGCGATGTGCTGATTGCCTGGGAAAACGAGGCGTACCTGCTCGACAAAGAGTTCGGCGCCAAATTCGATGTGGTGGTCCCCATCCTGTCCATCCTGGCGGAGCCGGCGGTGACGATCGTGGACAAAAACGCGGACAAGAAAGGCACCCGCGCCGTGGCGCAGGCGTACCTGGAATACCTCTACAGCGACGAAGGCCAGGACATTGCCGGCAAGAACTTCTATCGCCCCATCTCGCCCAAGGCCCAGGCCAAATACGCCAGGCAGTTTCCCAAGCTCAACCTGGTGACGATTGACCAGGCTTTTGGGGGCTGGAGCAAGGCTGGCAAGGAGCACTTTGCCGACGGTGCGAGCTTCGACCAGATCTACACGAAGAAGTGAACCTTCCACATCACCGGAGTAAAGAACATGTCCGTGTTGTTGATTGCTGGCAGCCCTTCGGAGCAATCCCGCACCGCCGCTTTGCTGGAGGCAGCAGGCTCCCGGCTGGAGGGCCGTGGCGTACAGGTGGACCGCCTGAAGGTGCGCAGCCTCTCGCCCCAGGCCCTGTTGTTGGCCGATTTTGGACACCCGTCCATCCTTGACGCACAAAAGCGTGTGGCCGATGCCAGTGTGCTGGTGATTGCCACACCGGTTTACAAGGCCGCCTACAGCGGCATCCTGAAGGTTTTTCTGGATGTGCTTTCCCAGACGGCACTCAAGGGCAAGACCGTGCTGCCCCTGGCCACCGGCGGCAGCCCGCACCACATGCTGGCGCTGGACTACGCGCTGCGCCCGGTGTTGCAGTCACTTGGCGCCAAAGCCATCCTGCCAGGCATTTACGCCACCGACAGCCAGGTGATTCTGCTGCCCGAAGGCGGCCACCAGATCGATGCCGACATTGCACGTCGTCTGGACGAAGCCGTGGACACGCTGGTGCTCGAAAACCTCTCGGGCGGCCTGTCCAACGCGGGGCGCTTCAGCCCGGTGCATTTCTCGCAGGTGCAGTGCAGCGTCTGAGCGCAGTCTTTCCCCCATTTTTCAAGCCGGACTTTTCAAGGAGAAAACCATGTCCATTCAAGCCATCAACGTTCGCAACCAGTTCAAAGGCAAGATCAAGGAAATCATCCGTGGCGATGTTGTTTCTGAAATCGACGTGCAGACCCCCTGGGGCATCGTGACCTCGGTCATCACCACCCGCTCGGTCGATGACCTGGGCCTGAAGGTGGGTTCTGACGTGGTCGCACTGGTGAAATCCACCGAAGTGTCGATCGCCAAGCTGTGAGGCTGCCGCGCCAACGACAGAGCAGGGTGAGCCCATGAACTTTCAGCAACTCAAGTCAGTTCGTGAAGCCGTGCGCTGCGGTTTCAACCTGACCGAAGTGGCCAACATCCTGTTCACCTCTCAGCCCGGCGTGAGCCGTCAGATCAGAGAACTGGAGGAAGAACTGGGCATCGAGATTTTTGTGCGCAACGGCAAGCGCCTGACCGGGCTGACCCCTCCCGGCCAGGCCTTGTTGCCGCTGGTGGAAACCTTGCTGCTCAATGCCGACAACATCCGGCGTGTGGGCGATGACTTCAGCGCCAGGCTCAACGGCAAACTGTCGGTGGCCGCCACCCACTCGCAGGCCCGTTATGCATTGCCGCATGTGGTGCGCGACTTCAGGCAACTGTTTCCCAATGTCTCATTGCACCTCCACCAGGGCTCGCCCAGGCAGGTGGCCGAAATGCTGCTCTCGGGCGAGGCTGACATTGGTGTGGCGACCGAGGCGCTGGCGCAATACCCGCAACTCGTGGCGCTGCCGTGCTACCGCTGGACGCACAGCATCGTGGTGCCACCAGGCCACCCCTTGCTGGACCACGCCGGGCCGGTGACTCTGGCGCAACTGGCGCAGTTCCCTGTCATCACCTACGAGCACGGCTACACCGGCCGGTCGCACATTGACAACGCCTTTGCCAAAGAAGGCCTGAGCCCCGATGTGGTGCTCACCGCCATGGACGCTGACGTGATCAAGACCTATGTGGAACTGGGGATGGGCGTGGGCATCGTCGCGTCGATCGCGGTGGACCCGGACCGTGACACACACCTGCGCCTGCTGGACGCCGGACATTTGTTTGAGATCAATCAGACCCGCCTGGCCATCCGGCGAGGAGCGTGGCTGCGTGGCTTTGCCTACAGCTTCATTGAAACCTTCGCGCCCACGCTCACACGCAACGAGGTTGAAAACGCCCTGGCTTTGCCCGGTAGTGCGGCCATCTGACAATCCCGATTGTGAAATCAACAGCCCGGGGTCTGCATTCCCTGAATGCAGGCCCCGAGTTTTGTGCTTATGCCACCTTCTGCAGGTGGGCATAGCGGCTCTCGGGCCGGGCCAGCCCAAGGTTTTCGCGCAGGGTTTTGCCTTCGTAAGCCGTGCGGAACAGGCCCCGGCGCTGCAGCTCGGGGATCACCAGGTCCACAAAGTCATTGAGCGATTCGGGCAGCACGGGTGGCATGACGTTGAAGCCGTCGGCCGCGCCTTGCTCAAACCACTGCTGGATCGTGTCGGCAATTTTGGCAGGCGTTCCCACCACCACCAGGTGTCCGCGAGCGCCTGCCAGGTATTCGTAGAGTTGGCGAATGGTGTACTTCTCGCGGCGGGCCAGTTCGATCACCACATGGGCCCGGCTGTTGATGCCCTTGGGCGGCTCGGGGTACCAGGGCGGTGGGGCGTCCAGATCCCACTTTTGCAACTCATCGAGCGGCCAGAAGGGCGCCAGCGTGGCCAAGCCCACAGCGGGGTGGATCAGCTTTTGCAGCGCGGCCCATTTGGCGTCGGCTTCTTCTTGCGTGCGACCCACCACAGGCGAGATGCCGGGCAGGATCAGCAGCTGGTCGGGCGTGCGGCCATGTTTGGCCAGGCGGCCTTTCACATCGGCATAAAAGGCCTGCGCTTCGGCCAGGCTGGTCCAGGCGGTGAAGATCGCTTCGGCGGTGGCTGCGGCCAGCTCCTTGCCGTCTTCGCTGGAGCCCGCCTGCACGATCACCGGATGGCCCTGCGGCGGACGCTCGATGTTGAGCGGGCCTGACACTTTGAAATGCTTTCCCATATGGTTGAGCTTGTGCAGCTTTTCCGGGTCAAAGTAAACGCCGCTGTCTTTGTTGCGGCTCAAGGCATCGTCTTCAAAGCTGTCCCACAGGCCTTTGACCACCTCCACAAACTCGTGCGCACGCTCGTAGCGCGTGGCCGGGTCGGGGTGCGCGTCCAAGCCAAAATTGCCATGCACCGACTCGGCGCTGGTGGTGACGACGTTCCAGGCGGCGCGGCCCTTGCTGATGTGGTCGAGCGACGCGAACTTGCGCGCCAGCAAAAACGGGTCTTCGTAAGTGGTGGATGCCGTGGCCACAAAGCCAATGTGCCTGGTCACGGCAGACAGCGCGGCCCACAGCGTGACCGGCTCGAAGTGCGACACCCGGCCCTGACGGCTGAACGACTCGTCATCGCCCTGGTGCCAGATGCCGGGGCTGTCGGCCACAAACACCTGGTCAAACAGGCCGCGCTCGGCCGTCCTGGCGACCTCGATGTAGTGGTCAATGTTGACGCCCGAATCGGCCTGCGAGCCAGGGTGCCGCCAGGCGGCAATGTGGTGGCCCGTGGGCATGATGAAGGCGCCCAGGCGAAGTTTTTTCTTGCTCATGTCGTATCCCGTAAAAAGATGAAGGGACGTGAATTTTTGGGTGGCTGCAACGCCCAGACAACGAAGCATCTGGCATGAACAAGCGTGCCTGTTTTTGCCGGATAACGATCTGCAAAAAGCTTCTTTGACCTGGGCGACCGGGCTTTTTAAGGTAGCGACATCTCAAACCAACACTGAAAGGAAAACGAGATGTCCAAACTCAACGATCTGCCCCAGGCCTGGACCCGCTTTGCGGTCGAGCCCTACACCCCCACCATTGGCGCCACCATCCACGGGTTGGACCTGTCCCGGCCTCTGGACGATGTGACCAAAGCCGAACTCAAAGAAGCGCTGGCCCGGCACGAAGTCATCTTCTTTCGTGACCAGCAACTCACCCCCGCGCAACAGGTGGAATTCACCCGCATCTTTGGTCATGTGAACGAAGTCAAGGCGTTCTTTCCGCGCGTGGAAAGCCAGCCCGAAATCGAGATTGTGGAAAGCACCGCCGAACGCCCCAGCGCCGCCAACAACTGGCACGCCGACATCACCTGGCGCGATAACCCGCCCGTGGGCACCAGCCTGTATGCGCAAGTCATTCCGGCCAGCGGCGGCGACACCATCTGGGCCAGCCTGACCACCGCATTTGACCGACTGCCCGCCGAGTTCAAGGCGTGGCTGGAAACGCTCACGGCCGTGCACACCTGGGAGATCAGCCGCTGGACCGAATACCTGCTGGGCAAAGACGCCAGCGGCCAACAGCTCAAGGAGGCCCGCGCCAAATATCCGCCGGTGGAGCACCCGGTGGTGCGCGTGCACCCCGTGACCGGCAAAAAGATTTTGTATGTGAACCCCACATTCACCAGCCACATCAAAGGCCTGCCTCGCGCGCAAAGCGACGCGCTGCTCACGCAGTTGTATGCGCTCGTCACGGTGCCCGAATACCAGGCCCGCCTGCGCTGGCAGCCCAATACCCTGGCCGTGTGGGACAACCGGTCGACCCAGCACTACGCCGTGGGTGACTACTTTCCGCAGCACCGCAAGCTGCACCGCATTACCTTCACCGCCGATCAGGCGTTCTGATCGCACACCATTTGTCTCCTGAACCTTGACGGGTTCATTTGGCCCACGGCGAAAGCCGTGGGTTTTTTTGTTGGTGTGGAAGGCGAGTCTGAATTGATAGGGTGATGGTTTTGATGGATTTATAGGTTGGTGATTTGGGCAGAATGGTGCCCCTGAAATACAGCTAAAGGCTGATGGGAGTCGGTCGCGGCTGACAGCACTAGTGACGGCTTTTGCATTCCGCGACCGTACCGGAACGACCCATTGCAGTCGCCCCTGGCACGAACCGGACGACCGCACGCAAGTACAGCAGCCGTTGAATCGTCTAGGCCGCCATCAACTATCATCAAGGAGCTTAACAAGCTTGAACTAGCAAGTCTCTAGACTGCGTGAGCGGCAACCTCATGCGCGTACCGCCCTGGTCGTACCTCGGACGAAGCCCCCTGTAACTTTGAGTCTATGAAGGAGGACAAATGACAAAAGATCAAGAAGAGATGCCTTCGGCAGCCTCTATCACTGCGCGGGCGAAGCCACTCATCGAAAGCTTCGCGATTGAAGGCCTTCACGGATACCGATCTCTCAGCCTTAACACGAGGTTCTCAGGCAGTGTCCTAATAGCACCGAATGGATCTGGCAAGACTACGTTCCTAGGAGCGTTAGATGCATTCCTCAAAGGGCAATTCACGCGTCTAGCCAGCCTCAACTTTGAATCGATAACCTGCCGGTTGCGTGGGGTGTCAGAGGAACTCACGGTTACGAAGCAAGAAATTGATGACTTCTCTTCGATTCCGTCGGAAAGCAGTTTGGTTGGTTTTGCGAAGTCTTGGGAGCTTGCTCCTACCGTCCTTCAAGATTTCCTTTTGAATGATTATTCCAGCGTTGATCAAGATGAAATCCGAGAGAACTCTGTCTATCAAACAATATATGCCAAGTCTGGATATCGGCATGCAGCTGTTAAAAACATTTGCGATCATTTGACTCAGTCCCTCAGTGGTCGGCACCCAAACATAGATCGGATTAGGGACATCCTAAAGCTGACGCTTGCCGACTATGAGGTGGTCTATTTGCCAACTTATCGGCGCATCGAAATATCGCTACCAGAGGACCCTGAGGCAAGGCCAGGCTATAGGAAGCGTCAGAGCGTGCGTGCCCGCCTCGGTTTGACCCGGCAAGGCTTGCATTCTGGGGAGATCCAGTTTGGATTGGCTGACATCTCTGAGCGTCTTGCAGGTTTGCACCGACAGATGGTTTTTGAATCGAATCGAGGCTATGGGCAAATCAGTGCGAACATTGTCAATGACTTGATAACTGGCGCGTTCGAACGAGAAATTCCGAGTCTAGATGCTCGCCCGTCGCGTGAAGACTTGCATCTCTTCTTTTCACGAATTGAAGAAGAAATGGAAGGACGGCGTTTTGGACCTTACCAAAACCTAATTCCAAACATCGATGCTATCTATTCGGGATCAATCCCGGCGGAGTCAGAGAAGTTCTTAACCTACTTTCTTGGCAAACTGAACTCGGTAATTGAGAAGACTCGCGATGTTGAAAGTGTTGTAGAGGAATTCATTGGGAACTGCAATAGATACTTATCTTTGCCTGACGAACTGCTTGCCCGAATTGGTCAAGCGCAGGATGCAAAAGAGTTGACCTTCGACAGGCGGAATCTGCGTGTCACAGTAACCAGCAAGGCACTAAGCCGAAAGGTTCCACTCGACTCGCTTTCGTCCGGTGAAAAGCAGATGATTTCCTTGTTTGCTCGGTTGTACTTGTACCCACCGACACGAAAGATCGTTCTTATTGACGAGCCGGAACTTTCCTTGTCAATTGATTGGCAGAAGAAAATTCTTCCTGACATCCTCGGCGCGCCTTCATGCGAGCAATTAATCGCGATCACGCATTCTCCTTTCGTGTTTGAAAACGAACTCGAGCCTTTTGCTACTACTTTGAAGATGAGGATCGCGGGGCCAGTCAATCCCTCGCTCTTTCCTGAAGACGACGAAGGACTTGTGAATGAATGAGATTGAAGATCCCTATGTGCAATACTTTCTTTCGAATCGCGATAGTTCCGCGCGCCAGAAGATCGAGCTTGCCGAATTTCGAGCCAAATATCCGGAGGGTCTAATTTTCTCGGTGGAAGGAGTTGACGATAAGCGTGTCTATTTCCACTGGATTCGTGATATTGCACCGGATCTTCAATACGAAATGCACATATGCGGAACCAAAGATGATGCGCTGAAATTACTGGACGCGTTGCGACGGGATCAGACAGATCTAGCCAAAGATGTTTATTTCCTGCTCGATAACGACTTCGATGGATTAAAAGGCAGAGAACCTGGCCCTGAAGTATTTGTGACGCCCACATATTCGATTGAGAATTATTTGGTATGCAATAGTGTCCTTGACGACATTCTTAAGGTCGAATTGCACTGCCACGGCGCGCCACAGTGCCGAGCAAATGTAAGAGAGGCTTTTTCAAAGATATATTCACAGTTCCTTGAGGTGACGAAGAGCTTGAACTGGCGCATATATTTGGCTAGGCGGGCAAAAATTCGCCAAGTTGGGGATTTGCCCAGCAAGCTTTCTGATATCGCTGTCGTGTCACTCCTGGAAGTTGCAGCCAGTGACACCGCTGCAAGTGACGCTGTCGTATTGGAGCGAGAGCCAAGCGCAGTTGAGATTGAGCATCACAAACCAGAATTCGATAGTTTGATTCCTCAGATGAATTACCGAGGGAAATTCGCTTTTTTGTTCTTCCTGCGCTGGTTGAATTTACTGGCCAGCGACAGGCGCAGCGAGCAATCCCGACTATTCGGTAAAACCACAAGCGCCCTCTCGCCAACCAATAATTTCACCCTCGACATGATGGCGAGCCGCTCAAGACCACCTCGCGAGTTAAATGACTTTTTGCAGCGTTTCGTCGCGGTCTAGATGGGACAACCAGTCAAATACGGTGGATCCGCTGCCGGCGTAACCCACCTTTTGGAAGCCAAACTGTGAGCCACTAGGACGGTACCACCTACGCGGCAGGGTACGTCTGTGGCTAACCCGCTCTACCGCTGAGTTGTCGGAGTCGACTGACAGGCTGCTCTGTCGTGAGGAGTCATTCAGTGCGACTGGGCGAATGTCTGCAATCGCTGCAGTCCAGTCATCCACAGAGTGACCCACGCCCCCAATCCTGAATTGCAATCCACTCCCATCTATCCATATTCCCAACTCATCTAAGCAGTTTCTTATCTGATTTGATTCGTTTTCATCACAAGGCCGCATGAATAAATTCACTCCATCGCACAGACAAGGAGTGAGTGATGAACAGACGAATTGCCCATTGGGCTTTGGCTTTGGGCCTGTTGGGGGCCTCGGTGGCGCAGGCGCAAGACGCCAAATCAGAGGTGCCCACCGTGATCCGCATTGGCGTGGCGACCGGGGGCGTGGGCAACCCCATTCGCCACGGTGGCACCAGCACCGCGCTGGTCTACACCGACAAGGCGATTGAAGAGGAGTTTCGCAAGGACGGCACCAGGGTCGAGTGGATTTTCTTCAAGGGCGCTGGCCCTGCCGTGAACGAGGCGTTGGTCAACAAGCAGCTGGACTTCACCTGGCAGGGCGACTTGCCCTCCATCGTGCACCGCGTCGCGGGCGTCAAGACCCGAATCATTGCCGGCAGCGGCGTGCGGACCGGTTTGTACCTGGGCGTGTTGCCCGATTCGGGCATCCAGCGCATCGAAGATCTGCGCGGCAAAAAGGTGGCGGTGTTCAAGGGCACCAACCTGCATCTGGCAGCAGTGCGTGCGCTGGCAGACCACGGCCTGAAGGAAAAAGACGTCAAGCTGATCAACCTGGACCTGGCCACCACGAACGCGGCACTGGCCTCGCGTGACATTGACGCCGCGTTTGCCTATGTGGGCCTGTTTGACCTGCGCGACAGGGGGCTGACTAAGATTGTCTGGTCGGCGCACGAAGACAACTTCAAATACACCCGCCAGACGGCGCTGCTGGTCACCGACGACTTTGCCGCCAAATACCCCAAGGCCGTGGGCCGTGTGGTCAAAGTGGTGGTCAAGACCGCGCACAAATACTCGGACGAGAACCGCCGTAACGAACTGTTTGAGGCTTGGGGCAAGACCGAATACCCGGAAAAAATATGGCGCGAAGACTTCATCGGTCAGCCGCTGCGCGTGCGCCAGTCGCCGCTGCTCGATCCGTTTTTGGTGGCCCGCTACAAGGATGCTGCCAACGAGGCTTTCGACCTGAAATTGACCCGGGGCAAGCCCGAGATCGACAGCTGGTTTGACCGCAGCTACCTGAACGCCGCGCTCAAGGATCTCAAACTCGAAAACCATTGGCCTGCCTATGGTGCCAACGGCCAGCAGGTGGGCCGATGACCGCAGTTTTCAGAACTTGGGCGACGGGCTGGCTGTTGGCCTGGGTGGTGCCTTTGCTCATTCTGGGGCTGTGGGCGTTGTCCAGCCATCACGAGTGGATTGCCTTGCAGGTGCTGCCCAGCCCGTTGCAGGTGTGGGTCACGCTGGTGGAGCTGACCCGATCCGGTGAGCTGCTGGACAACCTGCAGATCAGCGCGGTGCGTGTGCTCTATGGATTTGGCATGGGCGCGTCGGTCGGTCTGGTGCTGGGCGTGGGGCTGGGTTTGTCGCACAGCTTCAACGCCTATGTGTTCCCGCTGTTCAAGGCCGTCAGCCAGGTGCCGGTGATTGGCTGGTTGCCGCTGCTCATGCTGCTGGTGGGCATTGATGAGGCGCTCAAGTTTTTGCTGATCGCCAAGGCGGCGCTGGTGCCGGTGGCGGTCAACACCTGCCAGGGCATTCAGGGCGTGGCCAACATGCATGTCGAGGTGGCCAGGGTGCTGTGCTTCACGCGCTGGCAGTTGCTGCGCAAGGTGGTGTTCCCGGCCGCCACGGCGCAGATCTGGAACGGCCTGCGCTATGGCTTCACCCACGCCTGGCTGGCCCTGGTGGTGGTGGAGTTGCTGGCTTCGTCCGAGGGCATCGGTTTCATGATCGTCTATGGCCGTCAGTTGTTCCAGCTCGACATCGTGCTGGCCGCCGTGGTGGTGGTGGGAGTGCTGGGCTACCTGATCGACAAGCTGCTGGGCGCTGCCGAGTTGCATTTGCTGCGTTGGCGCAAGCCGGGTTTGTGAGAGGGGCAGGGCATGTCTCATCTGAATTTGAAAAGCCTGCGCGGCTTCATGCTGCCAGCGGCTTTGTTGGTGCTGTGGTGGCTGGCGGTGGCGGGCCAGTGGTCCACCTCGCCGATTCTGGTGTCGCCTGTGGCCGTGTGGGACCGCGCTGTGGCACAGGTGGCCAGTGGTGAGTTGTGGACCGCGCTGTCGGCCAGCCTGTGGCGCGACGCGCAGGGTTTTGTGATCGGCACGCTGGCGGGCCTGTTGTTTGGCTCGCTGCTGGGCGCATCGCGCTGGTTTGAAAAGCTGCTGGGCCCGAGCTTTCACACGCTCAAGCAGATTTCGCTGTTCGCGTGGATTCCGCTGCTGTCGGTGTGGTTTGGCCTGGGCGAAAGCGCCAAGATCGCCTTCATCGCGTTGGCGGCGTTCTTTCCGGTGGTGCTCAACACTTTTGAGGGCTTTCGCAGCGTGCCGCGCGAGCTGATCGAGGTGGCCCGGGTGTTTGCCTTCTCGCCGCTGCAGCTTTGGCGGCGTGTGGTGTTGCCTGCCGCAGCGCCGTCGATTTTCACGGGCATCCACCTGTCGCTCATCTACACCTGGCTGGCCACGCTGGGGGCCGAGTATTTGCTGGTGTCGGGCAAGGGCATTGGCAACACCCTGATCGACGGACGCGAGCACTTCTGGATGGACCTGGTGCTGTTCGGCGTGCTGGTGATCGGCGCGGTGGGCTACGGGCTCAACCATGCGCTGTCGCTGATTGAAAAACGTTTGTTGGCATGGCGTCAAAAGACCATTGCCCAGTATTGAAAGACTCACACATGGCACACGCCGGAACATTGGCCATCAAGGGCCTTCACAAAAACTACCGGGTCAAGGGCACCACCCTGCCTGTGTTGCAGGACATCCACCTGAGCATCGCGCCAGGCGAGTTTGTGAGCATTGTGGGCAGCAGCGGTTGTGGCAAGAGCACGCTGCTGCGCCTGATCATCGGACTGGAGGAGGGCTATGAAGGCGAGATTGCACTCGACGGTCAGCGCATCCAGGGCACCAGCCTGCAGCGTGGCATCGTGTTTCAGGAGCACCGGCTGTTCCCATGGCTCACGGTGGAAGACAACATCGGCCTGGGTCTGCTCAACTCGGACCAGACCGAAGGAGAGCGCCGCCAGGCGGTGCAGGAGCACATCGAGCTGGTGGGCCTGAGGGGCTTTGAAAAGGCCTACCCCTACCAGCTGTCGGGCGGCATGTCGCAGCGCGTGGCGATTGCCCGGGCGCTGGTCAACCGGCCCGAGATTTTGTTGCTGGACGAACCCTTTGGCGCACTGGACGCGATGACCCGCGCCCACTTGCAACAAGAGCTCAAGCGCATTTGGCAAAGCGAGGGCATCACCATGATTTTGGTGACGCACGATGTGGAGGAGGCCGTGTACCTGGGCGACCGCGTGGTGGTGATGGAACCCCGCCCGGGCCGCATCCGCCACACCATCCCCGTGGACCTGCCGCACCCGCGCGACCGCGCCAGCTACGCCTTCGCCCAGGTCAAGGACCGGGTGCTGGCCGAGTTTGCCGAGCATTCCCCCGCCGACCTGGCCGAGCCCCCACTGCGTGAGCAGCTGCCTGCAGACACCGCCATCAACGCGTGGCAGTTTGCTGTCTGATGCCCGCTTTGCACACGCTATATTCGACGTTCTGCCCGTACCTGTTCGGCTCAGTCACCCATTTTTCAAGGAAGTTCTGCATGTCTTTCAACGCCCTGAGCGATGCCGCGCTCGATCAGCTTTTCCGTCAGGCCCGCACCGTTCATGCTTTCAAGCCTGTTGCCGTTTCGGACGACACGATCCGTCAGCTGTACGACCTGCTCAAGTGGGGCCCGACGGCTTTCAACGCACAGCCGGCGCGCTATGTGTTCGTCAAGAGTGCCGAAGCCAAGGCCAGGTTGGCGCCTGCGCTGATGCCCGGCAACGTACCGCAGGTGCAAAGCGCTGCCGTGACCGTGATCGTGGCGCAGGACACCCGTTTCCATGAGCACCTGCCGGCCCAGTTCCCCGGCTACGACGCCAAGGCGGTGTTCGATGCCAACCCGGCCATGATCGAGCCGGCCGCTTTCCGCAACAGCAGCCTGCAGGGCGCCTACCTGATCCTGGCCGCCCGTGCGCTGGGTCTGGACTGTGGCGCCATGTCGGGCTTCAACCCGCAGGCCGTCAACGACGCGTTCTTCCCGGATGGCCGTTTCAAGGCCAACTTCCTGCTCAACATCGGTGTGGCCGACCCGGCCGGCATTCACCCGCGCGCACCGCGTCTGGCGTTTGAAGAAGCCGCGCAGATCGCCTGATCCTGCTCTCTTCTGCTTCAGAAGCCCGCTTCGGCGGGTTTCTTTATTTGGTTTGGTTATTAGCAAACAAGAATAAAGTCGTTTGTGTTTTGAAGGCGGGCTTTCACAATCGCCGCCATGTCTTCGCAACCGACCCTCGTCATCGTGCCCGGCTGGCGCAATTCCGGGCCTGGCCACTGGCAAAGCCTGTGGGCCGGGCGTCTGGATGGCGCCGTGCGTGTGGAAATGCCCGAAGACGACTGGCAACGTCCCAGGCGCAGTGTCTGGGTGCAGGCCATTGCCAGCACCATCCTGGCCCAGCCGGGGCCTGTGGTGGTGGCTGCACACAGTCTGGGCTGCATTGCCACGACGCATCTGCCGTCTGAGGCGGCCCGCCGCATCAGCGGCGCGCTGCTGGTGGCGCCGGCCGACCCGGAGCGCCGGGGCGTGCTGGCCGACTTTGCGCCTGTGCCGTACCAGCCGCTGCCTTACCGCAGCGTGGTGGTGGCCAGCACCAACGACCCGTTTTGCCCCATCCGCACGGCAGGGGCTTACGCGCGGTCCTGGGGCAGTGAGGTGGTGAGGCTGCAAAATGCCGGCCACGTCAACGTTGAATCCGGCCACGGCGAGTGGCCCTTGGGCCTGGCCCTTTTGCAATCCCTTTTGGCCGACCATTCCTGGAGCGGCCAAGCTCAACCCGAACTGGAGTCCCTATGAAAACCTCTGCCCGCACCGCAAAACGTTTTGCCCTGGTGGCCGCCCTTTCGCTGGCTGGCTTGACCGCCCAGGCCCAGACGCTGCTGAACGCCTCCTACGATGTGGCGCGCGAGTTCTACAAGGACTACAACGCCGCCTTCGTGGCCCACTACAAAAAGACCACCGGCAAGGACGTGAAGATCGACCAGGCCCATGGCGGTTCGAGCGCGCAGGCCAGAGCAGTCAACGACGGTCTGGACGCCGACGTGGTGACCATGAACACCACCACCGACGTGGACTTTCTGGCCGGCACCGGCGTGGTGGCCAAGGACTGGAACAAGCGTTTCCCACACAGTGCCTCGCCCACCACCTCGACCATGCTGTTCCTCACGCGCAACGGCAACCCCAAGAACATCAAGGACTGGGACGATCTGACCAAACCCGGTATCCAGGTGATCGTGGTCAACCCCAAGACCGGCGGCAACGGCCGCATGGCCTACCTGGCCGCCTGGGGCTACGCCAAAAAGAAGGGCGCCAGCGACGCGCAGGCTGCCGAGTTTGTAGGCAAGCTCTACAAAAACGTGCCGGTGCTGGCCAAAGGCGGGCGCGATGCGACCACCATTTTCCTGCAGCGCAACATCGGCGATGTTCTGGTGACGTTTGAATCCGAAGTGGTGTCGGTGGACCGTGAATTCGGCACCGGCAAGGTCGACGCGGTGCACCCGTCCATCAGCATCGTGGCCGAGAACCCGGTGGCCGTGGTCGAGCGCACCGTGGCCAA
>JACCDG011048330.1_pt1 | contig 13813 bp, 43 predicted proteins | sample 7442471 | NCBI WGS metagenome assembly JACCDG01 (sample SAMN15323444, study PRJNA562643) | freshwater metagenome | isolation source: river surface water | place: USA:Blue River Watershed | collected 2017-08-17
AATAGGTTGGTGAAAAAATACGAAGCACAAAAACTTTTTAATAGATTGGTAGATGAACTTGGTTATGATTTTGATGCTTGTAATGATGTTGTAGATTTGGTAGAAGATTGGTTGCCGAAAGAACAATCGGCAGCAGGAAGTCAGAATGTAAATACTGAACTTCTTGTGGATGGATTTAATCACTGTTTGCAGAAAATGAAGGAGATGCTACGATGACTAAACGAAACCTAAAACAACAACTCCAGTATTCCTACTATGAGGATATGGAGGATGGTAGAACAATTGAAACGATTGATTATGATGCCTTGATTGAAATTATTGATGATTTGTATGATAAAATTGAAACACTTGAAAGAGATAATGAATTTCTAAAATCTTATGCTTGGGAACGATGACTGACGAACAAATCAAAATGCTTCGTGAACTAATCAAATCTGAGATTGATTGTTCTAAAATTGATGGTATGGAGCACGGGCAATGGGGATGGGCAGAAAAACAATTAGATGAAGGATGGAAAGCATTTCAGGAGACTTTTAATGACTGAAGAAGATAAGTATGCTCTCAAAGAGTTTCTCCGTGCTGTTGGTGTTACTGCTGGTGTCCTTGTTGTCTTTGGTATAATCTGTCTTGTGATTATTAATCTTTCCACAGGTGATAAACCAATCAACTCTGCATCATTTGAAGTGGTTGATAAGTATAAAGAGTGTGATGTAGTAAGATATGCACCACATCAAGTAGCAGAGTATAAGTATTTCCTTTATTGTGAGAAAAACAAATGAATGAAGACATGCCGTGGGTTAATCTCACCCAACAAGAAGTAGAAGAACTCCGCAACAAAAAATACGAACTCACTGAATACGGCAAACAGAGGTTGAAAGAACTTATCTACAAACAGGATATGAAAAAAATGGAAGATGCTGCAAAAGACCTTGTTCTTGAAAATCTTACGCACGAACAAATGCTTGAAGAAGCAGAGCGTCGTGAAGCAGAAAACAAGGCACTTGCTGCTCTTGATGAACTTTATGAGAAGCACGGTGATGCTATGTTGAAACTTGCAGAGATTGAAAAGGATGAATGGGAACTGGAACAAAGAGAAAGGCGTATTCTAGAACGATACAATCAGTTCTATAATACTGAATGTTCTGGATTGTCTCATGGCACACCGATCACCCCAGAGTTTCAACAGGCGATGGCATTGGAGTGTATGCTGGATGCTCTGAGGTGTGAGAACCTGAATCACGAGTTTGATATGGTTCCAACTGCTGATATTAACGCACTGATTGAGGGTTTGTATCAACAAGGAAGAGATTATCTGGAACGAGTTAAAGATACTTGGGGACCAAAAGAATGAATGTTTTATTTGCTGCTGTGGTAGGAATTGCCTTTATTATTTTTATTGCTAGTGTAGGACAATGACTGAACAACCATTTTATCGTTTCTTTGCGATTGATTACTTTGCCACTGGTGAGGGTAGGTCATATTGGTTGATGATTTGTCGCAACTATCCATTTATTGATGATAAAGATCGTCAAAAAGAGAAGTTTGTAAATTTTGTTGGTATTGGTGCTGATTATTATATGCACGGATTTGATGAACTGACAGAAGAAGAGTTTATGGAAAAGTATGATACACTGATTCCACATCACGTAAAAGTTCAGGTTCATCGTAGAGATCGACCAATGTTCACTTGGCAAACTCATTTGCACGTTAATTACTCATGAACCTCACATACCGACAACTCATTCTCTTGACAACTGCGATCACAGTATTCTATGATGAGGTAGCAAAGACTTCCACACCTGAACTAAAACAAGAACTGATGGAACTTGGTGAGATTATTCAGGAAAATGCTATGATGAGGAAAAGGGCAGATGAACGACGAAAAGAACCCTGATGAGATTGTCGTTAGGGATATTGATATGGTACACTTTGAAATGATGGATGATGGGTTCCTCTGGTGTGGAATCTATCATAAGAATGGTCAGGTTGATCACTTCAACATCACTGCAAAGAAAAACAAACTCTCTACACTCTGGATGCCTAATTGTGGATAAACTCAAAGTGAATGTAGATCAAGAAACTTTCTCTATGAAAGTTGATGAACTCTTTGATGTGATTACCAACATCGTTGCACATCCCCATACAGCTATCGTGAAACATGATAGAGAACGAGCCGCAAAGATCTTTCTCGCACTTCAGGATTATGTCTATAATCACACTGAATGTTGGGAAAATACGGGATGTTTTGTATCAGAACCTGTATTAGATTTTGATACATATCTTGAGGGAATCTTTGATGAAGATGAAATGTATGACATTCATAACATGTAAATGGGAAATGATTGCATGGGGATTTGAGTTGTTCTCCAATGCAATCTATTTTCGTTTAACTCTAGAAGATAACATAGATAGATGTGCATTTTTTGAAGAATTATCTGCAGGGTGGATTGAAATGAACGATGAATATGCGATGAATCAACCAGGTTTTGATCCTTATAATTTGAGTGGTAGAGATTCTTATTACACTTATGTGATGAGTAAGAAATGAACATTCATAAACTTGTTATCTCAAATAGATTTCTTCGTTATACGCCATTCTGGTGGTGGTATCGTCTTATGAGTCATCAAGGCTTTCGTTTTGATGATTATCACATCTGGGGGGAGTTTTGGAGTTCTCTAAATGGTGGATGGTTGGATATGAACTATCAGTGGGAGTTTGAGAAGTTCTGGGGTAAGGGTGCAAAACCTGAAAAGATTGTTCTACCAAAAGAACAATTTGATGCTCTGGTAGAAAGACTTAACCAACCACCAGATCCAAAAGCAGTAGAAAGATTAAAAGAGATTATGACTCGTAAAGCACCTTGGGATGATGACAGAGAAATCTAAAATTTTCTATAACATCTGGTGTTGTGCCTACCAAAGACGTTATATGTATCGTGGCACACCCCGTGAACAGGGGGAACATGATACAATACTCATGTGTTTGAACATGAAGGATGTGAAATTTTATCAATTTGATACTGAAAAACCAAAACACTTAAAATGAAATTTACACAACAACAATATAAACTAATCTATAATGCTGTTCGTCGATATCAGTTTGAAAAAACCATCCTTGATAGTAAAGAGTATCATGAGTGTGGTGAGATACTTGACGAACTGTTTGATACCGTGTATACTCAAAACGTAGAGCAACCGACTTAAAGATTATGGGCCGACCAAAGAAGAGTGAAAAGGTTATCTCTCAAAACAGAGAAGAAGAATTTCCATTTGATCAATTCCCTTGGAAATTGGTTCATAAGGATGGAAACGATACACGAAAGTGTTATTTTCAATCTGAACAACATCGTCAAAAACACATTGACCGATACAATCTTAAAAAGAAAGACATTACACTGAGTTACAAGTATGACTGAACGAACATTTGTAGATAAAAACGGCAATTCTTGGTCTTGGGAAGAAACTCCAGAGACCATTGAGGCACTAAAACAACTTCATGAAACTGTAAAGCAAGTAAATGCAAACAACAACGACAAGAACTGAAAGACCGTGGGGATGGTTTGATATCCATGAGGAAGATGAAATCAATCCTTATAAGGTCAAGACTATTTGCATAAAACCTAATCATCAATTTTCACTTCAACGTCATACTCAAAGACAAGAATTTTGGGTTGTAGTTGAAGGTGATGCCATTGTAACAACATCAACATACAAATGTGATGTAAAGCGTGGTGATTACATACATATTCGTAAGAATGAAATTCATCGTATGAGTGCAGGTGAATTTGGAATCAAGTTTGTTGAAGTTCAAGTTGGTTCTGTTTGTGATGAGGATGATATTGTAAGACTTGAGGATGATTATGGAAGAGAAAAAACTAATTGATGACTGTTTCTACGTATACGAAAAAAAGTATGGACTTTGGCACTCAACCGATAAAGATGGAAATGGATTGGTCACGTCTCTCACTGAAGAGCAGTGTATATCAGCGACCCGTTACATTCTTAAAGGACGGCAGGAAGGTTTCCCTGAATCCCAAAGTTATGAAGGGCAAGTAGGTGGAAAACTCTGATTATCCTTACCATGAATTAGACCCAACTACTCCATGGTATGAGTGGTTGATGCACTGTGAAATCCACCATCAATTAAATATTCCTGGACAACCAAAGTGGCAGAGATATGCTGCCTATCGTAACTATTTGAAAGAAGTTGGAGTGTTGTAGTGCTGTTTAATCTTCGGGTTTTTCTTTGGTCAATAGTGGCAGAATTAGAATATATTCTGTATCCGTGGAAAGAAGAAAAACCACCCGAAGAATTAGCACAAAAATATAATCTGCCAGATACAACTCTTGAACAGAACTTAAATTATGATTGGTTAAAATCTCATGATGAGAAGATTTCAAGACTTCAAGAAGAAATTATCTGGGTTCAAAATGAAATTCATAAACTTAATGTAGAATTAAAAACTCATGACTAAACAAGATCCTTATTGGTTTTTTAAGAAGTGGGGATTTCCTGAACCTCTTCCTGGAGATGTAATTCACCAAAAGTTGCAAGAACTTGAAGATCGTATTAAAGTATTGGAAGAAGAAAATGTAGGTTTGTCTAATGCTTTGTATGAGATGGAGAACTCTTTAGATGCTCGCATAGATATTCTTGCAGAACGTTGTAGGATTGATTACGATGTATGATCTAGATAATTTTGAAAAGGCACTTGCACATTTTGGTACTAGAGTAGATATTATCATCGCCCTTGAGATGGGAGGAAAATTAGATGCTGACACTGCTTACAAAAATATTAAAACTGAACTTAAAGAACTCAAACGAATCCGAAAATCAATCAAAAAAGACAAGGATTTGTGATAAGTGTGGTACAATAAAACCACTTAATGAAGATAATTTTCAAAAAGTAAAGTATTTTAGAGAAGGATTTAGTTATTACTGCAATGAATGCTCCAAACCTAAACCCAGGGAATGATTCTCTGAAGATAACACAAAATGAAGATGGGTCTTTTACAATGGATTGGGACCCACAAGACCCAAATTGGAAATGGTTGAATGGGTTGACTTCCAAGGAAATCCAGGTTATAGTACAGCAAGCAATTCAAAGTAAACTCAATGACCTCTGACTTTGACTACAAGAAGTATTCTCTTGAAAATCTTGAAAAATGGGTTGAAGATGCTCTAAACTCCGCAGAAGCATCTCCGCAAGAAATTTATGACTGTGTTCGTAAGGTAGTTGAAGACAACTATTATTGTTATAAAAATCAGACTTCTCGCTGTTATGAACTCCTGGCACTTCTAAATGGTAACGGCAAGGGTCATATTCCAGCATATGATGAGTATGTTGAGAAGAAAGAAAATCTTGTATGCGACAAAGACAGTTCATCAGAAGAATGTAAGAATTCTTGGACTTCTTTCTGGGAAGAGCATTATTATCCAGAAGAATATAAAGGTTCAACTGTGAGTAGTGTGATGCCACCTTGGGGTCATAGTGATATGGAGGCACTCAAATATACTGATGAAGAACTAAATGCGATGTGCGATAAGGCAGAATCGGATGAAGAGAAGAATAAGTGTCGTGAGTATAATCTGCGTGAGGCAGAGTATTATAATAAGAGAGCTGAACTTGATGCGAAACATGATAAAGTAAAAAAGTGGGTTATTCCTGTTGAAGTCGATGGTCCAAGTGGAGAATATTTTGTTCAATTTCCAAATGATCTGCTAGAAGCAGCAAATCTTAAAGCAGGAGATACTGTTGAGTGGATTGATCAGGGTGATGGATCTTATATTCTCAAAAAAACTCCTATAACTTACGATGAAATGATTGCTGCTGGGTGGACTATGACTGCAGATGGTTTTTGGATCAAAGAATGATTGAAACTCTTGTATGTGGTTATAATATATTCTGCCACGTAAAAAATGTGATAGAATATCAAAACCATCAACCACCTGTGGTAAGATATTATGAACCAGGTAAATCCTGTTATGTGAATGGAACTTTTTATACTAAATGCGAGGATAGATTAAATGGCATTAAGTGAATCTGTTGAAACTAGTCTGAAAGAAGCAGAAGCATCTCTACGTAATGCACTAGCATATGCTGCCCGTCAAGAACGTCCAATGGTTTGTAGTGTAATCGCAGATCTTATTAGTCGTATTGAGTTATTGCAAAGCACTGATGCAATTCTTGATAAACTGGAAAATCGTAAACCAGGAGACTCTGGATTCTTTGGAACTTTCTTTGGGAAGGATAATGACTGAAAAGAAACCCAACGAATTTGGTAAAGCACTCCAAGAGTGGTGGGATTCTGATGCTTGTAAGCAACTTCAGAAAGAATCTGAAGAGGCAAAACAACGTGCAATAGGAAAGTATTTTATGCTTTCTGAATCAGATAAGATTGATATGCTCCAAGCAATCTGCTATATTATGTGTAAGGTAGAAAGTGAAGGAACTAGTCATCGTGGTCTTCAGGATGCATTAGGAGTTTATCCTGCAGGTTTCTGGGTGACTGAACTTATGGATGTTCATAATGCTCTTTGGTCTTATTATCACGACAAGAAGCAAGAACAAGAACTTAAAGATGATCTTGATGCACTTGATCAATTTATGAAGTAATGTAACATGATCCCGAAGAAATTATTAAATTTCTAGATAGTATGGTATTGAAATGCTAACATTGGGATCAATCGCAAAAAACTTATGACTCTTGCAAAGACTGGAACAGAAATTCTTACACAAGAAGAATGGATTGAATTAATTGCATTGAAAGATGCGATCAGTTATGCCCCACAAACAGTTTCTGCAGAAAAAATGGAAAAGTTTGCAGAATTAATGGTAAGGTCACTCGAAGGAAAGGGTGATTGCACCCCACGATAAAATAAATATTATCATCACGATACAAAACCATGGATAACATCGACCAACATATCCAACAAGATAAGAAAATTTTAGATGATCCTCAAACATCTCCACAAGCGAGGAGACACACTGAAGAAGAACTTGAGGCATTGGAATCTTATAAAGTCAATCATCCTAATGATGATCATGATCCAACACCACTAGAACTTTACTGTGATGCCCATCCTGATGCACTTGAGTGTAGAGTTTATGATGATTGAGTGGACAGTTGAATAAGTGGCACACGGGGCGACAACGCCCCTTTTTTGTGCTATAATACTTAGGTGATCGGGGGAGCAGTGCTCCTGAGATCGCAGATCCCAAGACCAATTTGACTTTTATCATGACTGAGAACATTTTTCCTATCAAGCGTGAACCCCGCGTTCGAAATCTTGTTGACACTTTCCGCAACTACCGCAATTTTACTGCTCCAGAGCAATTTCAACGTCCTCAGGCATGGGGAAACAAAGATCGACGTGCTTACTTTGAATCGATTCTTATGAATCGTCTTGAAGGTGGATTTGTAATCGTAGATTTGCATCTTGCAATTACAGCATTAGAAAAAAATAATTCTTCTGACCGTGCTGTTTCATTCTTCAATTCTTTGACAAATGATGGGCACGAATACATTATTCTTGATGGAAACAATCGACTTTGTTTCATTAAAGATCTTTTGAATGATGATTATAAGATTCCTACGGGAACTTATTCATACATTCTTGATGGTGATAACCAAATCCGCACCGAATTTATTTGCTCTGACAACAACACCTTTTCTACTCTCCCTCCAATCATTCAGAAACTGATCCAAGATCGTATGTTGGTTATCAGTGAGTATACCCAGATTCACTATGAAGGTCTTTCAGATGTTTTCCGAAATGTGAATAGTGGTGTTCCTTTGAATGAGCAAGAGATTCGAAATGCAATGAATACTCCTTGGTCTGACTGGATTCGTTCTCTACGTAAAAGGACCGAGATCAAAGATCTTCTGAACATCACTAAAGGTCTTAATCACATGTATCGACTTACAGGTGATGAATGGATTGTTCAGTGTATCAATTATGTTTTGAATATGGATGGTACAGATGCTGGACCTGTCAATCAAACCACTATGAATAAGTTGTACACTACCGATATCAATACTATCGATAAAGATATGTATGAAGATACCTTTGTGGTTCTTTCTGAATATGTTCATCGAATGATTGATGATGACAACGTTCATATTGGTGATGAAAAAAGTAAATTTTTGACTCGTCCTTACAGTGTCATGAACCTTTACTGGATGATGATCTATGGAATTGAAAGTTATGAAGATGCTGCCACTGCCATGGTTGAGTATGAAAAGGCAACAAAGAGTAAGTCTAAAGAATGGCCGTATCTGAATGAAGATGGAAACAACTTTATTTGGGCATGTAACGGTCTTGGTACTAAAAACAACGCTATGAAGATGGCCGTACTCTCTGATATTGTAGAATCTGTCTTGAATCGACAACTGGAGACTGTATGATAATTTGATAAAGGAAGGGGCAGCAATGCCCCTTTTATTTTTTATGATACTAAATAAGAAAGAAAACTTTTATTGAGAAATATGAAGTCTATCTCCACAATTAAAGACAGTTTGACCCCTTACGCAATTGCTGTTTTTGTTCCAGCATTTCTTTCAATCATGGGATTTGGAATTTATCACGGCGAATTCCACTTCAGTTCGAATACTACTCATTGCCACTCTGATAAAGTTTGTCACAATCATTGATTTATCATGAAAACTAATATTATTGTTGCAACAATCTCCGCTATTGTTGCTGTTGTTGTTTGGGAAGGTATGCATGTATTCACTGGTGCAGATGAACCTAAATCCAAACAATCAAATACCCAATTTATTTGGAGAAACAGAGTTTAAGTAGACACTTTAAGAACTGGCACACTGGGGCATCTGGAGAGATCTGGATGCCCTATAATTGTTTTAGTTCAAACAACCACCAATGACTACCACCTTTGCTGATTACGCCGCTGTTGCTGAGGCAAGGAAGAATATCGCAGAGGCAGTTCTGGAGCATACCTATGCCCTCTGCGAGTCATTGCGTCAGAACTACATTGATTACAGCATCAAGTCTCATCAACATGCCATTAAGAATAATGGTATCGTCGATGAGAGTTATGTTTCTTATCATGAGGAATGCATTGATAAATTGAAGCAAGGCATTTCTGATTATGAGTTTATCATTGAAAGTGGTAGCAAATATCATAAAATTATCATGAATGCAAATGGTTCTCGCTCCGTTCACGCTTTTGTGGATAAGAAGACTGGTGAAGTCTATAAATCTTCATCTTGGAAGTCTCCTGCCAAAGGTGTTCGTTACGATCTTCGCAACATTGAGCAACGTGAATGGTTGTTTGAAAACGCTGATTGGGCTGGTTCTTATCTTTATGCTCGCTGAAAAATGAAAAAACTTCTTTTCTTTTTACCTTTAGTTTTCATACCATCTTCTGCACAAGCAATTACATGGGAAGAATTTTGGAGGCCTTTCACCTATGATAGACCATATTATTCAAGACCTTATGTTCCAATGTGTAGTAGACGTGTTTATCGTGAAGAATATGTACCAGGAGACTACTGGAATCCTGGATACGTGAGGAGATGGTCTGAAGTTATCCAAGTTCCATGCTATGATACTTACTGACAATGACAACGACTGACAAATTCATTTTCATCTCATCGTTCATTTGGTTTCTTCATTGGGGTTCATGTATTACCTTCAAATGTCTGGATATGGTTATCGGAAGCGCATCTGTGAGGGTGTTACCGATTGGTTTATGAATCGTTACATGCCACGTCATACGATTGATCTTCGCGTTGTTCATCGTGGTTTGAAAAGGGATCTTGTCTATGGATGGTGTGATTTTGAAGACGATTACAAAAGACCAAGAGCATTTTTGATTGAACTACAATCAAAAATGAGTCTTGAACTCTACATTAAAACATTGATTCATGAGTTGGTTCATGTTCGTCAGTGGGTTTTTGGTTCATTGCGTCAGAAACGTGGTAAAATGTACTATGGATCTACAAACGTAGAGGATCTTGACTATGATGATCAACCTCATGAAATTGAAGCACGCGAACAGGAGGAAACTCTATACATCACATATTTGATTGAAACTGGTCAAATGTTTCCAAGAAAGAATCGTCCACGCCATCTTTTATGAGAATTCTTGATGATTTTTACAAAGTCGGATACATCTATCAAGAAAAGCAAATGTGGGCAGTCTACTTTGACTTAGAGACTGCCCAAGAAGCAATGGTAAAAATGATCGCCCGTGGTCTTGAGGTAACTGGATTGGAATCTCAAAAACTTACCAGGGGTGAAAACATTGTTAGAATCATTCGTAAATCAAATTAAGGAGACTGATTTTGATTGACACTTTGATTGCTGGTCTTACATGCGGAATCGCCACATTTTATGGTGTTGGTGATGGGTTTCATGGGCAAATTACTGCAAACGGAGAACGATTTGATGCTTACCGTTGGACTGCTGCTCACCCTTACCTTCCTATGGGAACTAAAATTAGGGTTACAAACCAGGACAACCTCAAGCAAGTAATTGTAAGGATTAATGATCGTGGCCCATACTCTCATGCAGACTTGGATATGAGTTATTCTGCATTTGCTCACATCGAATCTACCAGGAAAGGTAATGCTACTGTGTGTTGGCGAGTCGTAGGGTGACACTTTTTCAACTGTCCACAATCCCTCTCACACCAGTTGAACAGACACTATACTAACTGTTGTAAGGAGATCAACCTTGAAACTCTCACATTACTCAATCATTTTTGTTTTTGGAATTGTCGCTGGATGGACAATTTATCAAGTACAACATAGAAATTCTCCTGTCATGTACGATCAACCATCTGTATGCGAAGTTCTTGGTAAAAACCATCCGCAATGCAAATGAACGACGAAGAAATTACTCAATTTTTAAATGCTTTTGAAGATTTTATGAAACACGTCGAAATGGAAGAACACAATTTTTACCAACGCTCCGAATATCAAAAATATCAGGAAGAGAGTAAAATGGCAATTGAACTTGAGATTGAGAAAAAAGCAGAGGAAATGGAAGTAACTGTTGATTATTACATAGCAGAATTTATGTAATGAATGAACAAACCAAACTGATCCTGGCACTTCAACAGATTGATAATCTTACTTCTCTTCTAAATGGTAATGAATATCAATCTTTTTTGTATTCACATTTGATTTCAGTTAAATGTGAACTTGACCGCCAATTGACAAATCTCACACATTCAACTACAATTAAGGAGTAATTTAAAACAACAAATGAAGTATCTTTACATCGTCAACTACTGGGTTCCCTTTCCTTCTTCCGAGTATGGTGGCACAGTAAGTTTGATTGCAGAGTCTGATGCTGAAGCATTTGAAATTCTTTCAAACTGTGATGATTTTGATGAACGCTACACTGATCGTATCATGGAACGTGTGGTAAATGCTCACAAGTTTGCACTTGCTAATGAAGAGAATTCCCGCATTATTGATATTTTCATTACATGAACCATGAAGTATGATCCACAAGTCAATGATTATGTAAAGTGGAATAATGGTAAGGGTGTAGAAGGTTGGGTGTATTTCAAATGTAATGATTACATCACAATAGAGAAATCAGTACGCCCTAAGGATTGTGAAAATTATGAGGCATGTTGTATTCATGCAAACGAAAGATTGTTGGTTCTTTGCTACTCAAACAATTGGAATGAATTGAAATATATCAAGTCTAGAGAAAGTATCTATGCAAATTAGAAATTTTTGGAGATTATGGTCAAAAGCACTAGGTGAAAAAGCATTCAATTGCGATAAAGAGTCTGATAGAGTTGCAATCATTAGAACAATTATTTTTGCAACTTATTTAATCACTAACTGTTTTATTGTTGCAAATGCCATCAGACATTGGAATGATGAAACGACAATTGAAGTTCTAATTGAAATTCCTCATGAAGTACCAAGTGATCTACACCAAGAACAAAAAGAAAGCAATTTCCAAACAAATCGCAACTTTCTATAAAGTCGAGGATGCTTGTATGTGGGAAAAGCATGTTAAGGAACAAGGATGCTTTGATGTTGAAGTTGTACCAGTTTTTTGAGTGGCACACCAATCTCCTACTTTGGCATCAAATCCAGTACAATACATTTGTTGATTGAGGAATTTCCTTGAACTCTTCTACAGAACTCACTGAAGAAAACTATTGTGATCAGAAACCTGTCACGATGGAGTTTACTTTCGAAGAACACGATCTTCTGAACTCTATTTTGTGCCACGCATCAGATGGAATGGATCTTGCAATCCCTTACATTTATGATCTTCCTGAAGACTCTGAAATTCTCCAGCGTTATAAAATGCTTGAAGAAATGCGAAATCGTTCTTATGATCTTTGGAAAACCCGTTTTGGTAACTGATTATGAACTTTGGTGATCTTGTGTTTTATCCTCACGGCAATATGCCAGATGGTATTGCTGCACGTCACTTTTTTCCGAATGGATATGGTGTGAGTGTAGTACAGTTTCCTGGTTCTTATGGTTATGAGGAAAGACTGTATGAGGTGGCAATTCTCAAAGGACTTGAAGAAGATTGGGAAATCTGCTATGATACTCACATCGCGGATGATGTAATTGGTTATCAATCCATGGAGGACATTGATAATCTTCTCTCACAAGTTGAATCTCTTTAATTATGACACAAACATTTAATGTTGGTGATATTGTCACCAAACTCTACGGCAAAAAACCTGCCGAGATTACCTATTTTTATAGTGGGTCATATGGTGGAGGTCAATACACTTGTAGGTATCTTCACTCTAAACAATCTTTCACTGTTTACGGCAACGAACTGAAACTTTACGATGAGGAAACTGAAATGACTGCTGACACTAAAACTCTTTATTCTTTCACTGTTGATGGTGTGGTTGCCTATGGTACTCACATCGGTACTAACAGTAGCAACCAATATCTGATTGAAGAAAAAGGTACTGGTAAAATTCATGTCTTTGATAAGAAAGACCTGGAAGAAGTTGTACCTTATACCTTCAGTGCTACGATTGGTGGTAAAGAAACCCATTATGTTGGCACTCCTGGTGCTCTGAACAAAGGTGATGTGCTACTCTACACTGGTTCCAACACTCCTCAAGTTGCCGTGGTGACTGGTGTGGATACCAAGAACAAAAGCGCCCGATCCAAGTTCAAGGGTGCTAAACTGGCGACTGAGGCAATCTGATCTATGAAAACTTCTACTGCTCTTGGTGTTGCTTTTGGTGTAATTGTCCTTGCTGTTGCTGGACTATTCTTTGAAGCAGCATTGCTTGGATTGATTCTGTCCTGGTTTAATGTGTCTTTGACCATTTGGCAAAATCTTGCTATTGTATTCCTTGCTAATCTTATTTTCAAAACTAACGTTTCTTCTAAATGAAAAACGGATTCACCCTTATTGAGTTGCTGATTGCTGTTGCGATTGCTGGTATTGGATGTGCTTTTTTGTTTAGTATTGCTACTGGCAACTCTATCGTTCCATCCAAACAATCCTGCATCAATGCTGGTGGCAAATGGTCTGAAGGCATCCAATACGGTCGCATCACTCAACTCTGTACTTATAACTGAGGTTTATTATGAAACAACAAAACGGATTTATTGACCCTGCCATTGCTCTCGGTCTTCTTGGTGCTGGTGTATTTGCTGCTATTCTCTTCATCGGTGGTCCACAATATAATGTGTGGCAACAATCTCTTGCTGGTAAGGCAGAACTTCAGAAGGCAGAATATACTCGTCAGGTAGCAGTTCTTGAAGCACAGGCAAAGAAAGATAGTGCTCAACAACTTGCTGATGCTGAAATCATCCGTGCTACTGGTGTTGC
>JACCDG011575837.1_pt1 | contig 13813 bp, 5 predicted proteins | sample 7442471 | NCBI WGS metagenome assembly JACCDG01 (sample SAMN15323444, study PRJNA562643) | freshwater metagenome | isolation source: river surface water | place: USA:Blue River Watershed | collected 2017-08-17
AAAAAATTTCTAATAATAATGTGGCATTTTTCGGCCCGAAATCTAAAGATTTTTTAAATTTCTCCGCTTTGAGAGATGCTTCCTCGGCAAGGAATTTAGCTAATTTAGAAAAAAGTTTAGCAGTTTTTAATGTTATGAAACCCAATATTCTTGAGTCTGAGGCGGCAGCAAAAAAAGTAGCTGATATAATTAAAGATTCTGCGAACAGCAGTATTGGGGAACAATTTATGCAGAAACCTGGAGTAAGATTTTTATTTGATGCCTTTGTTGCATTTGATAAATTAAAGGATAGTGCTTCCTTGGGCAAAGCTTTTTCTGAAGCAAGAGGAGAAGGATTCAAGTGAGAAAAATTTTTAAACAAGCTGATGATCAATCACAAGCAAATCTAGCTGTGGACACATTATCAGCCACATCGCCTGATATAAGAGTAGATCAAGTTAACGACCTAATTTCTCTAGCTGATAGGCAAAAATTACAAGAAATATCAAAATTGAATCTTAAATTTAAAGCAAGTAAAGACGTTCTAGATTTAAACTTCAAGACACTAAAATCTTTAAAAGAACAATCGTTAGTTGAAAAAATACAAATTTCCGCCGAACCATGTGGAAATATTAACTATGTTATAAGATTTGTTGGTGTGCCTCAGGTAGAGGAATATTATGAAGTTGTCAACGCAAATTTCAATAAAGTGCTCGAAATCGGGGCAGAAATGGAAAATTATTTTAACGACAACAAAAACGAAATTCAAAAACTCACAGCGCAAAATATGAATATTTTGAGTTCAAATCCAAATCAAGAAAAACCAACCACTACTACAGAGCGACGAGAGTCAGCTCCGCCAATTAAAAAAGCAAAAACTCATGGTAAAATATTTAAGATTGCTCAAGTTGATGAAACTGCCACAACTGTTAATCCAGGACAAGCTGAAAATGAAAAAAAAGCAATTCAAATTCAGGCTGTTGTAAATTCTTTGCAGAAAGCAACTGCTGAGTTTTTGAGTTTTAGGCAGCAAGTGAATGAGTTACAAAAAGAATATCAGTTTTTTTATGGAGATTATAGTATTTTTGCTCAAACTAAAGAAATAGCAATTGAATTTCAAAACGTAATGATGAATATTTGCAGTGCTAAAACTCAATTTGATAATGATAAAACGCAATATGGGACAGGAACACGTCAAGACAGAAACACAATTCTTTCATTGTATCCTCAGGCAATATCTTTAGCTGAAAGATTCAATAAGGTAGTCATACAAAATTTACCTAAAGCATCGGTTGCTCCTGCAACAGAAACAGGAGGGGCAAGTGACATACAAAGCCAAAAGAGAGGTTTGGATAAACGTCAAATCATATTAACTAATCAAATGAATTTTATTGTGAAGCAAATGAAATTGGATCGAAGAAAATATATGTTCTCTCCTTTTGAATCTTTATTTAGACCCACCAAATAATATGAAATATACAAAATTTGAAGCCTTTGTTGATTTCGGAGATTTAGGATATGAAGATTACATTACCAACACAAAACTGAATGTGAAAGGAAAAATTTTCCCAAATTCAAAAAAAACCGCTGGAGATTTATTAAATTTAGATTTGCCAACAAAAAATAATTTGAATGATTTTAAAATCTACAAAAACATTTCAGTTTTGTGTGAAAAAAATCTCAATGATCATTATTCGGAAAGTGTATCAGATGTATTTCGTTCAGAAATTATCACACAAAACAAATATATAGAAACAAAAGTTAATTCAGAAAATGACAAAAAAATAGATTTAGATGAAATGGCAAACAAAATTACAGAAGCTGTTATAGACAAATTCAAATGGCAAGAAAAAAATGAAAATGTTTTTGATGAAACAAATGATGAAATAGTTACAGAACACGAAACCGTAGTAAATGAAAACAAAATTTATAATGAATCAGTTGAAAATTTTAACACACAGCAAACAAATTTAGAAGAAAATAGTATTACAAACATTTTGCAAAATCAAATAAATCAGTCAAATGCTTACACGATTGAACAAATTGAGATGCTAGAGCAAAATATCAATGTCCTTAACAACAATGTTTATGTGAATATCACACAACTTGAAAACACTGAGAAAAAACTTGTTGCGGCAACAGAAGAAATTAAGCGCGAGATTAAGAATGATATAAAAGAAACTAAAGATTATTTCAAAAAATTCTTAAACTCTTAATATGGCAGATCAATATCAAAACCCCACAAAAAAACCATGCTCAGGCACTTATAGTTGGGTTCCTGTAACCACTCCAAATATTGGTGGAGTCAATCCTATCAGAGGTTTTGCTAATTTGATAATTGATCGAGGAGCATTTAGAAACTATTGGGTGCTTAAAAATGCTGCCTATCCCCCAAAAGATGATGAAAAGAATGTTACAGTAAGTGTTCCTAAAGGAATAACTACTTATGGTTATTCTTACTCTCCAGTAGTAAATGCCACAAGGCCATTAAGTTTAGACATTTTTGTCAAAGAAGGAAACGGGGATAATTTTGTTGTCACCACTTCATCTAGTGAAAAATTTTTAGAGTTCATTTTCAATACCACAGATGCCTCTAGAGCGTTGTCATGTATTCAAATCGAATACGATGCGTCATATGCATATGAAAGTGTTGAACAATCTGTAATTGCAGTTTATGGTGTAACTCAAAGTGGAGAAGAAAAGTTGATCAAAAACTTGAAAGCCACGAGATTACCTTCAAATGTATCAGCAAGTGATTTAGTGTTTGCAAATAGTACCACACCTAGTGTAAAGTTTGTTACAGAAAAAATTAAAACCTCTGAAGCCACAGATTCTTTAACAAATAGAAATGCATATCCAAAATACAAATCTATATTTTTCAAAAACATTAATTCTTCACAATTAACTTTTACCTTGAAAAAAATAATGTTTTTCACAGCTGACCGTGTCAATTTCAGATATATTGATGACACAAAACAGCTACCTTGTGCAGCTTTAGGATATTCTATGTTAATCAATGGAAGCTACTACCCTAATCGACTAGCATTTGCAGGTGTATGGCCTCAGCAAGGGAGAGTTAAAGGCGCTAATGCACACTTTAAAATTTTTAATCCAGATTTTGTTACTAATTCTCCTGGGTTTGCACATTCACTTAATGTAAGATTACAAATTGTGTCTTTTCCTATTTTTCCAAATGGTTCAATTGGTTTCACGATTGCAAGCACTTTGCTTGGCGATATTGCTAGTCCATATTACGGAGTTATCATTGGCCCCACTCCTTTCACACAACAGCTTGCTTTTTATGGAAACAGTAAAAGCTCAAACAATAATTTAGCCGTAATGTCTTCAGCTAATGTAAAAGTTAACAATGGCTCTGCCACCCTTTTTCAAGCTGATCAAAATACAAGCATCACAAAACAAATTGTTCCGTATGCACAAGCTGTAAGTCAAATTAAAAACAATCAATTTCAGTATGAAGTGATAGGAATAACTACATCAAGTAGTTTCAAAAACAAATACACAGATTTATATCAAACTGAAAGCTTTTCTGATGTTTATCAAGGATCACTTAAAAGAAAAACTCAATTCTTGAATGCTTTTGAGGCAAGTAGTTTGGATTCACGCACCTCAACAAAAACTTTTAGTTACTCTACTTATGTTTTCAATTCTGAGCCTAATTTGTTTGAGCTTTTTACTAAATCAGATCCTTGTTTAATTTTCAAATTGAACAGCCCAAGTGGTTTTGCAAATTTATTTCAGGAATCTGGTTTTATGTCAGCTGCCATAAATTGTTTTGTGAAAGATTTGCCCAATGTTTTCGACACAAAACTGGTGTATAGAATATACTTTTCTAATACAGGGAGAGATTATGACCCCAATAAAAATAACAGTAGAACCCTTAAAATAATTAACAAAGAAATTAAATCTCCTGAATTGAAAGTAGAAATTTTTGACAATAGTTGGGATTTCACTAATGTTTTAGTTACCGGAAATATAGAGGGTACATTACAACAAATTATTACACAAGAGATAATTAATTCTGAACAATCGACATTTGATGTAGCAGGTAATAATTTAGAGATGTATTGTGCAATTTATGCATTTTCTGAATTAAGAGATAACTTAAAATCCACTGAATTTACCCAATTTTCTTCATTAAGTTTACCTTTGATTACTTTTTCTATTAATCAAGATTTTGTTTTAGTTTTGCCAATTTATTACAGTAAATCTTTTAGTAATGGTGGCACCTTACAAGCATTAAGAGATTTTGGATATTTTGGCACATACATAAAAGATACAAATTCATACACTGTTATAACTCGATTTTACAATGGACAGTCCTTTGATACTAAATCAAACTATTCAAATACGCTTTCAAGTGCAGGTGGATACAATAGACTCTTGGTTGCTTTAGCAAATACAGATTTGCAAAATACAAAATTTAACATTTCTGTAAAAACGGGTTCAAAAAGAAATCCTGCAATAACACAAACTGATTATATTTTAGATGTTGATTCTACATCTAACAATAAAGTGTCAGCAGGCACATGGAAAATTAATTTGGACTATTCATTCAAGGGAAATGCGGAAATTAAGTTTGAAGTAGACTTGATAAATCGTAATGATTCCACGTTGATTATCAAGCTGCTTAGCTCAGGTTACCAAAAATTACAAAACGAAATTTCATCAACAATTACAGTTCCATTTTTCATGCCACCTAGCAATGGGATTTTAGTTCTCAAACTATTCATAAAAAATTATGGAACTGGTGGATTATTGGAAATTGAAAAAATTTCTTTACCAGTAGAGGGAAACACTTTAGAGTATTTCAAGTACTCAGGGAAAAATCCAGAAGCTCCTCCTTTGGGTTTTTACGAAGACTTGCCAATTCAACCAACAGAGTTTATTCCACCTTGCACAGATTATTTAATGTATTTAGATTTGCCTTCGGCTGGCTTTACTATTTTCGATCCCGAAAAAGGACTTGCCATTAATGGAGCTTTGTATAGCCCCACTTGGGTGACATCATTACCAGAGAATATGGAAGTGAAAGTAATTGGCAGAATTAATTCCAGTTTTGTGTCCGGAGGTGCAACAGGTGTGCAACCTTATCAAATCTTTTTCCGAACTGGTGCGCAAAATGAAATTCAAGTAATTGATTCAAAAAGAAATTACTCGACAGGGCAAACAATCACGGTATACAATACTTCAGACCCAACAAATCCATTTCAGGTGAAACAAATTGTCACAGAAAGTAGATACAGACTTACAAACAATATAACAAATGTCACCACAGTAAACGAAAATGGAGAAATAGTAGAATTAAATTTAAGAAACCCAGTGTTGGCAAAAACGGATAATGTTTTAATGCTTGGGCAAAAAGATTATGGCAACACAACCAAGTCCGTAGCATTAAATTTGCAGTCAGCAGGATATTATGCTACGCAACCTACACTTTCAAATTTAAATTTCCCGTTGTCAAATGAAACGGCTGTCAAAAGCAAAATAGAAAATGTTCAATTTGTTGTTTTTGATTTTAAAGATAAAAAAACATTTGTTTTAGGTGTCACACAAAACGGAAATTTAATTTACTCAGAAGATCAATATTACACTACCACGCAGGGAACTAATTTTACTTTGATTGAAGGTGACCCAAATAACGCTCAAACTAGAGAGGAATTGGATTACTACAACATAATCAAAACATCAAATTATTATGGGACAGTGGCAATTTCTTATCCAGGAATTTACGCATATCTCAATGCATGTTTGGTTTTTTATGTTTACAAAAAAGTAAGCAACACAAATTTCAAATCAAAATATGTTATTTATGCCAGAAGTATAGCTGGTGGTGTTATTTCCGAGCCAATTGCGATTTATGACCTTCAAGCTTATTTTGAAGGAAATGGAATTAATGTAGATTTTGAGTTGCCTGCAATCGGGCAAATTTCTATTGGTAAAAATGATTTGTACTCTTTCGATGGAACTGTTTATATAGTATTTGATTGTGGCGGTAAACTTTTCTTTTTCAGTTTGATTTATCAACAGAGAAATTTTATGATTACAAACTCAATGATTATAGCTGGCAATTTAAGTAAAAACACAAATACAAGTAATCAAAAATTTATTGAAGCTATTAATTCGTTAATTCAAAAATCCGTGTTGTTTCAGCTAAAGTACACAGGCAATCCTTACTTCACACAGGATATTGATGGTACACAAAAAGTGGGGTTTGTAGATTTTGATGGTGTTTATTTGGGTGTACAGTTTTTCTTAAACAGTGAACTTTACGAGATTTTATTTGACAAATCTTTTTCATACAATGGTGAAATAAGAAAAATAACTTCATCGTTAGGTTAATCATTGCGAAAAAGCTAAATCAATATAGAGTGGTAAATTAATGAGTGCAGGAATCGGAACAGCAAGAGGTATTTCAACAAGCAACAATTACGGTTTTTTATCAGCTATCAAAGGCAGTCAACAATTAAAAATTGAAGTGGAACTTGGATATTTGTATATTGAGCCAAGAAATACTTTTGCATCTGCATACTCCTCGCAAATTTCCAATAATCCATTTTTCCCTTCTCCAGGGGGCTCTTTAGGTGAATCGTTTATAAGAAATTCTGAAACAAGAAAACTAAAATCAAATAATTTGCAAACAGTAGTGAATGGGATTATTCCTACTCACATAGATCCTTATGGTGCTCCATATTCTACTTTTGTGGAATCCACTCTTCTTCCAGATCAAGTTCATCCATATTATAATCTTATCAAGGGGCCAAAAGACGCCCCCAAATTTAATGCTTCATCCACCTTGAATTACACAGAAACTTTAGCTTCTCAGCCAATACAAGTGTACCAACAAAATTTATCCCCAGAATCAATTGTGTTAAATAAAATTGGGCCAGTTTTTATTCCTGCAACTACAAAAACATCCGCAGAAGTAGCTGCAGTAGGTATGCCTGTTTTGGTAAGTTACAATATTTGGTCAGTGGAGAATTTGGGGGGAGTTAATTTTGAAAACAAAGATTATCTTAAAAACTTTATTTTCGTAAATAATCTTGGGTTTGTTCCTAAAAATGGTATAGCTAATAGTCAATTACAACCATATGCTCAAACATTAAGTTATCCTACCACTGCTCAAATTGCTGTATTTGCAATATATTCACAAGTTATACTTAAAAGATTATATCCTATGAGCATGGATTATGCACATCAAGTAGATTCAAAGTATTTGATATACGATACAGCTACAAAAGTCTCAGCCACTGGGTTAGTCAAAAAATCGATTGGATTACACAAAACAAAAATTCCCACTGGATTTACTTTGATATTTTCGTCTATCAACAATACAAATGCTGATCCCGGCCCAGCTCCTTTCAATTCAGTAAGTTACATCAATCCGATGCTACTCATATCATTTGGAGATCTCAATGCAAATCAAGCAAAACTTAAGAATTACACCGACAATCAATACATAGGTAAATATACTATTGCAATATCTGCTGATCAAGCCCCTAGATTGTTTTTTAATTTGTATGAAGATAATTTAAATGATATATCGAGCAACACTACTGATACATCAAAAAACAAAAACAGAAGTGCAAATAGACTTTCTGTATCTTTACCTAATTTGAAGCAATTAACATTAGGAGCAAAAAACTCAGGGTCTGTGTCCCCTAATGATTATGAGTTGTATGTTTATTTTAGTGGCCCATATATGTTTATTGGAAACAGCAAAAATCCAGCAAGTTGGCATTCAATCAATAGTCAATCATTAAATTTGTCTAATGGGGAAAGTAATGTTCCTTATGAGTTGTTCAATTTTTTAAACGAAGATTCTGAAATTAAAATTCAAGCACAATATATGGATTTTGTTTTTTCTTATGGCCCTCCATTGTTTAATCCACATGATGATCAAAACATTCCTTCATTCACATCTATTTTACCGAATACATTAAATTTCATTGAAAATCAAAATGTTTCAATCATTACTGACGTTTTTGAAGAAAAACCTATTGCAGAAAATAAAACAAAATGGGAAGATGATAAAAAGAATTTTATTAAAAATAACGCTGCTGCCACTTATCAAAGTGTCAACGTAGCGGATTACATAGGTGGAGCATCTGTTTATTATGATATCCGAGCTGGTATTACAACAAATGATTATAAAATAAATGTTGAACAAATTCAAAACAATGATTTATATGACATTAAATTAACTATGCCAGAAAATTTAGGTGGGAATGTTTTCAATAAATTCATGCCTGAATCTTTAGAAGAGCCTTCAGTAGAAAAGTCTTATGTCAAATATGATTTGAAAATCAAAGATAAACAGATTACAGTTTCTCAAATATTGTCTAATGCCTTGAAGTCAATGTCTATATCAAGTGCTTTAGACCCAGAAAGTTCTTCTTATTTGAAAAATACATTAGATATTACTTTTGAAAATTTAAATAGAACTCCAGAAGGATTGCAAGTACTGCAGTTCATCAGAAACAATGTTTGTGTATTGAGAATTTCAGCTGGTTATGGTCAGCTATATCCTTATTTTGAAGGAATGGTTGGCAAAGTTACTGTCACTGAAGATTTAGACAAAACTAGTGTCAAAATTACAGCAGACGATTTGCTATATTCTTTGTTTGTGTCAGCAGATACATTGATTGTTTCAAAAAATAATATGCAGTTTCCAGGCATGAAATTCAAAAATATTATCAACTCATTAGTTCAAAATACAGAACTTTATAAACACTTTAGATATGATTTAGGCTCAGAAGAAGATTCCACAAGTATTGCATACTTTTTAAATAATGATAAATTTGCTGCTTTGCCAAGAGTTGCAGATAGTATGGCTGTAATTAATGCTGCACAATTCAGAGTTAATGCTTATGACGAAGATACGACTTATTTCAAGGTTTTACAAGCAATTCAACAACATTGTGTACAGACTAATTTGGGTGTTGGCATAAGCACTAACAAGAATTTTGATATACCTGTTTACTATTGGTACACTAACAGGTCAGCCGGAACAAATATGTCAGGAGTAGAAAAAACTTCTTTATTTTCTGATGGTATCACCATGAGCTCTAGAACCATGCTGAAAGATAGAGATATTCTTTATTTGAGAAGAGAACATATTACAGATTTGATGACTAAAGATATTGAAAAAATTCATGGCTATGTGCAAGGCAATTCTGCGTTTACTTCAGATTCTAATTCAATCAACTTATCTTCTTTAGGGTTGTATAGATTTATAGATATAACATCGCAACCAAAATCAACACAAATTAGAAATCCTGGAGCCTTTGGAACTAAAAGAGGAACTATTGAATCTTTGTCGGATGCTATAGGCTACATTGGCTATGAAAGAATTGCGAATTTTAATCAATCAAGCAATAAATCCGTAGACACTCAATTGGAAACTTACAGGCTTCCTACGCAAGAGTATGCTGATGATTTTGTTTCAAGATGGATGAACGCGGCTTACAGCAGTGTTTATGAAAATCTTGATGTGGATGTTTTCGTCACAAAACCTCTCAAAAATTGGGGACATTTTGTTATTTCAATTGAGGGACAAAACAACATAGTTGATCAAAAATATCTTTATAATAGCGTATCGTATACCTTTGATATACCAACAAATTTAATTAAAGCAAAAATCACAGCTTCCAAGAAACCTATTCAATCTATTTAACCAGGATTTTGATGTCTGAATTCCCAAAAAGTATTTATGGAATTTCAAAGTTTATCAGAAGCAGTAAGATATTTTTCCAAAGTACAAACAGGCTTAATCGACTTACCGCCTAATAGCACTCTGGCTGTACAAGTTAATCAAATTCCACCAACAACTAATTATCTCAGCCCAGAACCCTCAAATGCAATCACTTACGGTAAATCAATTTGGGGTGTGGGCAGAATCACAGATACTTCTAGACCAATTATATGAACGCTACCCCAATTTATCAACTAGGCTATTTTATTCCCAACATGACTGTGGGCAATAACTTAGATTTAGACAAAAATAGGTTTGAAACTATTGAAAATCAATTACAAAATGTTTATAACATTTTTGGTAACGGCATTTTAGCTGTGTATGATGAAGTGGGCAAACAAGTTTCTTCTTGGTTATTATCCTCAGTACCAAACGAAAAAACTGTTCAGGTAAGCACAGGGAAAGGGCATATTGCTTACAAATACACTGAGACGAATGTTCCGGTTAATATACCATTAGTTTTGCCAAGCGGAGTGACATCTGGAACTTTTATCTATTATTTTTATGCCACTGCAAATGTCAATACCCCGGTTGACAAAAGTGTAGATTTCATTTCGTCTCTGACACAGATTGAAGACCCTGTAAATTATGTGGGATTAGGCGCGGCAAGTTTGTACATCAACCCTACAGATGGTTCTTTTTCAATTACGGTTTATAATACTGCAGAATATGGAAGACAAGAAATCTCTTTGTTTTCATCACTGACCACATTGGTAAAAAACCATTTACATATAGGTGGGCCGAACAATCCTTCGCCAATTGATTTGGGTGCGCATGTTACAGGTTTTCTGTCTTCATCTAATATTGGGCAATTGGATTTAAATAAGGTAGCTTCTGGCACATTAGATCCGAATAGGTTGCCTTTGATAGACCATAATTCGTTATTAAACATAGGAACTCTGACACATGAGCAAATCGACTCTTTACTCGCAGAACTACAGTATCCTGGAGAAAACTATAATTTATCAGATTATGGAATTGTAAATAGACTTCAAATAATTTTAGCATTGAAAAAGCAAACTGGTTTTTTCAATATAGATGGAGAGCAACTTAACTCAATTTTTTACATGCCCTACACAAAACTAAATGATTTTGTAGATTACACGAATGGCAGAACCACTGCGGTGGTAAATAATGAGATACATAGAGTATATGGAACTACAGGTTTGACTCGACAATCAAATGTCATAAAGATTAACACTACCCAAGACTTCAACACTGCTTTGTTTTATGCAGAAGATGCAATCACAAATCCTAGAGTGAGCAACATTGAGGTGACAGGCGTGACTACCACTTCTACACCTGGAACTATAAATATGCCTTATGGGTTAGCTGGATCTGCTACTACTGTTTTTGTTGCTGGAAGCCAAGATTCATTTGTATCATCATTCAGCACCAATGGAACTTACATCAACAGAAGAATTGATTTCGACCCTAATCTAAATTTGAATTCACCTTTAGGGCTACATTATGACCAAACTACAAATTATTTGTATATAGCTGACACATTCAATCATAGGATTTTGGTATCAAATGCAAGTTTTTCTAGCTTGATTGCAAAAATAGGAGCCAATAATGCTACTGGTGTACCTGGCCCAGGTTCAGGTAATGGTTTTAATTACCCTAAAGGAGTATTTGGATTAGGGAATACGTTTTATGTATCTGATTCTGGTAATAATGAGATTCAAAAGTTTCAATGGCAAGGTGGAATTCCAGTATACCAAACAACATACAAATTTTCAAACTCAACTATTACAGGTATTGACCAAGGACTCAATGATCCAAGAGGTTTGATTGCCACATCACACGCAGGAAACAACTACTTATTTGTTGCCGATTATAATAATCATAGAGTTTTGTGTGGATATGAAATATCAGGAAAATACCAAGTTTATCAGCAGTTAGGCAATAACTCAGCTGGTTTAGGAGTATTATCTACAAGCTTAATTACTTTTACGCAATCATCGAATGTTACAGGAGTTGGAGCAGGATTTACATTTGCCACCACTCTCAACGGCTCAATATCAACAATTGGTATTGCATCAGCAGGTACAGGTTATAACAATTTAGATACATTTATTTTTAATTACAATGGTAACACAAATGGATTATTCACTGTGCAAACTGATGGAGCAGGCAAAATCACAAAAGCCTTCGCTACTTATGGTGTAGCCACTAACAGCGTTTATGGATTTAATCACCCACAGGGTTTAGCTGTTTCTTCTGTTGGCAATTCTTTAAGATTGTTAATTTCAGACACTGACAATAATAGGCTAATTAGTTATAATTCTTTGACAGTGGGCGTGGGAACAACTAGCAACCAAATGGTCTACAGTTATAGTTTTGGTACTTCAGGAAGTGCGCAGGATACAAATCTACAAGCATATTTTAATAGACCTGCGGGAATTTATGCTCAACAAGGTTTTTCCACTGTCTTTGTTGCTGATAGTTTGAATAACAGAATTCATGGTTTAACCACATCCTTTAGCAGAAATTCTTTTGTTGGATTTAGCACCACTCAAACATTCGGTATTGGAGACACAGCTCTTACTGAAGGTGGAATCACTCTCACTCAACCAATTGGATATGTAGGAATAGCAAATACATCCATAGGATTCACACAACCTTCTGGATGGTACATAGGTGAAATCGTTGTTGTGAATTCCGGAAATGAATCAGATGACATAACTAGGTACAACTATGTGACATTTGCTGCTAAAACATTTAGCATTCAAGATACTTTGGGTGTGGCGATTAACACTTTGCGCGAAACTGCCACACAAAACTTAGGGCAAATTGGTTGCTATTTGATATTTGCAGACAACTTTTCAGGCGGAAATAAAATCAATTTTAATTTGACAAACAACACTGCTCGAAATAGCATCAATATTTCTAATACATATGTTATCAGACCACAATCTTCTACCTTAAATGAAATATATGAATTCATCACTCTTTCTAATTTGACCACGCAACCTAATCCTTCTATTATAGGATTCGGTTTTGTGTGGAGTACATTGACTGGATGGACAAATAATGACGCACTGAAACTAAATTGGTATTTGCCAGAATTTAACACAAACTCACTGCAAACTAATTTCCCTAAGGTATTAAATTACAGAAAGAAAAATGGTTTGAATAATCCAATTTTTGCTTTTAATACGAGTAAGTACTCTTCTACTGGCATTTTTGTTTTCAGATTTGATTCAGGCGTGGGCGGTTCCACAACTTTTGATTATGCTATTTTTAATTATGCCACTCCTTATTCTGAAAGGGGTCAATCTAGTATTCAATTTTACTATCGAGTGGCTGATACTTTAGAGGCTCTAAATTCGAACAACCAAAGAACTCAGCTTTACCCATCAGCTTCAGGAGCATCAGTAGCAATAAATAATAGTGGCAGATTCATTGATTTAATTTTTTACCTAAACGCTTCTACAGTTGATCAGCTCACCGCTCCTGTAATAAGTAGTATTTCACTATACTACACTGCTTTTGGAGCAAATGCAGGAATAATTTATGATACCAATGTTAATAATGCGCCTTTGGGAGCATATCCAAGGTTTAAGTGGAGTCAAGGCACTTCCTTTAATATCAGTGTATTGCCTGTAGCTAACAACAACAATCAAGCTTATCAAATTAAAATAGATGATACAAGCCAAATCAATAAGTATTTATATCTTTCAACAAATAATTTGGAATTAGCTTCCGGCACTACAAATGCTTCCTTGGGTGACATTAATAATAACTTTTACTTATCACCTTATCAGGCATTTGCTGGTTTAGATGCCGGAATGTTAAATCCTCAGCATTATGTCTCAAGTGGTTCAAATGGCTATTTTATTGCGGATACAGGAAACGATAGAGTAATTGAAATTGATTCAAATGGATTAATGACAAGGGCAATTCAAGGCAACATCACTTTGACAAGATGCGATAGAGCTTTTGCAATTTTGAATGTTTTTTATAATGCAAACACAAAACAGATTTATGCTACATTTAGTCAATATCTTTTGTTGCCAGCTAACTACTTAGAAAAACTATCTATTTATGTGAACGGTT
>JACCDG010450876.1_pt1 | contig 13810 bp, 12 predicted proteins | sample 7442471 | NCBI WGS metagenome assembly JACCDG01 (sample SAMN15323444, study PRJNA562643) | freshwater metagenome | isolation source: river surface water | place: USA:Blue River Watershed | collected 2017-08-17
CAAAGAACGTTGCTGGTTATCGTAACTATGATTCCAGTGAGTTTGCTTCTCAAGGTGCTCTTCTGGATGACGATGATGCACTTGAAGCAATCTGGAAGAAGCAATATTCTCTTGCAGATTTCATGTCGCCCAGTGAATTCAAAACTTATGAAGAACTGAAGAAGCGTCTTAGTTCTGTTTTGGGTGCTAAAAATACCCGCATTGATGAAGAAGTTGATGATGAAGAGAATTATCGTGGACCTGTAAAGGAACTTGATGATGATCTCCGCTCCGAACTCAATAACCTGAAACCCACTACTCGACGCCCTGTGGTAGAGGAAGATGAAGATGATGATGCACTTTCTTACTTCGCCCGCTTGGCAGAAGACTGATTAGATGCTATAATACTGGGGAGGCAACGGTCTCCCCTTTTTTATGAAATCTGATTATTACATAGACCGTATTACGAAGAAGCAGGCAGAGGATCTTCTTCTGACTTATCATTATCTAAAAGATTTTTCTAAGGGATTTAAGTCTGGTTATAACTACGGTCTCTTTAAGAAGAATGAGTTTTCACCCCTGAATATTGGTGGTCTTCAGGGAGTTTGTATCTTTACTGGACTGCCCGTACCCGAAATCGCAAAAGGAGCATTTGGACTTGAGAGGAACGAACAACAGGGACTTTTTGAACTTTCACGGCTCTGCATTCACCCAGACATCCAATCTGGGGAGCATAATATCACTTCTTGGTTTGTTTCAAGATCGATTAGACAGTTACGGAAGGATACTGAAGTTAAAGCAATCATCTCTTACGCTGATAGTGATTTCCATTCTGGTACAATCTATCGCGCTTGTAATTTTAAATATTGTGGACTCACAGACCCAAAAAAAGATTTCTACTATGCAGACGGAACTAAACACTTTAGAGGCAAAGTTAAAGGTGCTGAAGGAGAATGGAAAGAACGCTCCCGCAAACACCGATATGTGATGATGTTTGATAAAAATTTACAACTCTTATGGTAATGTATTATAGGTATTTTCAGTTCTAATAGTTTGCTGATCAATATATTGAGAAGATTCATCATAAAATAATTCTCTTCTCATATCCTTCAGAACAGTTTGAAGATACTGTGGTTTTAAAAGATAGATTAAACTTTTTTCATTATTCTTTATTGTTTCATATTCATAGTTACTAATTCCAACTATAGGATTTAAAGTTTGTAATGGTGAAATTGGATTTGGTATTGTAAAACTTGAATTTACAATTTGACCAGCAGAAAGTATTAATCTTCCATGATCATCTTTTACTTCAGTTGTTTCGTAGTGATGAATAGAATTTAAATCATTACCATAAATTCTTTCACAATAACGATATAAATCTTTATTTGATAGAGGCCATTGATCTCTTAAATTAGTAATTCCTGCACTGATAATTACTACCCAATCATATTCAACGCTTCCATAAATTTCTTCTGCAACTAATTCTGGTCTTGTACCATCAATAATATTGTACTTGTTGAAAATCGTAAATACATTTTGCAGGTCATCTCTTATTTTTGCTCTTCTAAAAATATTTTTTACGAGAAGATAATCCTGTGAAGATTGTTTATTAGAAAGAAATGATTGATATTGTACGTTTGGCAGTTCTCTAAAATAAGTCATTAGTAACCAACTCCTTCTTTGATATTTTGATAATCTTCTGCATAAATTGGAGAAAGTTCTTGAAATTGAAGAGACAGAATCATATGAACTGGAGTTGCATCATTAAAAGTTGAATATTGTCCAGATCCAGCATAATTAACACTCATGTTTGTTAAAGCACATGGTTTAAATTTATTTAAAAATGGATGTGCTTTTGCTCCTGTTCGATATTCAATTTGAAAAACATTTGGAGATTTTACAAAGAAACCACCTCCAGTTGATCCAGTTGCACCCTTTCTGGGAGTCATTTCTTGTTTAAAAGTTCTGATAATAGTTTTTATTTCTTCTGCTTCTCCTTGAGATCTTGGTATTAGATCGAATGTAAATTGAAATGCCGTTCTAATGTTTACTCCCTGAAACAGCATTTCAACGTTTTGATTTACTACTGCACCAGTTTCTCTTGATATTAATCCAGTTATATTTGCATCTTGTCCAGTAAGTGCCTGAACTGCTAATTTAGAAAATACAGATGATGCAGTTTTTTGCCCAGTTCCACTGGTAAATGCTTCTTGAAATTTTGAAAATAATTCTTGCCCTTTGCGAGCCCCACCACCAATAAAATCTCCACTTTCAATAGTTTCTTTTCCAGCAACAATACCAGCAGCAAGAGCAGCATTTAATGTGTTTTCACCCCAGTTTGCAGAGTTTGAGTCTGCAACAGACTGTGGCATGGGTAATATAATAGTTGATTTTGGATTTTGAATACTTCCTTGAAGTGCTTGTTCAGTTGTCCCAAGTGCAAAAGATCCTGCAGAACCAGCAGATAGTCCTGGAGGTTTATATTCTATAACTTTAATTTGCAAAAAATCATCATTTTTTCCAATACTAGCTTTTGGGTATCGTAGTATTTGTGCCATTTATTTTTTTAACTATTTATTTTTAAGTTTGGCGAAAATCTGCATAAGGAATAGAACGAAGTGTATTAAATTCACTCATAGTCACTTCATAAAAAGGACTTGCAACTTCTGGAAAAGTATATTGTCTTATTTTACCCCAATGATAATTAAATCCAAAAAATCCATAATCCATAGGTTCGGAGGCAAGTATCAATGGGTATCTATCGTAAATAATATTTGGTGTTTTAGCATAATATATGTAGGTATAGTATTTACCTGCAGAGGGATAAGATCTTTCAGTATCTTGAAGTCTTTCAATAATCATATTCATTAATTCAGAAGGACTTTCAATACCGACTAAATCTCTTTTAACTGATACAATTCTATTATCAGTTTTTTGTTTATCTCCTTTACCACCAACTCTAGATTTTGGATCTGCTTTTTGATAATCTGGATCATATTTTATAATGTAAATTAACTGCGTTTTGTTTAAACGACTATAATTTGTACTTGTTGCTCCAGTTTTTGTATATTGATGAGGTATATAATAATTGGTTGCAATTTCTTTTAATTCACTTAGAGAATAATCTTCAAGTTTTGGTTTTTCGTATCCTGTGAGTGCCATTATTTAATACCTAGATCTTCTTCCGTGAGCACCTTAAACTTCCATTGACGATCTTCACAGAATTCTTCAGCAACTTTCCATTTTGCTTGATTTCTTACCCATTCAGTTACTTCGTAAATATATCCTTTTGTCTTTTTCTTTTGAACTTTTGGTTCAACTGTTTGTTTCTTTGGTTTAACTTCAATAATATATTTTTGTATCTTACCATTATTTTCACGAACTTTAATATAAAAATCTGGAAAGTATCTATGAATTTTTCCGTCTATTGGTGATCTATATGGGAGAGCAATCTCTTCACTTCCCCACTCTAAAATATTTTCATTTAAATCACAATAGTTCATAAAACGTCTTTCCCACAAAGATCTATACACAATGTTTGTGGAATCACCTTTATATTTTTGAGGGTATGATGGTTGATATTTTCCTCTATATGCCATCTAAATACTTATAATAAAAGATCAATTATAGGTATTTAGAGTGCCAATTCCCAGGAGTTTATCAAGTGTAAAATCTTTATTTGGAAATTTAGCACAAACTTCTCACTATGAAGTTCAGTTTGGTGGACTACCATCGGAACTTTCATCATTTTTATTAGGTAAAGGTATTACACCATTTTTTACTGGTGGTGATTTTGGATTACTATGTTTTTCTGCATCATTACCAACTTCTTCTTTTGCAACCGCAGAGGTGTCTCCTTATATTGGATTAAAAGAAAAAATAGCACATACAAGAATATACACAAATATAACTTTAGAGTTTTATGTAGATAGTAGTTATAATACTTTAAAATTATTAGAGCATTGGATGGATTATATTGCAAGCGGATCTGCAGCGAATCAAGCATCCAATGATTACTTCATTCGAATGCAATATCCTTCAACTTATAAATCTGATCAAACAAGAATTATAAAATTTGATAGAGATTATAAGAGAGAAATTGAATATACTTTCAGAGGATTATTTCCCGCTTCAATTTCAAGTGTCCCAGTTTCTTATGGGCCATCTGATGTATTAAAAGTTGCTGCCACATTTGAGTATGATCGCTATATTGCAGGTAGGGCACTCAGTTTACCCATATTTCAGGGAATTTCATTTAACAACGATTCAACAATTCCTAGAAGAGTTCCCATGTCTCCTGGACAAGCAGGAACTAGTGGTGTTGTTTTCAGACCAATAAATTTAACTCCGACAGAAGCAATAGTAAAAGGAGAACTTTATACTACTTTAACTGGAAGTCAAAAAGCAGTCTAAATATTTTTACTAGTAATTGATTATTATGCCATTACCAAAAGTTTCTACACCAACATATGAGTTGGAAATTCCTTCTATAAAAAAGACAGTTAAATATAGACCTTTTCTTGTTAAGGAAGAGAAAATTTTGATCATTGCAATGGAGAGTGAGGATCCAAAGCAAATTACAGAAGCAGTAAAAGATGTAATTAGTAATTGTATTATTACCAGAGGTATTAAAGTTGATACACTGGCAACTTTTGATATTGAATATTTGTTTTTAAATATTAGAGGAAAATCTGTAGGTGAAACCGCTGAGGTTTTGATTACTTGTCCAGATGATGGAGAAACACAAGTACCAGTAACTATTAACTTAGATGATATTAAGGTAGAAGTAAATGATGAACATAATCGTGACATTCAATTGGATGATAATTTGAGCATTAGGATGAAATATCCATCTATTAATGAATTTATTAAAAATAACTTTATTCGTAGTGATCAGATAAGTGTAGATGATACTTTTGGAGTTATTACTTCATGTGTCGAACAAATTTTTAATGAAGAAGAATCTTGGTCAGCATCAGATTGTACTAAAAAAGAACTTGTAGATTTTCTGGAACAATTAAGTTCAAAGCAATTCAAAAAAATTGAAAAATTCTTTGAAACTATGCCAAAATTAAGTCATACTATTGAAGTAACAAATCCAAATACTGGTGTAGAAAATAAGATTGTACTTGAGGGATTAACATCTTTTTTCGCCTAGCGATGGCGCATGAAAGTCTTGCGTCATATTATAAAATAAATTTTGCTCTCCTTCAGCATCATAAATATAGCTTGACAGACTTAGAAAATATGATACCTTGGGAAAGAGAAGTGTATGTTTCTTTACTCCAACAGTATATTGAAGAGGAAAATTTAAAGAACGGATCAAATAATGGCTGAGCAAGTCACACCACTTACAGGTTCTCCTCTTTCTCAAGAGTCTAGGCAAGTTATTGCTGGAAGTACATCAGTATCTGGACAAACAATAAGAGGGTCTAATTTATTAGGTGGTGTTGCACCAAGTGAAACTGAAATTAAAAATCTTCAAACACTTCAACAAAATCAGTCATCATTAGTTGAAGTTCAAAGTGGAATATTTGGAATAAGACAAGATATTAATCAATTAAATACTGGACTAATTAGTATTGCTACGTTGTTGCAACAAGATGCAACCAATGAAGAAAGAATATTAAGATCACAGCAAGAAAGTGAAAGAAGACTTGCGGAAGAGCAAGTAAGAATTGGAAAAGAAAGTGATATAGAAAAAAAGATACAAGCAGCAATAGTTGCACCTGTAGCAGAACTTGCACCAAAAGTTCAAAATCTTTTTGGAAATGTTCTTCAATCTCTGGGTTATCTTTTTGGTGGATGGTTAACTAATCAAGTCATAGAGTATATTAAAGAAGAAGGTGAAGGAAATAATGAAAGATTAGTAGAAATTAAAAATAATATTATTAAAAACATTGTCATTGCTGGTGGTGCATTATTAGCAGTTAAACTTGGAATTTCTGCTTTGTCAAGATCTTTATTTGGTATTACAGGTGCAGTTGCAAAATTATTAGGTAAAACTGTTGCAGCACCTTTTAATGTTATTAAAAATATAGTTACTCCACCACAAATAAAACCTTCTGGTGGTACAAAACCTTCTGGTGGTGCAAAACCTCCTGGTGGAGGACTTGGTGGTACTATTAGGGGAATGGCAAGTGGGGCAGGAAACTTTATAAAAGGATTAGCAGCACCATTGTTGGTTGGATCTGCAATGACAGGTATTGATATTGCAACTGGAGAGGATCCTGGTCGAGCAGTTGCTGGTGCTACTACTGGAATGATTGGATCTGCAGCAGCATTTGCAGCAGGATCCTTGTTGCCTATTCCAGGCAGTGGAGTTGTTTCAAGTGCTATTGCATATAATCCATCTGCAGAATTTGGTAAAGACATATATGATAAGTTTTTTGGAAAAACTCAGTCACAACCTCAACCAGAAACAAAAGCATCCCAATCACTGAATAAAGAACAACCTCAACCAGAAACAAAACCAACACCAACACAACCTTTAGTTTTGTCGCCAAATGCAGAATCTATTGCAGAACAAAAAACTGAAGCACTTAAACCATCTCCTCAACAAGAATTGGTGCAAGAACCAAAAATAAACTTCCCAGATTATTCAAATACATTTAATCTTTCTGCAGATAACACTTTTGTTACCGCAAATATTAATCCAGAAAAACAGTCAGAAAATGAAATAAAACCAAACCAAGCAATGTTACCACAAAGTAAGGAGTTAAGTTTTGATACTTCTTCTATGTTTAAACCAGAAAGTCCCACTAATTTCCTTGAAAGTTACAATAACTTAAAGACAGAAGAGAATATCCCAGAAAAAACAACACCAATACAACCAGTACAAATTCAAGGTGTTCCTACTCAAACTCCACAAGTTGGAGAACTACCAGAACCAAAACCAAATGTCATTTATGCATCTTCTGGATCTTCTCAACAACAAGGTGCTCAAATGAATCAAACTCCTTCTAACGGGCCTTTGACAGATGTTCCTTTGATTCGTTCATCCAATCCAGATAATTTTTATACATTATATTCTTACTCTTGCTATAATGTGGTGATATAATATGGCAACAACCGCAGATATTATATCCCAAACTTCTAGTATTAATTTAATTACAAAATCAATATCGTCTACTCGTTCTTCCCTGTCAAGTACTAATGTTAGTGTTGGTAGAATACAAAAAATTATAGAAACAAAAACAAAAGTAAGAAGTGACTTGTTCTTTAAAAATCAAATTATAGAAAGAAGGAGAAGAGAAGCATCTAAAAGAAGAGAATATGAAGATCAAATAGAAGCATCGAAAGTAACCACAAACATTAAATCTGGATTACGAGTTACTTCATCCAGTGGTCAAGGTCCATTGAGTAGAATTTTATCTTTCCTTGGATACATGGGTGCCGGATGGATTATTGAAAATCTTCCAACATGGATTGCAATGGGACAAGAGTTCATTGCAAGAATGAGAAAGGCAGGAGAACTCATATATTCAATACCACAAACTATGTTGAAAGTTCTTCAAGGGTTTGGTGATGTATTGAAAGCAGTAGGAACAAATATTCGCAACTTAGATTTTACAGATTCTTCTAATGAAGTACAAAATTCATTTACACAATTAACTGATACCATAGATTTATTGGGAACACAAATTGTAGATGGATTTAAATTGATGTTACAACCAACAGGTGAGGTTGATATTCCTTCTACTGGAGAACAACAACCTGACACTGGTTTTCCTGAGGTTCCTACACCTTCTCCTGGTGGAGGAGGTTTTGGTGGATCTGGAGTTTCAAAGGGAGTTGAAATTGCAAGAAGATTACAAAAAGATCTTGGGTTGAGAGACTATCAAGCAGCAGCAGTTGTTGGAAATCTTTTACAAGAAAATAGTACTCTTGGCCCAAGTGTTCTTGAAGGTGGAAAAAAAGGATTATTAACCGAAGCAATGAGAAAAGGAACTGGTTATGGATGGGCACAATGGACATATCCAAGTAGACAAAAAGAATTATATCAACTTGCAGAAAGTATGGGAGTTGACCCTTCAAAACAACCTTTAACTGATGAAATTAATTATGCAATGCTTCTTAGAGAATTGTCAAGACTTCCTTCTTTTAAATCAACAAAATCTATAGAGGAAGCTTCTAATTGGATATTGGTAAATTATGAAAATCCTGCAGATAAAGGATCAAGAGAACAAAGTGAGAGAATTGCAGATAGTAAAAAAGTTTTACAAGGACTAAAATCTACGCCATCTACTCCACCAAAACCAACAGCACCCCCAAGACCAGTATCAACTGGAACTATGAATTTAATACCGCAGACAGGTTCTGGAGGATTTATTCAAGGTGGATCTGGATCTGCAGGAGATGCCACATATGCAACACACTTTCATATAGACGCTAAATCTGCAAATCCAAATGCAGCACAACTGGCAAATATTCGTGAAGTTTCTTTTCAAGCAGTAAAAGCAATGTTTGCTAGAGGATCATGGGTTCATTTTGGAAATATTAAAAAAAATGTTTATAGTAATGTATCAGATTCTGAATTAAAATCTTTAATTGCTGCTGAACAAAGAGCACATGGTGCAAGAAGTAGTGCAGGTGTAGATATTCAAGAACATAATCCAAAAACAAAACAAACTTTCCCCTCTCAACCAGGATCAGCGACTAAATTTCCTTTTGCTGTTGGTGAAGTTTATTATCGTGGTGGATATGGAAGAGAAGCAGAAATTATAGGAACTGGAGGAATTACAGTATCCCATGGTGCTGCCGATTCTAAGGCAAGTCAAATATCTCCACAACTTGCAAAAGTTCCATCAGAAACTTCTATAACTCCATCACCATCCTCAGAATCACAACAACCACAAATTTCTTCTCTTTCTTTGCAAGAACAAATGGCAGTTGCGGAGGCTGTAAAAGTAGAAAGAATGGGACAACAATTTCTTTTTATCGATGATAGATCAGAACCGCAACCATCCGTTTCTACAGGATCTCAAAAATCTTATGGTGGAGGTGGTGCTTCTGGTCAAATAACTGAGTTTGATATGTTAAATAGGTTTATGAAACAAAAATTACTCTTAGACTTTAACTATCTCTAATGGAAGCAGCAAAGAAGTCCATATACGATACAGTATTAATAGAATCTAATGATCAAAAACAAAGAATTGATCTAAGAACATCTATTGTTGCTTTTGAATATTATGAAGATGTATTTTCTCCAATCGTTACTGCCAAAATAAAAATTGTAAATACTGGAAATTCTGCATCCACAGAAAAAGATACTAGTAAACAATCTCTTTATAATGGACTTCCTTTAAGAGGTGGTGAAAGAATAGCAATCAAAGTAAGACCAAATACAAAAACTAACATTGCATTAGATTTTGCCAATAAAGTTGAGAATTATTTTTATGTTTCAAGTATAACTGATGTAATTGCAGAAGCACAGAGAGAAAGTTTTACATTACATTTGGTTCCTAGAGAAGCGATTACAAATGAAACTGTAAGAGTCACAAGAAAATACCCAACAACATTAAGTATTGATGGATCAGTTGAAAAAATTTTAAAGGAAGTTTTACAATCTAAAAAGATTGGAAAAATTGATAAGACTTCAAATAAGTATGGATTTATTGGTAATATGAGAAAACCATTCACTATATTGACCTGGTTGGCTTCTAAATCTGTACCTACAGAGTCTAAAGATGGTACAGCAGGATTCTTATTTTATCAAACAAAGGATGGATTTAATTTTAGATCCATTGATGAGATGAATAAAGAAAAACCAAAGGCAACTTATATTTACAGTGAAGCAGTACAATCTTATTCTGAAGAAAATCAAAAAGTCAACAATGATTTTAAGATTTTAAATTATTTCATTGATCGTAATCAAAATTTAATTGAAAAGTTGAGATTAGGAACTTATGCAAGTTACAGAATGTTCTTCAATCCATTAGACTTTAAATTTTCAAATCCAGAGGAGGGAGTTTTTAAGCAAAGTGATTATGTTAAATCAACTGAAAATCTTGGGGATAGACTAAAATTACCCAAAGTTTCTGATGGATCTGAACAAACACTTGGTGATATACCATCAAGAATGATTACACAAATATTAGATGTTGGAACATTGGAGCAAAATGTATCCACAGATAAGAATTCTGATCCCCAAAAATATCAATCACAGTCATTGATGAGATACAACAGTTTGTTTACTCAACAATTAAATGTAATTGTCCCATTAAATACAAACTTAAGTGCGGGAAATATCATTGAGTGTAATTTCCCAAAAATTAGTAGTTCTGATAAAAAAGAATTTGATCAGGAAACAAGTGGTCTATATATGATAAAGGAATTATGTCACCATTTTGATACTGAAAGTTCTTATACATCAATGAAACTAGTAAGAGATACCTTCGGACAGAAAAAATGATAGACGAATCAATACTTAAAAGTAATTTTATAGGAAGAGACGGTTTTAGATGGTGGATTGGACAAATTCCACCTATCGAAGCACAGAAAACTCAAGCAAACGGTGGTGGATGGGGAAATAGAACTAAAGTTAGAATCTTAGGTTATCATCCTTATAGTTCTGCAGAACTTCCTAATGATGAACTGCCATGGGCACAAGTTCTTATGCCCCCAACATCTGGAAGTGGTGCGGCAAATTATGCAGTAAATCCAAAATTAAGACCTGGAGATACTGTACTTGGATTTTTCTTAGATGGTGATAATGCTCAAATACCAGTTATTATTGGTTGTTTTGGTAGAACAGATCAAGTACCAAGTACAAATTTTAAATCACCATTTGTTCCTTTTACTGGTTATACAAAAAGAATTCCTGCACCAAATGGAACATTATACAAATCTGAAGCAAGTGAAGAAAAAAGTAATTCGCAAAAATCTCCAAGAGATGTAACTCCAGAAACTACGAGTAAATTAAATCAAAAAAGTAAAGCAAAAGATGAAGTATTTTATTTTTCTGGTGTAGGTAAAAAAATTGTACTTGGTAATTCGAGTAATGATACCGTTGCAAAAGGAATTGGTGCTGAAGTAAATAATTTACTTCAAAAAGTAAATGATATAACAAATAAAGTACAAAATGTAACAACCGAAATTAGTAGATCTGTTGATAAAATTGTTGGAATTGCAAATGGATTTGTTGGGCAAGCAGTTAATTCTTTGTATTTAAAGTTAATTCCATTACTTCAAAAAGGACTTGAAGCATTATACAAACAAGTTTATGCTGCGGTTTATGCTGCAACTCAAAATCATCCTGCAGCACATTTAGCTGGTGTTGCTGCCCAAACCGCTATGATACCTCCAGTAAAAGCATTGGAGGCATTTATTCCAAAGATAGTCGGCATTGTAGTTAATAATTTATTTAAAACAGTTGAAAGTATGTTGACAGATACTGTTAAAAATGTCAAGTATTTTAAAAGCTGTGTTGGTGAACAATTTGTTGGTTCTTTACTAAATGAAATTATTGGCAAAATTCAAAGTGGAATATCTGGAGTTTTAAACGGTGTAACTAAAATTTTACAATTTGTATCTTTTGGTGTTTCTAGTGTTGGTGATTTTCTAAGAAGTGGTATAAGTGCTGTAAGATCAATAGGTGGTTTATTTGATGTTAATCAAAATAAAAATAAATCATCTGGAAATGTAGAAGAGTGGACTATTGGAGTTGGAATTGTTGATGCAGGTGAAGATGCTATAAAATTTGCAACTATTCTTAAAAATATGAATATTGCGAATGGAATTGGAAATGTAAAAGATGGTGTTAAAGATATTAAATCTGGGTGGGATATTTTTTCTGAAAAAACAAAAGATAAAAAAAATAAAAGTGCAGTTGGTGGATGTTATACTGAACAACAAACAAATTGTTCTGCCCCTAAAGTAAAGGTATTTGGAGGATCTGGAAAAGGAGTTGTTGCTGAAGCTATTCTTGGATCTTTTACAACAGATGAATTCGGAGTTACAACGGCAAGTGTTATTGGAGTAAAAGTTAAGGAAAAGGGTAAAAAATATAAGTATCCACCGTTTGTAGAAATTATTGATGATTGTAATCAAGGATATGGTGCTGTTGCTAGATCTGTAATTGATGAAAATGGTGAGGTAACTGACATTTATATGGTTTCTGAAGGAGAAAATTATCCAGTTGGAAATATTAACATTAATACTGCTGAAGATATTGCAGAAACAAATCCTGCACAAATATCAAACTATGTTTCAGACGTTTATATACAACAATCTGGATTTGGTTATCAATCGACAGATAAAGGTTCTGATGATTTTGGAAATCAATATTCAATTACTGTTGATGAAGATGGATCAATAGTTAGTGTTAGTGTAGATAGTTTTGTTGTAGACACTGAAGCAGGGCAAGACACTGCAGTAGCACAATTAATACCAGATTTAATATCAGATTTAACTACAACATCATCTCCACCATTGATAATAAATAACTATATTATTGTTGAAGATTTACCGACGATTACTATAGAGTCTGAAACTGGTGTTGGTGCTATTTTAAGTCCAATTTTAGATAAATTGCCAATTGAAGTAATTAAATCAAATGAATCTTCTATAAGAGAAACCAAGTTTGTAAAAGATTGTATTACATAAGATGCCAAGAAAGCAAAATTGGGAAAGGAGAGATATATGTAGTTATGGTCCTAAGTTTAGGATTGATACAAACAATCCACAAATGGGTGGAAACGGAACTAATGTTTATGCATTATATGCAACCACAGATAACAAAGATATAAATTTTTCTGGTTTAACAGAATGTGGAACCTATCGTATATGGAATGATAGATCGATTGAATTTATTGCAGGAAATAAGGACTCTAGTGATGGTGTAGATATTGTAATTGCTGGAATGAGTGGTGATGTTACTATCACCGCAATGAGAAACGGTGCAGTAAAGATAAAAGGAAAAAATATTGTTATTGAAGCTGATGAAGATATTGATTTAAAAGCAGGAAGAAATATTAATATTAATGGAAAATCTAGAGTTTTGATAAAAGGAAATAAATGTGAGGCAGATGGTTTATTGGGAAATTTAGTTCCAGATAGTTTTGGTGCATTAGCTTTCTCTAAAAGTTTTGTTGGTGCAGATATTATTAGTAATAGTTTTATGTCAGGACTTCCAAATGTTATTGGAACTGCTCAAGATATTGCAATTGGTGCAAAAGATGCTCTTTCTGGAGGTCCTGGATCTTTAGTTTCTGGTGCTGCACAATTTGCAAAATCCAGTTTAAAATCAAATCTGCCAATTGATGAAATTGTAGATTCTACACTTCATGTACTACAATCTTCTCAAGATTTTAGAGAATCTTTGAATTCGGTTGTAACGGAAAAGTAGCATGGCAGATATTACAGTAACTGGTAACGAGTCTTATTTTAACGAAAAAGCAACTTTTTTTAAAGGAATTGTTGTTTATGGTGATGCAATAGATGGTGATAGTGGTGAAAAACTTGGAACTGGTGGAGGTGATGGTGGTGAAGGACCTCAAGGTGTTCAAGGTTCTTTAAGTAACTTTCAAGGAACTCAAGGTCTTCAAGGACTTCAGGGTTTAAAAGGTGAAGGAGCTCAAGGTAATCAAGGATTACAAGGTCTTCAGGGTTCTTTAAGTAATTTTCAAGGTACTCAAGGACTTCAAGGTAATCAAGGTCGCCAAGGTCTTCAGGGTAATCAAGGATTACAAGGTCTTCAGGGTTCTTTAAGTAATTTTCAAGGAACTCAAGGTACTCAAGGTACTCAAGGACTTCAAGGTAATCAGGGACTTCAAGGAACTCAAGGTACTCAAGGTACTCAAGGACTTCAAGGTAATCAGGGACTTCAAGG
>JACCDG010818033.1_pt1 | contig 13809 bp, 10 predicted proteins | sample 7442471 | NCBI WGS metagenome assembly JACCDG01 (sample SAMN15323444, study PRJNA562643) | freshwater metagenome | isolation source: river surface water | place: USA:Blue River Watershed | collected 2017-08-17
ATTGGAAGTCTATCCTAGCGTGCTCGCCTTCCGCCGTGTTTGAAGAATTCCTCGCCCGCTATCTGTGCCAACACAAAGACGCGATCTCGAATGCCTTTGCACCATGTTCAGGAGCGCGTAGTGCGGTGGTGTTGATAGACACACGCGACAACGTCTTGTCCGTGATCTCTATGTTGGTCACCTTTTCAAATCTGCGCCGTGATGCTTGGGACGCGGTGATTGTTTGCAAGGAGAGCAACCGGCCGTTCTACGAACGCTTTTTGGGGGGTGCCTGCACATTCGTGAAAGCCCCCGCTGGGGATGCTTTCAGCATCGACAATTACAACACGATGCTGAAAAGCGCGGCATTTTGGAGTGAGTTGTCCCGCTTTGACCGCGTACTGATCATCCAAGATGACGGCATGCTCGTCAGACCGGGGTTGGAGGAGGCATCGTACTTTGACCGCGACTTTGTAGGAGCGCCGTGGGACATTGGGTATCCGGGCAATGACGTCTTGAGCGTGGCCACCGGTGGCAAGTTGGTGGGGAACGGGGGGCTGTCGTTGCGCAAGCCTCGCGCGATGGAGCGGGTTTGTTTGGATCACGCCGACCAAGCGCGGACCCTACACATCGACCTGATGCAACAAGACCCCGAGGACGTATTCTTCGCGAGGCTGGTTGGCAACCCCGCCACACCCGCCGAAGCGGCGCAGTTTTCTTCAGAGGAACTGCTGAACGGGAGCTCTCTAGGCTTTCACAAGCCGTGGATGTACCATTCGCGGGAAAAAATAGAGGAGTTTTTCGACACTCTGCTGAGTCCGGAATACCAACTCAGAACAGCTGGAAGAATGGGAAGAGAACGATGAAGCCGCTGATGTAGAACATGACCTCTTGAAAGCTGCGGATGGCCCTGAGACCGTCTGACTTGTAACGGAAGTACTTCTTCTTCATCATAATGTTGCCGATGATCAGGCCAGCGACGACGATGAGTGCGGTGGTCGCAATGTAGTCGCCAATGAATTTGCCAAGGACGGCGTCGTTCACAACAAAGTTGTTGTCGGTGTTTAGGAGATACTTTAGCAGGTACAAGATGATGAAGATGAACAACATCAACACGGCCTCCATGACCCAAAACAACAGCACAAAGTATGTGAGACTGGGAGGGTCCTCATTGTTGGCAAACACCTTTTGGACGTATTTGGCTTGGAACGTTTTAGAGGCGAGGAAGAGGGTGATCCACAGGAACAGAATGCGCAGCGCTTTGAGCGAGTACATCAAGGTGTGCGTAGTCGACCATTGGAACATTGAAGGAGTCGCTTTGTTATAATAAAAGTCATATAATTTTTCTCTATCGCCTGCAAGTCTTTCAATGAATTCATTGTAGGTTTGCTGAATGGCGGGAAGGTCCAGCAAGAGAGCGTCGGACGCGCCACCTTGTTGCACGGGAGGGTTTCCACCGGACATGGGCATGTTGTTGATGACGCCCGCAATTTGCTCAAAGTATGGGTCTATTGTGTCCCTCAAAAAGGTGTCTATGGTCTTCATCGTGCGGTCGGACGCATACCTCCACAAGTATTGCAACTTTTTGATAAACCCTTGGTCGAATAGGAACGCCTTGTGAATGCTCATGTACCTGTCATGCACCCGCTCTACGGATACCAAGAAGCCGGATATGACTTGCCCTTGCCTGCGCTCGTCGGTTTGTGTCAGGATGCCGGGCATGACCTTGGCTTGCTCTTGCAAGTTGGACAGAATGCTCCTAGAGGTGTTGGTGAGATTGATCTTGAAGCGCTCAAACTCTTTGAAGTACAGGTCGATCATCCGCGGATCGCCGGCGTCATTGAACATTAGGTTCTTGACGTTTCCGGCCACCGCTGCCCGAATGGAGGGTGGTGGCACCGGCGGCGGGTTGGCGCCTAGTGCGGGCATGTCTGGATATGCAGAGGGATAACCCGGTGGCAGTCCCCTTGTAGCGTCCTCGGCAAATGGCTCGGCGGCGGGTGGAGGCAAGGCAGGAACGCCGCGCGTCATTGACGCTGGGGAAGAAGGCGTTGTTGGCTTTACTGAAGGAATTCCTGTTGGAGCGGAGGGCGTTGCAGGGCGTGTGCTTGCGGCAGCTGCAACCGGTGCCGCCGGGCGGGCGCTGGCAACGGCACCCGGTGCTGCTTTGGATGGCTTGTCCTTCTTTCCAAAGAGTTTTGACAGCCACGATTCCTTGGCGGGCTTGGACCCGGACGACGATGACAACGGGTTGTTGAATTTGGACCCCGGCTTGGACCCCGTCGATGAGAATGGGTTGTTGAATTTGGAGCCTGGCTTGGACCCCAAAGATGAGAATGGGTTTTTAAAGTTCAACTTTGGTTTTGACCAAGGCTTGGACCCGGGCTTGGACGCTGGATTGTTGACTTTGGCGCCGGGCTTGGTGACTGCTGCGGTCGCAGAGGCAGTTTTCTTAGGCAAAGGTGTCACTTGCCCGATGCGGCTTGTTCCAATAGGACGACTTGCTTTGCTAGGCATGTTGATTGGCCTTATGGAAGCCGGAATTGGCTTTGATCCAACGGGTGAAGCGGTCTTTGCTCCCACAGGTGGACTGGTCTTTGTTCCCATAGCACTTGGCACGGGAGCCAACCCGTCCGGCTGCTTGATGGACACTGACTTTTTCGTTGGTTTTTTGATAATGGCTTCCATATTCTCGTCGCTTTTAGGCGACTCTGGTGTTGTTACATCTGTAGATGGAACCAAGGAATCGGTGCTGTCTTGCACCTTGACAACGGCGCCCTTTTTGGTTGCGCTTTGTGCTTGGGAGGATGAGCCTGGTTTGAGTGCCTTTGAGGTTTGAATCGACAAATCCAGAGGAGAACCTACGGTGTCTTGCACTTTGACAATGGCGCCCTTCTTGCTTAGGCTTGGGGGTCGGGAGGAGGTCCCCGGCTGGAGCACCTCGGGCGTTTGAATCGACGGATCAGAGGCCACAACGTTGTCTTGCACCTTGACAATGGCACCTTTTTTACTGCCTCTTTCTTTCTGGGGTTGGGGTGTTGGCGAATCCGTTGGAATAGGGGTTTGGGGTTGGGCAGGAGTAGAAGTATTGTCTTGAACCTTCACTATAGCGCCACGGCGGGGAACCCTGCCATTTTGCATTGGGCCAACTACCACGTCTTCGTTTTGTACGGTGTCTTGTGGCACTTTCACGATCTTGCCCACACGCGACCTTACGCTTGGAACAAAGGCCAAGGCGTTGTTCCTGGGTACGAGCGCCGTTGCACCCATTGCTTTTGGTACGATCGATGTTGCACCCACGGCTGTAGGTACAAGCGCGGTTGCACCCATGGCTGTTGGTACGAGCGCCGTTGCACCCCTTGCTTTTGGTACGAGCGCCGTTGCACCCATGGCTGTAGGTACAAGCGCGGTTGCACCCATTGCTTTTGGTACAAGCGCCCTTGATGCATTGTTCCGGGGTACGAGCGCCAATGCGCCGTTATTCCTAGGTACTAGTGCTAGTGCGCCGTTATTCCTAGGTACTAGTGCGCCGTTATTCCTAGGTACTAGTGCCAACGCATTTTGGGGTACGCGACTATTTACTTGCCCATTGTTTTTCCTCGAGTTGGTTGCAACACCATTTTGTAGCCCATTGTTTTTCCTTGAGTTGGTTGCAACACCATTTTGTAGCCCATTGTTTTTCCCGCTGTTGTTGGTTGCAACAGCATTTTGTTGACCATTGTTTTTCCCGCTGTTGTTGTTAGTTTGGCCATTCTTTTTGGTGATCGTGTTGATATTTGGCAGTGATTGGAGCGCTTGAGGTTGTGGTAGTTGTTGTTGTGTTTGCGATTGCGGTAATTGTAGTTGAGGTTGTTGAGGTTGGGTTTGTGGTTGATACTGTGGTTGAGGGGGTTGTTGGGGTTGAGGCTGAGACTGTGGTTGAGGTGGTTGTTGGGGTTGTTGAGGCTGAGGCTGAGGCTGTGGTTGATACTGTGGTTGAGGTGGTTGATACTGGGGTTGAGGTTGAGGCTGAGGTTGAGGTTGTGGTTGAGGTTGAGGCTGAGGCTGAGGCTGTGGTTGAGGCTGTGGTTGAGGCTGAGGTTGCGGTTGTGGTTGTGGTTGAGGCTGATACTGTGGTGGAGGCTGAGGTTGCGGCTGATACTGCGGCTGGGGTGGATACTGAGATTGGAAACCACTCGAATTGTTGTACGCGTTGTTTGGTTTTGTGGTGTTGTTCATTTTGGTGACCCTAAACCTTTACAGAGAGAGCATAAAAAATTTCAAGGCGATAAAATAAGGCGAGCATGGTGCTCTCATCTGTAGCTATGTTGGCGTGTGGCATCACCGCGTGGTTTATGCTAAAATGGTACTTCCAAACACACATCGATGAGCAGCTGCTCTATGTCACGCAAAACAAGGTGACGCTATTCCTCGTCGTCGTGTCGTACGTGTTCATGTTTTACTACTTTATTCTCCTGGCCGTGTTGGCCCTCATCGCCATCGGCATGTTGATAAAAATACTGTTGCTGGACTTTTTCGGCGTCGAGGTGGACCCCGAACTCTTCAGGTCGATGTTGCTTTTCGTGACGAGCAAGGACCACCTCGTCTTCAACGCCACGGTCGTCGGAGCGTTCACGCTGTTTGCATTCGTGTCAATCCTCCTCAAGGACGGCACGCAAACGGACCCGGCAAGCGTGCGGGCAATGCTAAACAACCAACTGCTGATGTTGCTGGCGTTTTACATGGTCGCAGGGATTATGTTCCTTATCAAGCACAGCGTCACAAGATAATCGCAAACACCAACAAAATGACCATCGCCATGCCAAAGTCGCGCAAAAAGCCATGGAGGTCGCTCACATAAACCTTATCGTTCTCTACCTTCACAGATTGGAAAGACAAAAACATGCTGGTCTCTTTGGGCAGGGAAAACATGCCAGAAGCGGCTAGGTAAAGGATGATAATCGCAATGCCCAATACCACCCATGTCTTGATATTCAGTGCACTACCCGCAACGCTGAGTACGGTTGCCACACCCTTGATGGCCACAGCGATGCCCCCGGAAACGCCGAGGCACAATACAAAGACGATGAAAAACACGTTCAAGGCACCGCGTGCCTCTTGGACGCTGATCACCTTGGGCTTTTGGACACCATCCTCAATGTCCTCAAAGTCGATGTCGTCCTCGTTGTTGCGCGTCTTAAGGTATATGTACATACGTGCGGCATAATAGGCCGCGATCAAAGGAACGACCAAAGACGCCGCCAGTGACAGCAGTGCCAAGTTCATTTACTATTTCCAAACCTTTTTCATTTTCAGGGCACGCGAACAAAATGGCACGAAATATATATACCAAAACCTAAAATGAGGAGGGCAGCTGTTCATTCGTCCGACTCGTCTCTCGAGTTTCAGTTGGAGTTGGTGATGGTGCATCTAGAGCAAATGAACAAGCGCCTCGATATGTTGGAAAAGACCTGCATGGCCCTCATTGAAAAGAGGCTGGGCGGCGATCAACCACAAACCTCTGTCCCCGCTGATGCCATGGGACCCGAGGTGGTGTGTGAGAAAAGAAACCTTCAAGCGGCCGGCTTGCGCCGTGGCTCCATTGCGTAACGTGGTCACTTGTTGAAAACCCGTAGGTTCCAAACAAGGAATAGGATCGCGAGCGGATACGAGGCGCGCAGCAGTAACTCCTTGCCCGGGGACAGCAGGTTGGCCTCTAGGTGCGCCTCGAGGTAGTGCTTGGCCACCCAATGAAAGCTCAGGGCCAACATGAACACAAACGTGAACATCACCAAGCGTAGGACGTCTCTCTTTTTTGTCCACATCTTGTCCACGTAGCCGGGTTGCGCGTTGGACTGTTGCAACATGTCGCGCTGCCTCTTTAGCTCTGAGGACAACAGGTACAGCTTTTCATCCGAGGTCAACAAAGGACTGTCCATGCTGGACATGTTGGAGGGCAGCGGCGCGGGCAAGGGCACGGCCTCTGGTTGAACGGGCTGCGCTGGGCTGGGAGGCGTCATGGGCGGCTGGCGGGGTTGCTCGGGGCTGGGAAGGCTCTGCTTTTGCTGGGCGGCCGGCTTGGCAATGTGTTGCTCAAATTCCCTTGCATATGCATAATTGAGATCAGTACCTGACAACATCACCGTTTACTTTGATTGATGTTGACAAAAAAATACACTCGGAAATTTTTTCTAATGTAAATTCATAAACAGCGATGCACGATCTCTTCATCATCTTTGTGATTCTGTTGGTCCTACTGACCTTTATCAGTACTTTTGGGGGTTCCATCTACGCAAAGGAAACCTACGGCGGCGGTGGCGGCATGCACCACGGCGGCGGCATGCACCAATACCCCTCGGAGGCTTTCGAGTACGAAGGTGAGGAAGAGGCGCAATACCAAGAGGATGACGGTCAGTACCAAGAGGATGACGGTCAGTACCAAGAAGATGAGGACGTCCAGTATGATGCTGAGGTTGAGGAGTACGAGGAGTACGATCCCGACATGCAGGATATGCCGGAGGAGACCGACATGCCCGAGATGCCAGAGGAGACCGACATGCCCGAGATGCCTGAGGACACTTCATACTCATACGACCAAGGCACCGACTCCTTTAACGAGGAGGAGACGCCAGACATGCCTCAAATGGAGGTTCCCCCTATGCTTGACTCCATGACCTCCGCCGACATGTCAGCCACTGACAACACCGGCATGCTCGACCTCACCACCCCCCCTACAATGATGAGCCCCATGGATACCATCGAGGGCTTTGATGGCGATATGTATGCAGCTTTCTAAGAGTTAGTGTTGAAAGTCGAACTCTGAAGACGACTCTGTGTAATCCGTGCCCCCATCTGAAGAGGCCTCTGCGCCGCCGTACCGAATTTGTTTCTTTACGTGACGACCTGGAAACGTTTCTACGTCGTCTTCTTCATCAGACTCTGGTTCTTTATAGGCGATGCCCCTTCCTAGGAAGTAGCTCGCGAAATCTTTTTGGTAGTTGGGGTTGAGCACGGACCCTTGGAAGCCGCGCTTTTGCGAGGGAACGTAGTACTTGACGGACAAGACCAACAGATGGTTGATGCCCTTGAAGTCGTAGAGCTGTCCGTCACTGGTTTCAAACCTCAACGTGAGTTTGTCCAACTTGCCTATAGGATGAAAGGGCTTGCGTGCAAAGTTCACAAAGTCGATCCTTTGGTGCGCAACGTCGTTGACATTGAACATCTTGAGCACTGCCATGCCTGGGGACCACGGCCCGTAAGACCGGCTGCCGTAGATGTGGTCGTCCAATTCGTCGCACCGCAACACGCAATATCGTGTGCCCAAGAGGTACAGTACGCCAGGGGCAATGAGCCTGTGGACGGCGGCCCCAGTGAACATGCGCGACGCATTCGTGATCAGATTGCCGTTGGCGTCAAACGCGTTGGAGGCAAAGATCCGGTTGTTGTTGGGCACCACAATGCGGCGATACGCCCCTCCGTTGTCATCCGCCGCATATTCGTCAAAGCCCATGACCGTGCGGATCGTGGAGACCTCCATGTCGAAGAAAAATCCAAAGTCATCCAGGCTGAAGCGGAGCTTAGGCCGCAACGTGATGTCATCACCTGCTGCGTTGTCGATTTGGATCTGCTCCGTCAAGCTTTGGTTGGCCTCGAAGGCTAGCCCACTGGTGAACACTCGGCGGGTTTCTGCCAAGAAGTTGGACACACCGTAGTTGCCAATGTTGTAGATGTAGTACTGCAATCCCATGTACATGTAGTACAAGGTGGCGCCGAAAAGGGAACTGAATGATGCATACGCAAATGATGGCTCAACCGCTTCTGTCGTGACGACGGTATTGCTTTCCCCCGCTGGGCCAGCGGTGAGGCTCATCGTGGCCGTCTCTGGCACGTACACCTTGGTGCCGCTCGCGTAACTTGTGGGCACCCAGTAGTACCACACCACGCGGTAGGAACGATTGGCAATCCTTTGCATTGAAAAAGAGTGCACGGGGCCTTGATCCAACTTGTACACTAGGGCGTCGCGCGCCCTCTTGGAAAATTCCTCAATCACCCGCACAAGCAGGCGCGTCGAGAGGGGGGCCTCGCCTCGATTGTCGCGGTCGGCTAGTCCCCACTGTAAGTAGTACTTTGTGTTGTGGTGCGTGAATTCAAAGATGTACATGAAGCGCGCGTCGGTTTGGCCACCGCTTAGGGCAACATACGTGTCGTACAGTTGCTTGGCCGTTTTCAAGCCGTTGGTCATATTGACGATGTCCTCAGCCCCAGCGTTGCGTAGGTTGTAGCCCTCGCGGTATTCTTGCAAGAGCGCGAGCTTCTCGATGCGCTGGGGATCGGTGTAGGCCACTTCAGGATCGAAATAGGGCTTGCCCCGCAACAGCAGCCACCTCCTAAAGGCATCCGCCTCGCTTTCACCGGCCTCTTTTTCAAAGGTTTGCAGGTGCGCCGGCGCGTCTTCCAGCATTTGGCGGACATACAGGCGGTTGGCTTCGTCACAGTTGATGTACAACGTAAACTTGCAGTTTGCCTCCACCGAGGGGGCATACGTGAAGTCCCTTTTGAAGAAGAATGTTTGTAGCTCAGAAGCGCCATTCACCAACACGTCCACCTCTTGCTTCTCCAAGATGACCTTTTCGTAGGGGCGTACCAGCAACCGTCTGACGGCAACGAGGAAGCCCTGGTCGAGCGCATTGGGGCTGTAGACCAGCTTCTTGATGTGGCGCGGCTGCAAGTAGGTCGCGTGCGCGGCGTCGTAATTGAAGAATGGCGTGTCAAAGGCAAAGTCCGGGACGGAGGTGTAGTCTAGGGTCGCCACCTCGGCGGGATCTTGAGGCTTCACCGTGCGGCTGTCGTAGTTGTAAGCCCATGTCAGCGCCGAGTACGACGTCACCAAGATTTTGTACGTAAAGGGGGCAAGGTTGGAGATGAAATTCGTGTCTGCCATGACATCTTCAAAGCCTTGAATGCCATACAACTCTGCCAAGATGGGCTCCAGATCAATGCGTTGCAACACGGCGTCCCGGACGGCATTGATGCCAGCAAAGGTGGCCGGCACGCGGTTGTCCTCTAAAAAGTCGTTTACGGGGATGACGTTGTTGAACGTCTCGGGCGGAAAGATGCTGTTGATCTTGTAGATGCCGGCGCGCAGCGTGTTGTTGTTGACATCCACATTGAACATGGTGGATGGTATGGACGCGTCCAATACATCTATTCCAAAGACGTGCCTAAAGGGCTGGTCGAAGGTGATGACGTATTGGTTTGGTTTGGGGTACACGGCGCGGTCACGTAGTGCGCTGTCAATGTGAAGGATAAAGTTGTCTTGTGTGCTATTTTCTTTTAGGTAGTCGATGTCCTCGATGCTCATGTTGTTTTGGTGGGTAGAATGTTTTCTTAAGTTACGCGCAGACAAAACCACTCTCGATAGCGTTTTTAATACCGCGCGCTTGCGTGGGACTGATGCTTGAGAACCGGTATAAGAGCGTAGTCGGTTGTCAACTCAATGACTACCCCGCCGCCGTTTGATATCATTGTGGATGAGCTCGACGACACAAGCCCGCGTTGTGACCAGCCGCGGACCGCCAAAGTCAGGTTGTGGCCGCACCAGCTCGCGCTCATCCATCGGTGCAGGCAGTATGAGAATGAGAGAATACCACTGTCCTCCCTGCGCGTGCCTCAGAATGGTGTCACGCCAGATGACTACATCCGCACGCAGGTCGGTGTCATCGGCGACTCCGTGGGATCTGGCAAGTCTTACGCCATCCTAGGGCTGTTGCTGTCCAATGACATTTCGCGCAGCGTGAGCACCATCAAGACCTATGGAAACAACCGGGTCGTGATGTGCTTTGCCGACCAAGGGACAAACGTCAAAACAAACCTGCTCGTCGTGCCGCACAACCTGGCCTCGCAATGGCAGACATACATTCGCACTTTCACGGACGGCCTCAATTACACCATTGTTTCCAAGGACCGGCACGTGGAGCGCTTCCATCAAAGGAATGACCTGCCGGATTACGACCTTGTGATTGTGACCTCCTCCTTTTATGCACGCCTAGGCCATTACATCACCTCGCGCAGCTACAAGCTGCAACGCGTCATCTATGACGAAATCGACAACCAAAACTTGCCGCATTGCATGACCATCGACAGCAACTTTTACTGGTTTGTCACAGCCAGCTATGGCAACCTGCTGTGCCCGAGGGGGTATAGCAGTCGCGACTACTACACTCAACGAACGGTGTGGCATGCAGATGGCTTGAGAAACTCGGGATTCGTCAAGGACCTGTTTGTAGATCTGTACAACAACTTGTCCCGCGATTACGTCAAGGCCTTGGTCGTGAAAAACAACGACCGGTTTGTCAAAACCTCCATCGAGCTGCCCGAGGTCCGCACCAACTTCATTCGATGCCTGACGCCCATCCCCATTCATACTCTTAACGGCTACGTGCACAACGAGGTCATCCAATCCCTGAATGCGGGCGACGTGGCGCAGGCGATGCGCTTGATCAGCCCCACCCACGTTGGCACCGAGGAGAACATCATCGCCATCCAGATAGCACGTTTGCAGCGCGACCTCCACAACGCCGAGGTGCGCCTGGCTTTCACGCATTCTTTAGAGTTCCAGGACGACGCCGAGCGCGCCCACGAGATCGGCGTGCTGGAGGGACGGCGCGACGCGGTGAAGCGCAGGATCGAGGGCATCAACGAGCGCATCCGGGAGGCAGACATCTGTAGCATCTGCTACGACGACATCGCCATGAAGACGATCGCCCCGTGCTGCTCGAATGCCTACTGCTTCAAGTGCATTAATTTGTGGCTGACCACACGGTCAACGTGCCCTCTGTGCAAGACAGGCCTCATCCCCAAGAGTCTGTTGGTCGTCAACGACGCCGCGGCGGCGCTAGGCGCTGAAGGAGAGACCACAGATGCCGACGTGAGCTCGCGGCACGACAAGATGAAAAACCTGGAGATCATCATGCAGCGCCTGAGCGAGAGCCCCGAAGCAAAGGTCATTGTCTACTCTGCATACGACACGACCTTTGACAACGTAGCGCGCTCGCTCACGAGAATGGGCGTGAGCTTCAGTTTCTTAAAGGGCAACGAGGGCCAGGTCAACCGGATCCTGCAGCGCTACAAGGACGGCGACCTGCGCGTGCTCCTCGCCAACACGCGCCACTATGGCAGCGGCTTGAACCTAGAAAACACGACCGACATCATTATGTTCCACAAGATTGACTCGGAGAGCGAGAAACAGGTTGTAGGCCGAGCGCAGAGGTACGGGAGGACGGTGGCGCTCAACGTATGGTACTTGTTGTACGACAACGAGTACGATGCGGTTGTGTCTCAAAACCGGGGCTGACGCCACAAAAAATATTTGTTTTTTTCAAGAATGCAACGGTTCCTCAAGACCGAGAAGAAACGTCGCAATCGCGTGTGCCGGAAAAAGCTGGGCGAGCGGGGCGAGTACAATCCAGACATCGACGTCTTTGAGTACGACACGTTGGAGAGCCTCATCGCCAAGCGCCCCTTCAAGGCGCCTTACGGGGACTGCATGGTGAGCGAGAAAGGCTCTTCAGAGAAGGACGCCACGGGCCGCTTCTACCCTAAGGTTCGGACCGAGGCGCAATGCAAGGACGTGAACGGTGTGTGGCGCGAAAAGACGGCAAAGCGCACGAACAAAAGGGATGATGGCAACTGTTGGGTCAACGACAAGGACGCCTACTGCGGCGACAAGTACACAGAGGATGGAAAGGAGATTTGCAACCAAGACCCGCAGTGCCACTGGTCGTTGAACGACTGCATGTCTGTCAGCGCCTATGAGAGCTTGCCGCCATCCGCCTTCCCCGACGATTGGCCTGCGGACATCGTGCGCGGGGACATTCAATCCTACCTCGAGACCGTCTTCTTGAGCGGGGAGTACAAGCCGCCCAAGCACTTGCCCCTATTTGGGCAGGGCAACCGGTGCACGTCAAAGGAGCTATCCAAGAATGCGTTGTCGCTTCCTCAGGCCGTCGTGAGCATGGTGATGAGGGGCATGGCGCTCCATCCCGGGTCCAGCAACCGCGGGCTGCTGGTGTGGCACTCTACTGGCAGTGGCAAAACTTGCACCGCAACCGGCGTGTTTGATGCCTTTTGGGACACTCCCAAAAACATCGTCTTTGTGACGTCTGTGGAGGCGTCGGGCAGCAACCCACCCTCCAACTTTCACAAGTGCGCGATGCGGTTCTTTCCGCGCTTCAAGGGCATGTCGCAGGATCAGGTCAAGGCGGCCTTTGACAAGCGCAAGGTTAAATTCCTAACATTTGCGCAACTGGCGCACTACCTGCTCATTGCCAATGCCCTCAAGCGGGTGAAAAAACCAGAAGACATCGAGCGCCACAAGAACTACCTCAACGACGCCGTGTTGGTCATCGACGAGGTACACAACATCTTCAAGCCGCTCCCCAACCAACGTGCGGAAAACGACGCGGTGCGCAAGTTTTTGTCGGATTACAACAACGACCGGACCAAGAATTTGAAGATCGTCATCCTTACCGCCACGCCGGGCAACGCGCCCGCTGACATTGTCGCGCTGTTGAACCTGGTGCGCGACAAGCGGGCTCGCGCCATCCGGGTGCCTGACGCCAAGAGCGAGGAGAGCATGCAGGCATTTGCGGACAGCATCAAGGGTCTCGTGAGCTATTTTGACATGTCAAAGGATTATTCCAAGTTTCCCAAGGTTGCGTACGAAAGGGCACAAGAGGCGCCCATGACCATGAAGCAGTTTATCAAGTACGTCGAGGCCTACAACGGAGAGTTGCAGTCAGTTAGGGATTACGACGCGCTCGTTCAAAAGGACCAGCTGGAAAAATACTACAAAAAGGCACGCAAGTACTCCAATATGTTGTACAACTTTGAGAAGGATCTGGTGATCGGCGAGTTTTCTGCCAAGGTGCCCATGTTACTGGAAAACATTGCCGCCGCCCAGGATGAGAAGCACTACGTGTATTCCGCATTTTACGAGCGCCGCGGATTTGGAGGGCAAGGCATCCCCGCCATTGCACGCTTCCTGGAGACCGAGTTGGGTTACAAAAAGCTGTCTCTCTCGGAGGCCCGCAAGATGGTCCGGGCCTTGGAGGCGGGCGAGAGCTACCCAGTGGCCAAGCGCTATGTACTCGCCTTGAGCGCAGAGCTGTCGGCGGAGCGGGAAAACCTGAACCTGCTTGTGAAGGCATTCAACCGCAGCGAGAATGTGCGTGGTCAATACGTCCACGTGTTTCTGGCATCCCAGGGCTACAACGAGGGCGTCGACCTCAAGGGCGTGCGGCACGTGCACATCTTTGAGCCGTTGCTGTCGCTGTCTGCCGAGCAGCAAACTGTAGGGCGCGCAGCGCGCTTTTGCAGCCACAGCGACTTGAGTTATGATAAGAACGAGTGGACGGTCAAGATTCACCGGTACATCTCTAAGGAGCCGGTGGATATGAGCGGCTTCAACGTCAACTTCTACAAAGACCGCATCGAGGGGCTCAAGATAGACATCGCGACGTTTGAAGAAAAACTCGTGGCATTAAAGGGCGAGCGCGGTGCCACGGCCACCAAGGTCAAGGATGACTACAAGAAACGCATCGTCACGCTCAAGTCAGAGGTCCGCGGTTTGCAGTCCAAAGTACGTGAAGTCGAAAAGATGAACATTAGCAATGTCAATATGATTGATGATCAGTTGACAAAGGAGACCTTTGAGCGCGTCAAGGAGTTGCTGGCAATCTACGACGTGATCAGACACGCCGCCATTGATTACAAACTGCTCAAGGACTTTCACGTTTGAGGACGGGGTGTGTTTTTTTGTGGGAGGGGTGGGGGTGTGCTGAGGGCAAGGTG
>JACCDG010827774.1_pt1 | contig 13809 bp, 10 predicted proteins | sample 7442471 | NCBI WGS metagenome assembly JACCDG01 (sample SAMN15323444, study PRJNA562643) | freshwater metagenome | isolation source: river surface water | place: USA:Blue River Watershed | collected 2017-08-17
TAAGCGCGACAATCTTCTTATCAATCTCCGCCGTTCGGTGGAGCATTTTTCACGCGCGCATGAAAATATATCGGCTTTACAACTAAAGATTTCGGAGATACAGTCATTGAGATCGAAGTCGGAGATTGTAGCGTATTTAGGCAAGCTTTGTCGCCTTGGAATTCCTTCTATTCTTTCATTTAAAGAAGGTGAGGATCCTATTAATACACGCAGGCTCTATTGGAATCTTGACTTAGGCGATTATTCTCTTGGAGATACACAATTCTACAGGAACCCACAATATGGTTCTGCAGCTTTCTGGCATGCATACGCCGCCTATATAAAACATCTTGAAATTGAATGGCGTCTCCCAACAGAAGATAATCACTCAGCTCTACATGTCATTCCCGCTCTAGAGAAAAAGTTTGATTCTGATTTCATAGAAGCATATGATAAAGAGAGTCATGGTAAGTCTTTTAATCGGATATATACTGGCAGAGAGTTGGCTCAGCGATTTCCCTCTTTTCCATGGAATGATTTTTGGATGGGCATAGGGTGTTTATCTGTTGGAGAGTGGCATCGTCAGAGGATTATATTGAGATCATCTTCTTTAATAAGATGTTTTGTAAAGTTCCTGCAGGATGTGCCCTTGGAAACTTGGAAAAGTTGGCTAACCCTAATAATGTTAAACCACGGGATTCAATTTGCAACACCAAAACTTTCAGAATCATGGCATAAACTCTTTGAGAGGGAGGTAAGCGCTCTTCCAAAGAGAAAGACAGGTGACGATCTCTTCTTGTCTATTATAAAGGAGTATGCTGTTATGCCTCTGAATGACCTTTTCAGAGAAACCTGCTTCTCTCACAAGCAGAAGGAGGAATTAAAGCCCCTCTTTAGATCTCTTGTTTCCTCTGCTTTAGAGCGAATTGACGAAGCTGATTGGATGCATTTGAAAACACGTGAGCATGCAAAACGTAAAGTCCGCGAAATGGGTGTATGTATTGCCTACCCCGAAGGTTCATATCAATATAACTACCCCTACTTGTCAGATAGGTGCCTTTTAGATAACATATACGCTCTCAGTGAGAGGAATTTTGAGCATCTTGCCAGACAGTTAGAGGATCCTTCTCTTCGCAAAATATGGACAAAGCCTGTCTTCAATGTAAATGCCCACTACTCCGAGAGCATGAATAGGATTATGTTTCCCGCTGCAATTCTTCATCCGCCATTCTGGGTTCCAGGTGGATCCATCGGTTGGAACTATGGTGGTATTGGAGCAACTGTTGGTCATGAAATCACACATGCATTTGATAGGGATGGTATGAAAGTAGATGAATACGGCTATAAAAAAGAGTGGTATAGCGGTGAAGACAAGAAGGAATATGATAGACGGGCAGAGGCTCTTGTTGATATTTTTGAGAAGTTGCGAGAACATGGAGAGGAACTTGACGCTCCTTATATCATTTCAGAAGCGATTGCAGATCTTGGGGGTATGGGTATTGCTCTGAATGCATTAAAGAAGGCACTGCGAGAGCGAAGGGCGGGCGAATTGGAAGTTAAAAAAGAGATGAGGCTATTCTTTATTTCATATGCTTATTCATGGCGCATAAAGATGCGCCGAAAGCAGGCATTGCGGAAAGTATATATTGATGAACATCCGCCGGCTTGGTCGCGAGTGAATTATATTGTCCAACAATTTCAAGAGTTTTATGATCTTTTTGATGTTACCGAGAAGGATGATCTTTATTTAGAGCCGGCGAAGCGCATCCGATTCTTCTGAGGGCGAGGGAGCTAGGCTGGCCGTAGCGGAGCGCTACTGACCCCGTGCCCCCTAGCCTGCTAGGCCATGAAATTATCAACACCCTACTTGTCAGTTTAAATTATCATCAGCGTAGGGGGTCGAGGGACAGTAGCGCTCCGCTACGGCCAAGAGGCACTCTCCCCTCCCCTCATTCAAGTTGCAAGAGATCCTGAAGACGCCAATACTCAAACGTGCCATCAGGCATAGGGCGTTTAATAATAATCGGCAGACGCTTCTGCTCTAGTTCCATGCGTGCAATCTCACGCACATCAGATACATGTTTAGGGATCTCAATGAAAGGGCGCGCACCTTGAGAGAGCTGATTCATCCGAAACCCAAGAATCTTAGTCTTCTCAAACTTCGTCAAGAACGGATAAGAACGGTGTTGCTGATCCTCGCGAGGAGGCACTTGTGCCAGAGGAACATTCGGATATACATTCTCCTGATAGTCAATTATACACTCAGGATGCTGTCTATAAACTTTGGAAGCAGTTTCACGTTTCATAGAGGAAGCAGCTTCTTCAAGGCCCTCTTCCATGATGCGGTCAATATCCTCCTCAAAGCCGGCGTCATCGGCTACGGGTTCTTCTACGTCGGCTTGAAAATCATCTGCATCGGCCATTCTGTTTGCTAACTATTAGACTAGGCGTGGAAAATATCAAATTTGTCGCCCGCGATGGTGCTATAGAGTAAAATAGGCCAGCAGTTTAAGTATAATTTACTACACCAAAGCCGGGCTTAAAAAATTTGACGCCATTATTCATTATAACAATGCCTATCCCGTTTAGCCAAATGTCTGCCGAACTTTCACGCCCCGAGTCCCCTCCCATCGTTGAGCCTACTCCCAATATCGTTGAGTATGAGAGCTTTGATAGTATGGACCTGCCAGAATCACTCCTCCGCGGTGTTTATTCACACGGTTTTGAACGGCCTTCCGCAATTCAACAGAAGGCCATTGTCCCTATGGTGAAGGGCAATGATCTTCTCGCCCAAGCCCAGTCAGGCACTGGTAAGACTGGCACCTTCTGTATTGGTTCCCTTGCCAATATTGATCCTTCTATCAAGGCTCCTCAGGTCCTTGTGCTTGCCCCTGTTCGCGAACTTGCCCAGCAGATCTTCACTGTAGCAAAGGCTCTCAGCGACTATATGGGTATCTCAGTGCATGCAGCAACTGGCGGCTCTCCAATTTCAGAGGATCTCCGTGCTCTGGAGCGTGGTGCGCAGTTTATTGTCGGCACCCCTGGTCGTATCTTTGATTTGATGCGCCGCAATTCATTTGATCGTCGTCATATGAAGTATATCATCCTTGATGAGGCTGACCAGATGCTTGAGGACCGCTTCCGTGAGCAGGTAATCTGTATTATGGAGTTTCAGTTCCCTCAGCAGACTCGCCTTGCATTCTTCTCTGCAACTATGGCACCTGAAGTGATTGAGGTTGCTGATAAGTTCCTGCAGAATCCTGTTCGTATTCTCCTCCCCCCTGACAATGTAACTCTTGAGGGTATCAAGCAGTATGTGGTTGTTGTGCCTCGCGAGGAGCACAAGTTTGACACCCTGCTTGACCTTTACAACCGTCTAACCATTTCACAGGCAATTATCTATGTAAATAAGCGTCAGAAGGCTGAATGGCTTGCACATGAGATGACCAAAGCTGGGTTCTCCCTTTCCTTCATTCATGGTGAGATGGATGTAAATGAGCGTCGTCAGCGTATGGCCAATTTCCGCGCCGGCTCTCAGCGCGTCCTAATCTCCACAGATCTGCTTGCCCGTGGTATTGATGTGCAGCAGGTGAGCTTGGTTATTAACTATGAACTACCTACCCAGCGCGAGAACTACATTCACCGTATTGGTCGTTCTGGTCGCTTTGGTCGTAAGGGTTGTGCTATCAACCTTCTGCTTGAGGGAGAAGAGTGTCGCATGATGGGTGATATTGAGAAGTATTACAGCACTACAATTGAAGAGATGCCTGAAGCCAAGTTTGTAAATACTCTCCTTTAATTATAATGATACACTATAAATTAGCTGCATAATTAATTAAAATAATATAAAAACAAATAGAGAAGTCTCTAAAACATTTTTATTTGTTTCTCTTGTGCTCATATCTAACACCCTACTAGTCAACATTCTCCATAACCCGCTCCTCTTCCTCTGCTTCGCTTTCCTCGTCTAGTTGGCGAATATCATGACGACAAACAGGACAGTGCACATTTTGTGAAAACCAGACGTCAATACAGTCCTTGTGGAACGAGTGATCACAATGATTAATTATCCGCATTGTAGTTCCAATGGCAATCTCATCTTGACAAATAGGGCAAGTGTCTAAACTCTCCTCACCCTCAGCAACGATCTCTTCAGTTGTGGCGGCAGTGATCTGCTGACGAGTAGGACGGACAGGAACTGGTTCAGAAAATCCAGGAATGCCGGCGAATGCATCCATTAGATTACGAGAAGCCATATCACCTCCTGTCAGAAGCGATGCAATAGAAGCTAAGGCTGCGGTAGCCCCGCCAGTGCCTGTAACAGGTGGGATAATATATTCAGAAGAGATAACTTCAAGGCCAGGAAACAGCATACTTGGCACAGTGGTTGCACGGCGCGGCTGCTGCTGTGTCATGGGAGGAGTAGCCGGTTGTGCAACACGCTGACTACCAATACCCATATGCATCATATCATCAAAGTATGAGTTTCGTGGTGCTGGGGTTCGCTCAACTGGTGTCCGCTCCGCTGGTGCTTGGGTCCGCTGTGCTACACGAGGTCGCACATTTCGGCCAAGACGCGATCGTGCCATTGAATATAAGTTAAAGTTCTCATTCATCTGTGAATTAATATACGCAAATACACTCTCTATTGACCGAAATCGCCCATTATTATAAAGTAGATCAGGGAAGAAGTTATGCATATCATCTAGCATAGAAACACCATAATAATCCTCATAACGTGTGCGTGATGACATCCTCTTACCAATAAAATGTGAAAGTTTTTTAGGCTACTCACCTAAACTACTCACGCCAAATATATCACAAATGTCAGACCCTCAGTCAGATCCTCAGTCAGACCCTCAGTCAGATCCTCAGTCAGACCCTCAGTCAGATCCTCAGTCAGACCCTCAGTCAGATCCTCAGTCAGACCCAAATACAGACTCTAAGTCAGACCTAAATACAGACTCTAAGTCAGAACTTCCTTCCCATCCAGCAATAACAGATAAGGGCGTAGTTGGTATTGCAAATGTTGGTAATACCTGCTATGCAAATTCAACCATTCAACTCCTCAAAGGATTCCCCGCCCTCTCAGCATTCTGCGTGTCAGAAAAGGGTGCTGAAACTACAAATCCAGAGTCCAAAGAGGCGAAAGTCTGGCTCGGCTTCCGCGATCTTCTCCAAAGCCTCTGGTCAGGTCATCGTCCAGCCTTCTGTCGCCCCCATGGCTTCATGTCAGCAATTCATGATGCAGTGCGGGGCACACAATATGATCAGTTTGCCACGCGCATGCCAAACGATGCACACGAGTATCTTGTATTCCTGCTCGACCGTTTCCAAACTGCTACTGGTCACCCCCTGGCACCTGCATTTGATGTAGAGCCAGCCCATGTAAAAGCCTGGCATCAATCGTTCGCCAAGGATTATAGCATTATTGTTCCCCTCTTCTTCGGACAAGTAGAGCGTTGTGTTAAATGCTCTGGTTGTGGCAATGAAAGTCGCTCATATGAAGTCTTCAACTCTCTAAAAGTCAGTCCTGGGGCAACCCTGGAAGAGTGCTTGGCTCAGGAGTTCCACGACGAAGAGATTGACGAATATAGCTGCGATGCATGCAAGAAAAGGCCGAAGGCGCATGTGAGTAATCGCATACAACGCCTACCGCCCTACTTGCTTACTGTTGTGCGTCGCTTTGAAGATATGCGGCGCAAGGATAGTCGCCCCATTAGCCTTGCTGATGGAAATACACTAACCCTTACAAATTATACAACAGAGTCGTGTGCCGATTCTCGCCGACCTTATAAACTACTTGGCACGGTAGATCATCATGGATCAGCGTATGGAGGTCATTACGTTGCCCAGATTCATAATCTCGGCAACGGAAATTGGTATTTATACGATGATGAAACAGCACATCAGCTAGAAGCGCCAATGATTGGGTCCAGTACATATATTATGGCATGGCATAGGGGAGGGGAGAGTGTGGCGATCCCTTAAAGACCAGCCAATGGCATAAAATCAGCAAAAATATCAGCTGCATCCGCTGCCATCATCGCGCCAGATCCAGGTCTAGCAGTTGTAAATCCTTCCTCAATCCCATTATAAGGCTCACTCGGCTCAACAATCGGTGGCGGCAAAAATACAGTCTCTACTGGTCCCATCCATCCTGCAACACCACATTCACGGTAATGAATGTGGCTCTTCAGTTCCCCACGCATTGGAACACGGTAACCTTGAGGACGTCGCACCTTCAACTCCACCTTGCCTCGCTCATCAGCGGTTGCAACACCAGTATTTTCATATTCGCCATAAGCTTTTTTCCAGCTCTTGAGCTCCTTTAGTGAATCATCTTCCTGCTCTGCCGCCCAGTATAACACCTTAGAACCAGGCTTCACAGTGACGGCAACAGATGCATTGGCACCGGGAGGCACACGATCTTTCAACGCAGCACAAGGTGCTACCATTGGTCCCAAGAAAGGTAAATATGTGTTGCGATCAAACATCACATAGACAGCCGCCAACCCAACAATAAGATATACAAGCCGACCAATCATACCACCGCCAAAAATCTTCTCAACCAGATTGATCTTGAATGCACCAACCATAAACCAGTTTAGCGCACCGATAATCAGCAAAACAATACAAATCTTATACAAAAAAGCAAATTTATATTGTTTACTTTTTGATTCACGCCATGTGGCAGTCGGACCAATGCGCACAGTTGCAACCATCTCTACTTGTCACTAAAGAATGTAATTCTTGAACCTGATATAAGTGAGGCGCACCTACATCTCCCACACTTCTAGTCAGTCATAAATAAGGCAATTGAGATTCTTCCTTCTGTCACCACTGGTTCCTTTGGAACACCATGTAACCCTGAACCAAATACAAGTATATCACCATTCTGAGAAGGTATAGTTGTTTTACCATAATTAAATGTTCTTGTTTCTCCTAATGAAATTACAATTTGTGTTGTGCCAGGATGCGTATGGTTTGGCGTCCAATCGTTACCATTTTTATAGTAATTTAAATATAATCCTGCACAATGTTTGCGTTCTGAATATTTATCTATGACATCCATTATATTAGCTATTATTTCTGGAAAGTCGTCAATAAAAGCTAGAAATTTGTTAAGAGCATAAGCTGCTGCAGAACGTGTATGGCCATTTTTGCTCCTAATTCCATCACTCCATATGACATTATCTTTTAGATAATCATATAGGCGATTAGATGATTCTTGATTAATATGTGCTTTCAGGTGATAAAACTTTTGTTGAATGCGCTTTACTCCTTCTCCAGACATTTTGAATAAGTTGTGTTAAAAATATATCATAGCCTTAATCTAATTCAAATTTTACATACACGTATATATTAGATAAATGGAGGGAAATTGGCAATCTCCATAATCAAATTGCCAACCTTATTTGCACCAACAATACGACCCTCCTTAGAAAGTTGCCCACCAAGTTCATTTGTCGCACTCTTAACATAGTTAAGCAGATACTTTCCCTTAGCCTTCAGAGCATCCACTATTGTGCGGAACTTGGCATCGCGTGCATAACGTTGCTCAAGTGCAATGCGCAGCATGCGATCCTTCTCAACCAACCATTTTGCATCATCAAATACAACACCATTTTTCTTAAATCCAGCAGGAGTTACAGCAGTGAGGACAGCTGTCATTTCCTCCTTCAGTGCAGCCCAATCCTCCTCAGCACTCAATGCTTTACCCTTAACACCCACTTGCACAACACGACGCTCATTTGCCTGACGATGTATATCACCACCGCGACTAAAGAGAGAAACTGCTTTATCTGGCTTATTTGTTGCTAGCTTATATTGCATGCCTGCCAAGAAGTGTTCCACACTTGGATATGTCACACCTGAATCAGTTGGATCTTGAATAGGGAAGGGTGCATAGTTATGCAGGTATCGGCCAGCCGCTTCAACACCACTGATTAGATCCTTCTTCAAGCTTGCCTCAGGAGAGATCATGAACACTTCATTTGGCATGAAGCGTTTGCCGGCTGCTGTTTCAACAGGAACAGTGCGGAGTGGGGCAGCTGCCGAACCTGAACCCTCAGTTGGCTCCACTTGTGCAACAGCTTCAGCTATGGATCCCTGTGGAAGAGGCGGCATGCTTGATCCCAACACAACTGTAGTTGGTGCAGCAGCCGAAGCCCCTTCATCATCGGCGGCGGCAGCGGCCGCTACGCTGAAATCAGGCATGCCTGTGACTGCAGCACTTGACGCAGACTTTGATGCAACAGGTTCTAGTGCTTGGCTAGCAGCGCCAAGTTCAGCCACACCCAACCCAGTTCCACGACGCTTGAAGATAAACCAACGATTCAAGAACGAGAACTGTTCAACAACCTTATCCATCGGATACTTGTTACCCGCCTTTGCCGCCATCTTGTGACTCACATCAAATGTATGCGAACTGGCGTTCAATCCAAGTTCCTTGCATTCCGAAGGTGTCAAGAGCTCACAGCCAATCGTCTTCATCTTCTCAACTAGCACAGGGAAAGACACTAAATACTCCCGCTGCTGTGTGCCAATACTCACAAACTCCATGTCGACAGGTAGGCCGAATGCACTGTCATCCTTTGGCAAACTTTCGGCATCATACTCCTTCTTATATGTCCAGATGATGGAATCGCCGATAGCACCCACCTTTGACCCACCCTTCTCAGTCGTGCGCAACATGTCAAACAGCTTCTCGCCATCAGGACATGCGCCGGCAAAGTAGCCACCCACCTTCAGCGTATCGCGGATATTGTCAAGCAGACCCTGGAACTTCTCAGAACTCTCAAAGAAGTAGTGCAGGGCAAACATACATACAACTGCATCTGCACCCAGACGCAACTCGCCAGCTGCATGCTTCTCAATATAGGGAGGCATCGGTCCCTCAGGTGACATGCGGCCGAACACTGAGCGCATAATATCACCATCTTGAGGTGTCATCGCAGCATCACCAGTGACAATTGGGCGAGAACTATCACCAACTGCAAATACCATTTTTGGCATCATCTCGCGCGCCCTTCTGCTACTTGTCAGTAAATCAACAAAGCGGCGGTAGGCACCATCCTTCTTGTTTGTAATATTATCAGCAGAGTAATCAATACCCATTACAAAGCTAACCTTTGAGTTGCGCCACTTCTGCAGATCACCTGCCTTACCACATGCAACATCAAGTAGTGACTTGCCACCACCATTAAGCACACGGCTCAGCAAGAGATCTTCCTTGATATAGTGATTGTGGAAGTTACGCATAGATTTAGTAAGCTGCTCATCCTTCGCACTCATCTTGCGATCATAGTATTTCGTTGTACCCTCCCCTTCAGCAGCACCACCCTCCGCCGTTTTATAATCATCAGGAGAAGGCTCATCACTGCCAGGAGGACGAATCATAGACTCAGTTACTGGATTATGAATACTATTCCATATATTATTTGCAGTGCGCTCAGCATTCATTGTGCGCTCAATCACGCCACGCTGGAAACGCTCTGTCTTGTCATGACGAATGCGAATAGGAATCCAGCGCCAACCAGGCTCCTTAGAGCCATCATAACGACATTCCACAATAGAGCGATCCATAATCGGTTCAAGCGTTACCTCTGTTACGATATACTCCTCAAGCGAATTCACATCAGCCGGCTCAGTTTCCCGATTCATGGTATTTGCCTGCGGGTCAGGATAGTCTTGAGGCGAGAAGAGCACAGGGCGTGTCTTTGGCTTGCCACGGGGCTTGGGGCCCACTGCATTCTCATCAAGCATCTCATAAAGCAGCGCATCACGAGGATTCTCGGTAGCAGGATCATTGCGAGAGGCGACATGTAGGCGCATGGTTTTGTAGCGAATTGTCTCACCTGTATCTGGCTTGACACCCACCATAATACGATCTGCCGTGAGTGAAATGAGATCCTTCTCAAATGTGGCGAGGAAGTCAATCGTGTTTTCCTCCGCTGGCTTCCACTTGAACTGAGCATTGAAAGTCTCGCCTGGACCAGGTAGTGGGGCCTTATTAGGCGTGAAGATTAAGCCATCTGTATGATATACATAGCTCTTATCAAGCATCTGACCTACAGCTGTGAAGATTGTCGTGTCACCGCCACGGGCAAACACGAAATCCTTACCTGTCACCTGAAGCTTCACACGGGCGCTGGCCGCTGCCGATGGCCCACGCGCACCTTCACCTGCAGACCAACCTTTGAGCCAATTCTGCAACTCTACCCAGCGACCATATTTCTGGGGCGCGCTCTCTGCAACACCAGCCGGCTCACGTATATCCAAGAATGGCAACTCTGCAACAGAATCACCACCAGGCCGATTGTAGATATCAAATAACAGAAGCATCTGGACAGGCTTGTTGTCTTTGTCACGTGTCACCCATTCGCCATCCACAAGGCTGCGGGCTAACTCCTCTTTCATAAGTCCCGTGCGATAGACATTGAGTGACATATCAATCATGAAGAGCTCACCACGTTCGTCACAATAGCCGAGGACACGTAGGCCGTCTGCTTTTTCTGTAACATTGTAGCCTGTGCGGATGTTAGGTATAATAGTATCAATCTTTGATGACATATTTGCAATCTCTAGTGTTACAGGATTCACACCGCGGAAACGATCTGACTTTGTGAGGCTCTTATACCCGTCTAGGACGCGATCGCGTTTGGATTTACGAATAAGAGTCGTATGATTCTGCATGCCGCGCAACACTTCACCACAACCACCGATCAAGACCTTGAGAGCCTCTTCCTCTGATGCAATTTCATCACGCAGCAGTTCCACCTCCACTTCATAGAATGCAGGTGCCTTCGTGATGGGCTGGTCGGTGAATTTCTGCTGCCAACGATACTGGCGACGAGCGTCAGTGCCAGTGGAGCGGATCATAGACATGTCAATGCGGAAACCCTTGCTGAAATAGGTCCAGCGACGGATCAGACGGAAAGCCTTGCGCTGCTGCGCCCACTGACTGATAGCCGCACGCACCTGACCCTCCTCGGGATCCAGATCCAACTCACGACGTGATTTAACGCGCATATCATACTCGTCAATATCAACCGTGCTATCAACGGCGGTGCGATCCTTAATCATAGCCGTAAAGGGTTTATCCGCCAGGCTATCATCGCGACAATATTGCTGGATCATGCCAAGACCTGTTAGCGTGAATCGCAGCTTCTCAGGCAAGATAATATTTAGCTTATCTTCCTGAGGTTCCGCACGAAAGCCCTTGCCGCGAAGACGTTGGGCGATCCGCAGGAACTCACTTAGGCTCACTTGACCACGGGTGCCAAATGTTGCCTCTAGCTCCTGTTCAGGATGGGTAAACCAATCATGAACAAGAGATCTGAGCTTCTCTGCCTCAACATTAAGAAGTTCCATTTCTAATGTTAAGTATTATTTAAAGCTTTAGGAGAGGGGTGGCGTGATAGTTGCCAAATCCCTACTTGTCATGCCATAGTCAAATTTAACTGGTCCAGCTTGTAAAAAGCTTAATTGTCTCTGCACGACCTAGCATTTCTGCAAGTTCATCTTTCTTTAGTTTATCGTCGGATGACTTGTATGCAATATATTTCTTCCAGGCATCTAGAATTTCTGATTTCTTACCATCTGCTTCGGGGAATTGAAATGTTTTGTTACCCGCTTCCCAGTTTGAGATCCAAAGAGCCATCCATGAAGGATTCCCACCAGTTAAACCCATGGCACGACGCTTGCGATCCCAGAAGAAAATCGGCTTGTCTGCTGACCATTGACGGGGATCTTGTGGGAAAGGGCGAGCAGAACTATCATCCTCCAACCAGATGCACTGAATATTAGCACGCCAGCACACGTAGCGAATGAGAATCATTGACTCCTTAGAATCAACCTTCTCCTCGTCATGTGTCTTCAGGCCACCATATCCCTCGTCACGAGCAGACTGCATTTGATAGTTATTAAATGCTGCACGAATATCATTGCGCGCGCGCTGAAAAGGGGATCCCTTGGCACCAGATGTGCCGAGGAACTCAATCTCCTTGGTGAACCACTCGTTGCGGTAATTGATGAACTGATCCTTAGTCATTAGCTCGACCAAAGGATTCATATAGCGTAGCACGGCGTGAAACCAGTCATGCATCTTCTTCCATTCCACAGACGTGCTTATATCAAGGAACCTCTCCTTTTTTTCTTCTGGTTGCGTTGCTATAAAAGCAGGTGCTGCAGGATTTAGCTTGGGTTTTGGCTTTATCTGCACAGGCACATCAGGTGCAGAAGTAGCAATCTGAAGATTGGGCCGGTAGATATCAACTACAGACCCAAACTTCCACTTTTTTAGTGATGCAGTCGGCTTAATCTTTTTCAATTGCGCAAGAATTTCCATCCTTACATATATGTCCTGCCGATAGTTTAGGCCTTTGCAGGATTAAGAATCTCGGATGTTGAGCGGAGACTCTCCAGCTCTTTCATACGTGCATCCTCCTCTTCCTTTTGTAAGACACAGTATTTCATAAAGCTATTCATCTCTTCAAAACATTTATCATTGAGCTTGGCAATATCAAAAAAAATACCGTTTGAATTTTCCGTATATTCGCCGCCATTAGCCTTTAAAATCCGGAACATCTGTTCATACTGAGGCTTGGAGAGGCGCGGTAGGAATTCTAAAAATCTCTTACGCTCTTCATAATCCATTCTTTTTGTTGTTAGTTATCATCTTTACATGTCCAAACCTCACGCACTTAAGCAAAGGGATTAGTTGAGTTTTCTTCTTCGTCATCACTATAATCCTTGCTCTCGCTTACACCTATATCCAACCCGCCGAGTGAAACACGTGGTGCAACCGTGCGTGAAACATTTGCAGGGGCTTGTTCTGGTGTCACTACAGGTGCTTCAGTAGGCTCTGAGACAATAGGCACCTCAAGTGCAGCACTTACCCCGCGCAGCACACCAACACTCACAATATAAGGATCCTTCATCTGGAATCGTGATTTCTTCAACTCAACACTAATTGTCTGACCAACTTGCACAGATTCATACTCCTCAGATCCTAGATGCAAGTCACGAGGAACCATAATACGGAAAGCGTTGCGATGGAAGACATACATACCCATTTTGTTCTTCTTCTGCACAACACCTTCAACAACATAACCATCTGCTGGTGTCAGCACACGGCCTTTGGCTTGAACATGATAGACATATGATCCAGTGAAACGTCCATTCTCTACTCGTCCCATTGAACGGGCAAGAATGCTAACAGAGTCAGGCAATACAAAGCCGTGCTTAGAGCACTTATTCTCAAGCTCTAGCCGGACCTTTTCAAGTAAGATATCGTCGACTGTCTTAGGAGGAGAGCCATCACGCTGTGCTCCAAGGCTATTAAGATCACGAGATGTTAGTGATACACGTTGTTCAAATAGTGCGTCTGATTCCATTGTGCTTGCCTACTGCTATTTAGGCGTAATGAATTCAAATTTAAGCCGTTTCCAAAAACGGCTTAAATAGTTTGACTTACTTCTGCTTTTGGCAGAAGTAGTCTCAAATTTAAACCCTGGCAGCTTTTTCGCTGCCAGGGCCCTAAGCCGCCTTTGTTTTTGTTCCAACATGCCCAGTAATATTTGAGCTAACTGACCTGTAGAACCAACGCTTATCTCCTACTTGTGCCTTATCCATCCAACGCAGCAGAAGGTCAAAAAGTGTGCAAACCTTATTCACATTTCGGACTGTATCGCCACCATCTTTTGAAAGCACACCACCGCGTGAAGTCAAATCAAAATTAGTTCCCAACTCAGTCTCTAAAATAGCGCCCAGCCTTTCCATCTTATCACGATGTGTTTTTGTTGTAGTAATTATACCACACTCAGA
>JACCDG010949189.1_pt1 | contig 13806 bp, 15 predicted proteins | sample 7442471 | NCBI WGS metagenome assembly JACCDG01 (sample SAMN15323444, study PRJNA562643) | freshwater metagenome | isolation source: river surface water | place: USA:Blue River Watershed | collected 2017-08-17
AGGCATTTTTGCTGACACATCGTTGTCGGGATGTCGCAGGTGTCCAACCTGGCGCCATCCCTCCGCCTTGTCTCAACAAAAATGCCTCTCCGCAGGACGCGGAAAGATTTATTGGACGAGGTACTAGATAAGTCTATTTCAATAGAGCGCTAAGCTTCTTTTCATCCAATGTGTTCGGGCCCACGAGGGTCATTGTATAGTCTTTGAAATATTTTTGAGCGACTTCGTTGAGATCCTTTGGTTTTACTTTTTTCAGTCGTTCAATGAATGTATTCGAATCCTTCCAGCCGTTGCCTAGAATTTCGTAAAGTGAAAATATGCTCGCTTGTGAGCTGCTTTGTTCTCGGCTCATATACCAAGATGATGTGAATTTTCGCACCTGTAATTCTAAGTGCCCTGCATCTATTTCCTCTGTTTTAATTTTTTTTATTTCATCAAATATGACGGGCAAAGCTTCTTCGAGTTTCGTTGAGGTCAGATAAAGATACCCACTGTTGATTGCCGAATTACCTAATCCACAGTGTACCGAATAGGTGAGTCCGCGTTTTGTTCTCACCTCTTCAAATAGTCGATTGTCCAGAATTTGCGAAACCAGATTCAATGCTGGATAGTCAGGATGCATCAGCGACGGAGCTTTAAATCGCGCCATAAAATAATTTGTTGGGGCTTCGACCTTTTGGTAAGCCAAAGCGTTTGGTTTCGCTGCAATATTTTTTTCTACTCGGGGAGCGGGTTTCCCTTCAGGCAAATTTCCAAAGTAGGTTTGAACGAGTTCTTTGGCTTCCGATTCCGAGAGGTCTCCGACGATGGATATCACGAGGTTTTGTCGGTTAAAAATTTCTGGAAGAAGGCTCACGAGATCGTCACGCGTGATCTTCGGCAGGGTTTCGAGATATCCGCTGGGTCGCATCGCGTATGGGTGATCCGCAAAAAATGCTTTTCCAGAGAGAAACTGCAAAATTTGGTCTGGCTCGACTTGCTCATTTTCGAGTGCTGACACCATTTGCATTCTTGATATGTCAATTTCCTTGGGATCAAGATTCGGCACTCGAATCATTTCTGAAAAAATGGGCAAGATCGTCGGAATGTATTTCTTGAGAACTTTAAGAGAGACGTCGACGTAGTCGCTCTTTGCATCCATGCTATGAATCGCACCACTTTGGATGAAGATTCGATCGATGTCTTCTTTGGTATAGGATTTTGTTCCGTCGGAAACGACAGCGAGCAGCAGGTCCATCGCGCCTGCCTTTTTCGGAATCGTTACTGCGCCGCGCGCGGCAATTTCAAAAGCCACAATTTGATCAAAAGATTTCGTCGATCGTAGCACGACGGGGATCGAAGCCACTGTAAAAGAATGAACATCACTTAAATCCATAGAGAAAATCCTTTCGGCGCGAAAGCAACAGATGTTGATCGCAAGAAAAATAAATAAAAAAACGTTGATCGGTTTCATCTTAATTTTTCGCAGATGTTTTTGTTTCAAGCTTCAAAGCTTTAAACCCCTTCGGCACAAGCGCCCCTGAAATTGAGGGTTGAGTTAGATATTTACGAAGTGCATTTTCAATGTCTGCGATCGTGATCAGTTTCACTTGATCAACATATGACAAGTAGTAGTCAATCGATCCAGTGCTCGTCCAAACGTTGGCCAATGACAGAGCATAACGCTGCCCACTTTCTCTGTCGTATGCTGATGTCACCTCGATTGAATCTTTGGCTACCTTCAGGTCAGCTTCAGTAAAGAATCCAGGTGTCTGAATGCGATTAATGAGGTCATTGAGTTTGTCAGTCGCTTTTTGTGCATTCTCAGTCGTGGTTTCGAGCGTGAAAACGATGGGTGATGTATACCTTTGTGCCCAGGAAAAAAAAGCCGCATGTGACGAAATGCCAGACTCTACTAATTCCTTTTGAAATGGTGATGATTGGAATCCAAGAATCGACGACACCAAATCGAGCGCCAATAGCTCTCGGTCGTTGATCGTTAGTTTTGGACCGTGAAAAGCTTTGACGATTTGAACTGTTCTGACAGGAGCTTCGTCGACAAATGACTCACTTGCTGTCAGAGAAGGATGCTCGGGCACTGGATATTTTTCGAAAGGATTTGTTCCAGCAGTCCAATTCGAAAAACTATTTTGAATCCATTCACGCGTTTTCAATTCGTCAAAGTCGCCCACAATAAAAAGCGAAGAGTTGTTAGGTATATAATAGCGGTGCTGTATCTCATGCATTTGAGATTGTGATGCTTTCAAAATGACTTCCCTGGTGCCGATAACATTTTTTCTGACAAACTCTTGTTTAAAGAGTCGACTCATGACCCCGCGTTGAAAAAATACATCGTTTGGCGAGGCTTCGTACCGATCGAATTCCCCAATGACAACATGGCGCTCTTTTTCGAGTTCATCTTCTAAGAATTTTGGGGTCATGAGGGCATCAGACATAAATTGCAGGCCATCCTGCAGGTATTGAGACTGAAGCGTGAAGAAATATCGGACGGACTCGGTTGATGTATAGGCGTTCATATTTGGCCCGAGCTCGATGCCCATTTCGTCGAGTTTTTTGAAAAAGTCCGGCTGCGACGGAACTTTTTCGTTGGCCTTAAAGAACATATGTTCATAGAGATGCGCCAATCCATTATTTTCCTTATTTTCGGCAAAAGAGCCGTTTCTTACGGCGATGAGAACTGTTGCCATGGGGATAGCTTTCTTTTGAATAAGAAAGACAGTGAGCCCATTTGGAAGCTTATACGATTCGATTGATTTTTCCATGGAGACCTCAGCTTTCGAAACTTGATTTATGACCTGTTTTTCTGGCATTCCTCTATCCAACAGTGAACATCCAGCGGCGCTTATAACAAGGGCGCCTGATAAGTTAATCCAACAAAAGATTCTTTTGAAAGGCATGGGCGAAGTGTTTGAGAAATTAAAAGTCACGTCAAGCGAATTCCCTGTTGTTCTCTTTAATGCTAGTGGGACATTGCTTCAGTATCAAATGTCATTTGAGCGCTTTTACGTAGAAAGTTTAGAAAGTGTTGGAATCAAGAAGTCTGAATTTGACGTGGCCGTTGTTTTAGAGTCGGTCATCCGCGACCTCAATGATGAAATCGAGAAGAATTCGAATTTTGAATGGAAGCCATCCAGCTGGGTGCGTCGCATTGTCGATAAATTTAATTTGCCCGCAGATATTGCTCAGCCGCTGGAAGCCACTCTGAGGGCTCAGTTTCAGACTCGAATGACGGTGGCCATAGCGACTGGAACTCTCGATGTCTGCAGCGATTTAAAGCAGCGGGGCTATCGTCTCGGAATCGTTTCAAACTGGAATGGATTGCTGGTGGATTTGTTGCGCGACCATGCGGCACTCGATCTGTTTGATTCCGTGATTACTTCATACGATGTTGGTCTTTCCAAGCCGGATAAGCGGATTTTTGAATTAGCAGTTTCGGATATGGATGAGACGCCCGATAGAGTTCGGTTTGTTGGTGGAAGCTATGCGTTCGATGTGATGGGATCTAAGCGAGCAGGGTTATCGCCCGTACTTTACGATCCTCAGATGAGAGAGATGAAGGCTCTCAATATGGACTTGTCGAATGACCATGATTTGGGTCAAAAAGTGGTTTCGTTAGAAACGCTTCGCCAGCATCGCCGGCTTCATAACATTCCTGTCGTTCTTCACTTCGAGGATCTTTTAAAGATTTTTTTATGAATTGTGTTGTTATTCTGGTTTCGCCCAAAGGTGCTGGGAATGTTGGAGGTGTTGCAAGACTTCTTGGCAATTTCGAAGTGGGCGAGCTTCGAATCGTAGACCCCAGATGCAGGCTCGACAGTTTGGAATGCAAACAGATGAGTATGCAGGGCTATCATTTTGTGGAGAAGGCAAAGATTTTTAAAACGCTTGAAGACGCTCAGAGCGATTTGAGTTATTCCGTCGCGTTTTCTGGGCGTCGCTATGATGATCCTCGTCCGCGCATGACCGTATTCGATTTTTATCAGGAGATTCCAAATCGATTTTCTGACCAAGATCGAATTGGTTTGGTGTTTGGGCGAGAAGAGTGGGGACTGACACTTGAGGAGCTAGATCGCTGCCATGTTCAGGTTGAAATTCCTTCTTCAGAAAAAATGCCCTCAATCAATTTAACTTCAGCGGTGGCGATCGCACTCTCGGAGCTTTATCGCGGCCGTCGATCTAAACCATCTGTTTCGGCTGCTGAAGCGAAGGAGCGGCCGAAGAAGGAGCAGGAAGATATTTTCTTTGAACGAGTATTTCGCGTGATGGATTTAGTGCAGTTTACAAATCCGCAGAATCCTATCAGTCATTTGACGGATTTACGGTCCATGTACCACCGAGCCGATCTTTCTGATCGCGATCTTCGGATTCTTTTCGGCATTCTTTCGGGTATTGAGCGCCACATTAAGTGAGCAAAAAGTAAGTAAAAGTAACTAATGTTTACATAGTCTTTGGAGCTATGCATTTTCTGAATAAAAGCCTATTTTGACGCATTTTAAGCGCATTGTGCGGTGAGGCATATAAATGTTAAGATGAAGTTAACTTCAGCAGTGTAACTTTTATATTGGCAGTTATCGGATAAGTAAATGCCTTAGAGGGGATGAAGCCGTGCTCCATCTAGTTGCGTCGTTAATTTTGGTTTCAAGCACCCTCGGTGACGTGGATGTATCTGACTTGTCTCGGGGGGCTTCCTGGATTGGTCGAGTGAAAATCAAAACAGTCGAATCATTAAATTCTGGCTCGGTCCCTACCACCCTCGTTTCAGCAGAGATCGTTGAAGCTTTGAAGGGAAGTGGCGCGAAGGGAAGCCGGATTGATTTTCAAGCTCCAGGTGGAAGTCGTGGGCAGAAGAGATTTATGGTTTTGGGTGTTCCCTCGTTCAGAGTTGATCGAGATTATATTTTATTCCTCACGAAAGATCCGTCGTCGGCGAGTGCTGCGAGCCCAGCTGAATTATTGGGTTGGTCAGCATTCCAAGTTATCGAAGACAGTCGAGGAGTACACGTGATTCGTGCTGGCGATACAACCATCGTGGAGTCGCAAGGTGCGGGATATCACTTAACACATGACCGCAGTTTTAAAGACTACGATGTTTTTGTTGCTGAGGTTTTTCGTTCCTTAGATTGATCAGGGGGTAGCGAGCTCGTGAATCTCATACGGATTCAAATTATCGTTTCTTTTTTTGTCGCGCTGAGCTGCTCGAGTGATCTGTCTGCGTTTACCCTCATCTCGAACGGCGGTAAGCCAGCCTATTGGAATAGTGGTGTAGCGAGATATAAAATCCACTCAACCACATCTGGTTACTTTACTGGTGGTCACGATGCTTCGGGTACAGTCTCGACCGATTTTGACCCCATTCGTGCGGGCTTCGATGCATGGACGACCATTCCAGGTCTCGATCTGACGGTGCAAGATGATGGTCTTGCGTTGGGAACTGCCCCAGCCAGTGGTGATGGGCAGAATTCGATTGGATGGGTGAGAAGTAGCTGGAGAAGTCTTTCGTTTCATCCCCCCTCAAACGCTTTGGCGGTTACTCTACTTTCGTTTGATCAATCTACGGGCAAAATTGCTGAAGCAGATATTTTCTTTAATGCCGAATCGTTTCGGTGGGCAGTTGTGGATTCGCCCTCTGAAAGTAGCTATATCGATGTGCAGAATATAGCGACTCACGAAATTGGGCATTTTCTTGGCTTAGACCATTCTTCAGAAGATATTTTTGAGACAGACCCTGTTCTTGCTGATGCGACCATGTTCTATGCGGCAGCGGCGGGTGAAACATCTCGTCGAGATCCTCATGAGGACGATGTTTTCGCAATCACGAGCCTCTACTCCAGTTCTGATTTAGGCACACCTTCGATTTCGTCAGCTGAATTATTGAGCAACTCCGGGGGTGTTGTGACATTCAGAATTCAAGGTGATCATTTTAATGAATATACGAGTTTTGTTCTGTCGAAGCTTTCAAATAGCGAGACGGATGTTGTCGCGCGATATCGTACGGTCAGTTCATCAAGCGAGGCCGTAGCGCAATTTGATTCACTTGGATTTTCTGGATCTGCGACCTTACTTGCATTTAACAATGCAAGTCGTTTGGCGAGCTTTAGAGTTGATCTCACCGCTCTCGGATTGCAGGCGACTGAGGCCAGCGATGGTGGCGGTGGAGGCTGTGAAATTAATCTGACTTCAGGGAGTGATAGCATGATGTCGATCGTGACTTTGGTTTTCGGGCTTATACTTCTGTTTTCGTTGCGGTTTTCTGTGAGGGCCGTTACGCTAAAGACATGTTCAACTCGGCGTGGAAAGAACAAGTTTTAATTTCAATCAAACAATTGGAGTTACAGATTTCAGATTTAAAAAAATCTGAATCTGAGCTTCGATCTCAAAACAGTCGTCTTTTTCAGATCATGAAAAACATGGGGCGAAAGCTGGCTCTTCGGCTGCCGGTTTCGCTGGAATCGCTCGAAAAGGGTTTGCTTTACGATCTCATTTTTCCGGATGAGCTTGATGTCTGGAAAAAGGCAGCACCACATGGAGCGATTGTGGACCTTAGATCGATGCATGATTTTCAGAAGAGTTCCATTCCTGGATCCATCAATATTCCTTTCGACCAAATTGCTCACCGAATGGATACCTTGTCCAAGGATTCCCCCATTCTTATTGTCTGCGAGAATGGTATCAAGAGCGTGACCTGCAGCGAACTTTTGGCGAGCAAAGGCTTTGCTTATCTGTATGTTCTGAAGGGTGGGATCGCACTGTATCGAGGTAGAAGTGCAGACGATCCAAGTGCAGAAGAGGTGACTTCAAGTCAATTTCATTGAGTCTCGGAGCTTCTGTCCGACCTTTTCGATCGGATGATTTTTTTGCATTTCAAGTTTGCTGAGATATTTTTCAGACTGTCGATCTTCCAGGAACTCACGTGCAAACTTTCCGCTTTGTATCTCTTCCAAAACTTCGACCATCTTTGCTTTCACTTCGGGGCCGATGACACGATCCCCTCGGGTGATATCACCATATCTCGCGGTGGGGCTAATGCGATTTCTCATTCCTGAGATGCCCTCTTTCCAGATGAGATCGACGATGAGTTTCAATTCGTAGAGCGTCTCAAAATATGCAGCATCTGGATGGTAGCCATTTTCAATGAGCACTTCGTAGCTTGTTCTGAGTAGACTCGAAACCCCGCCGCAAAGTAATGCCTGTTCAGAAAATAAATCACATTCAGTTTCATCTTTGAAGTCGGCCCAAATCAGAGCTGCCGGATGGCAGCCAATCGCTTTAGCAAAAATCTCGGCAAAAGTTTTCTCTTCCGGTGTTGGGCTAGGTTGCGCGGCGAGCAAAGCAGGCAATGCTTGATTCGTGCCGTAGAATTCTTTTAATCCGCTGGCAGCTCCCTTTGGCGCAACAAGAATATGACGGGGGCCATTTTCTTCAACGGGGATCATCTTGAAATGTGTATTAAACCCGTGAGCAAAGATAAGCCGTTTCGAGAGTTTCAGCTTCGGAAATTCATAATAAATTTCACGTTGGCTGTGATCGGCGAGATTCATCACGATCGTGTCTGAATTTTCAATGGCCTCAGAAAAAGAGACATAAGACACGCGATTGGCTCGGGCTTTTTCAGCTGATTTTCCGGTCGATCTCAGTCCTAGTGTAAAGGCGATTTCACTTCGCTGCAAATTCGTGGCTTCGGCTTCTCCCTGCGCTCCATAGCCCAGCAGACAAATGCGAGATTTCGCAAGTAAACAACGTTCATTTTCACTAATGATCGGCATGTTTCAGCACCTTAGCGACTTTTGAGGATCAGGGCACCTTCAAAACAGAACCACTGATTGAATCCATCGCCGACAAGGGCTATAAGCGGGCCATTAGATCATGGAAAACAAGAAGATTACATCGCATGCCTGCGTCATTTCGGTAAATGATATCCCCTTTGAAGGGCTTAATGTTTCTCTGAGTTTGAGCGCCGTTGAATTGTATCGCTCGGGAGAGCTGACTCCGGATGCTCTCAAGGAAGTGGAAGAGCAGTTCTTGGATCCGATCGTCGTAAATGCATCGCTTCATCGAGTGGCCTCAAAAGTGGATCTTCGCGGACGGTTCTCAACGACCTTTTCGAGCCTTTGCGATCGCTGCACGATCCCGATGAAAACCTCCCTAGAGGGCAAAATAGACATTTTTTTGATGGCGAAGGAGCAGTTTTCTCCCCATGACAAGCCAGGCGGCAAAGTGATTCATGGAAAGAAGTCTGAGCATAAGGAATCGAGACATCATTCAAAATCGAAGGCTGAAGTTCTTCTTGATACCGAGGGAGAGCATGAGGACGATAGTTTTGGGGCCTTTGACGGTCAAACAGTGGATTTAAGGCCGATTATCCGTGAAAATCTCATCCTTCAGATGCCTATGCGCACGATCTGCTCGCAAGCTTGCAGAGGCTTATGTTTGCACTGTGGCGGGGCCATCGATCGAGCGGGTTGCACCTGTAAGGAAGGGCCTTCGGAGGTCGTCTTGGGGGATCCCGACGAAACGGCCTTGGCGAAGGCTCTGCGATCAAAAATCATTTCAAAGAGCCTTTGACAGTTAAAAGGCTCCGAGACTAGGGTTTCAACAATATGGCAGTTCCAAAGAAAAAGACGTCGAAAGCTCGAAGTCGTTCTCGACGCACTCATTATAAGTGTCATGCACCTGGTCTCACGAAGTGCGCCACTTGCAAAACTATTATTGCTTCCCACCGTGCTTGCCCGAATTGTGGAAAATACAAAGGTCGCGAAGTCATCGAATTGGCTTAAGATCGTTGGATAACCACAAATGAAGGAAGTGCGGATTGCTCTGGATGCGATGGGGGGAGACTTTCTAGCGGTTCCCAATCTTCAGGGTGCAACGAAAGCAGTTGAGAGAGCTCAGGCGGAAGGTCGAAAGCTGAAGGTCTTTTTATGTGGACCTCAAGATCGCTTGTTGTCTTCTGTCCAAGCGGCATCGCAAGATTCCGATGTTTCTCATTCTTATCGATTGAATGAAAAGCTTTTCCGAAATTTTCTAAATGATGGATCTCTCGAGATTGTTGATTGTCCCACCTTAGTCGACATGAGTGATAGTCCGGCGGCAGCAATTAGAACAAAGAAAGATTCATCTCTCGCAAAGACATTTTACCTTGTGAAGGAAGGTAAAGCAGACGCGGCACTTTCCGCTGGTAATTCGGGCGCGGTGATGGCTTTTGGTGTGGCACTGTTGGGTCGTTTGCCGGATGTAAAGCGGCCGGCGATTTTGTGTCAGTTTCCGGCATCGCACGGAATTACGGTATTGATGGATGCAGGCGCCAATGTGGATTGCAGCCCGGAAATTTTGTATCAGTTTGCGATCATGGGCCTTGCCTATTATCAGAGTGCATATCAAAAGCCGGACGCACGTGTTTGTCTGATGAATATTGGAGAAGAGGATTCCAAGGGTAATGAGCTTGTGAAGGCGACCCATATCATTCTCAAAGAACGGCTAGGCGTCTCATATCATGGATTTGTTGAAGGCCGTGATTTGATGAATGGCAAAGCCGACGTCATTATCTGTGATGGATTTGTAGGAAATATAATCTTAAAGACAACCGAAGGTGTGGCTTCAACCATTAAGAACATATTGAGGGATGAAATCCAGAAAAGCTGGGTCTCAAAAGTAGGCGCTGTTCTCGCCGGGGGTGCCTTTCGCGCCTTACGAGCGAAAATGGATTATCGAGAGTATGGAGCCGCTCCCTTGATTGGACTCAATGGGCTCGGGCTTGTGGCGCATGGCTCGTCGGATGGAAAGGCAATTTGTAATGCCATTCTGATTGCAGAAAAATTTGTAAGACAAGATGTCACAGAGAAAGTAAGAAACGCGTTTGTGAACTATCAGCCTTCGACGGCGGCCAATGATGCTTCACTTGATCGAGAAATGAACAGTGAGAAATGAACATCGAGGAATGAAATGTTTTCGTTAAAAGGACAAACTGCGTTGATCACGGGAGGGAGCCGAGGCATCGGTGCGGCCATCTCAAAGCGGCTCGCAAGTGCTGGCGCCTTTGTCTTGATCAACTATCGTTCAAATCAAGAAGCGGCTGAAACATTATTGAACGATATCCGTCAAAATGGTGGTGATGGAGCTCTGCTGCCATTTGATCTTGGAGATACCGGCGCTACTGAAGGCGCTTTGGCGGCCACCTTGGAAAAAGGGCCGATCTCGATCCTTGTCTGCAACGCAGGAATTGCGAAAGAAAGCTTAATCCCGCGGGCGTCCGCTGAGCATTTCGAAGAAATCTTTAAAACTAATTTTTTCTCAGCCGCACAGATTACGAGGCAAGTGGCGCGTTCGATGATGCGGGAAAAATACGGCCGAGTTGTTCTGATGAGCTCAATTATTGGAGAGATTGGCAACAAAGGACAGGCTGCATATTCGTCTTCGAAATCGGCACTTTTTGGATTTTCGAAGTCATTTGCTCAAGAATTTGCATCTCGTAATATCACTTGCAATGTTGTTTGCCCTGGGTTCATTAATACCGAGATGACAGATCGTTTGGGAGAAGATCTCAAACAAGCCTATCTGGATAAAATTCCGGTAGGTCGTTTTGGCAGTGTTGAGGATGTTGCCGCATTGGTGCATTTTTTGGTGTCGGGTGAGTCTGGATATATCACTGGATCAACTTTGGATATCAATGGCGGACTTTTAATGCGTTGAGTTTTTTTGGATAAATAAAATATCGAGATTAAATGAAGGAGTCGTTATGGAACTGCAACAACAAGTAAAGGGCCTTATTAGCAAGAGCCTTAAAATTCCGGAAGAGACAATCAAAGTTGAAAGCCAGTTTGTGGAAGATTTGGGCGCTGATTCTTTAGATATTGTTGAGCTCGTCATGGCTCTCGAAGACGAATTTCAAATTGAGATTCCAGATAAAGATGCTGAAGCGATCAAGACCGTCCAGGACGCTGTTAACTATATCAAAACTCATAGCAATTAGGATCTTATCTGAAGCGTCGAGTTGTCATCACCGGGGTTTCTTCAATATCCGCTGTTGGCATTGGGCGACAGGCCAATTGGGCGGCGATTGTTGAAGGCAAAAGTGGGATTGGTCGCATCACTCATTTTGATCCCAGCCGATTCAAGTCGCAGATCGCCGGCGAAGTAAGAGATTTTAGGCCTGAAACTGTCATTCCGGCGAAAGAGATTCGCACGATGGATCTCTTTATTCAGTTTGCACTTTGCGCGTCTCACGAAGCAATGGTTCAGGCCGGGCTTGTTTCGGACGGCATGTTAGGCGAACGAAAAATCAAAGGGGAATGGCAAGAGCGAGCCGGTGCAATTATCGGAGTCGGCTTGGGTGGACTTCCCGAAATTGAAGCGACGGCAAAGTTGTTAGCTGCGCGTGGGCCGTCTCGGATAAGTCCTTTCTTTATTCCACGATTAATTTCAAATTTGGCGGCAGGCCATGCAGCGATTGCCTTTGGACTGAAAGGCGCTAACTTCGCAACAACTTCGGCGTGTTCGTCCGGTGCGCATGGAATTGGAGAAGGCTTCAGGCATATTCGGCATGGTTACGCAGATATTATGTTGGTCGGTGGAGCTGAAGCCGTGATTTCGGAACTCTCGATTGGTGGTTTCGATGCGCTGAGAGCATTATCGACGAGAAATGCTGAACCAGAAAAAGCATCTCGACCTTTCGACAAGGATCGAGACGGGTTTGTCTGCGGTGAGGGCGCTGGTATTCTCGTTCTGGAGGAATATGAATTTGCGAAGAAGCGAGGTGCAAAGATTCTCGCTGAGTTAGTGGGGTATGGCGCCAATTGTGATGCCTATCACATGACTTCTCCATCTGAGGGTGGAGTCGGAGCTGCTGGGGCCATGAAATTGGCACTGAAAGATGCAGAGGTTTCAGCCGAATCAATACTTGCAGTGAATGCTCATGGGACCTCGACACAGCAAGGAGATATTGCTGAGACATTGGCGATTAAGTCTGTGTTTGGATCTCACGCAAAAACACTGAAGATTTCATCTACGAAATCAATGACGGGGCATTGCTTAGGTGCGGCTGGTGGAATCGAGGCTGTTTATTCGGTACTCGCTTTGCAGCATCAGATTGTTCCTCCCACAATCAATCTTGAGGCGCCAGATCCAGAATGTGATTTGGATTATGTGCCGAATGCAGCTCAAGAGCTGAAACATGATCTCTGCATTTCTAACAGCTTTGGGTTTGGTGGCACAAACGTTTCGCTTATCTTTAGGAAAATATGAAAATTTTTATTGGCTCAGATCATGCTGGTTTTGAATTGAAGGCAGATCTTGTGCAGTTTTTGAAGACTCGCTCTATAGACGTCGTTGATGTCGGGACAGATTCTGCGGTTTCGTGTGACTATCCCATTTTTGCGCAAAAGGTTGTGAATCAAATTCAGCGGAACCCTGGGAGTTTGGGGATCTTGGTGTGTGGTTCTGGCGTCGGCATGTCGATCGCTGCCAATAAGTTTGTGGGCATTCGCGCGGCCTGTGTATCTGAAGAAAAATCAGCAGCCCTGTCAAGGCAACACAACGATGCAAATATTCTCTGTTTGGGTGCGCGAATCATTTCGGCAGAGAAAGCAAAGACCTGCCTTTTAGGCTTTATTGAAGGCAAATTCGATTCGGAGCATTCCCGTCATCAACATCGGTTAGATTTGATCAAAGGCTTCGAACAAAATCAGGGCTAGTACCTCGTCCAAGAAAGTAATGCGAAACGTATTTGACGGTCGCCATTTATTGTTTTAGCACGTTCAGTATTCAATCTCGTTTTAAGGAGAAAAAATGCGGAAGTATTCGTTGGCTTTTATTTTCTTTGTTTTGTCTGTGTGCCTTTGTGGATCGTCGTTGTCAGTGCATGCGGGTTCGAATTGCTCGCGTTCAATTCGAGCATTGAGTTCCGTTGCCGTATTATCGACCCTTCTCAAGTCGGGTCTCGTAGTGTCTGCAGCTGCGTTGAATCCGAGTGACGCGGCCTTTCTTAATTCTTTGCTTCCTGAATTCAATCCAGGTGGAATTTACTATCCACCGGCGGGACATGCGGAGCATGCATTTCCGGCAGTGGATTTTAAGCCTCACTTTGAAGCAGGGCAAATCACCCTGGTATTGGCGGGTGAGTCAGCTGATTTTCACAATTCTTTTTTAGGCGCAGTTAATGGCGGATCCCCTTTTACAATTAAGTACGATATTTCAAGCCCGCCTGCCGCATTTGGTGAACAAATTGATGTGACAGCATTGATGGGTGGAGCATCTTTGGCTGCCAATGATACTTTTGGTTTGCTGCTTCGAGCAAATGGTGCGAATGGCGGGACGGATATTTTTGGAATGACGCCGGGACTTAACCCAGATCATTTCGATCATTTGTCGAGAACATTGAATTTGGTGAATTCTGGTACTGGCAGTCTTTTTGTTGGGGGTGGTTACGAAGATCTTTGGAATGGCGGCGATCGTGATTTCAATGATGCAAGATTCATTTTGATTTTCCAACCGAATCAGTCGCAGATCATTCCTGAGCCGAAGACTTGGGGAGCAATTACTTTTGTCGGATTAATTGCCGGTTATCAGATCTACTTGTTTAGATTTCGGCGGTAGAGATTAAATTCATTTTCATTCATTGAGTGAAATCTCATCGAGACGATCGATCAAACCTACAAATGAGGAGTGATGGGATTCTCTTTTCTGAGAATCGGCTTGTTATTAGTCATTTCAGAACGAGAGGAAGAGGCGCCTCCAGCTGGCGACTAAATTTTTTCTTTCAATGTCACTCAAAGCCGCCCAGCTGAGCCTCAGAAAAGAGAATTCCATTACTCC
>JACCDG010883054.1_pt1 | contig 13805 bp, 20 predicted proteins | sample 7442471 | NCBI WGS metagenome assembly JACCDG01 (sample SAMN15323444, study PRJNA562643) | freshwater metagenome | isolation source: river surface water | place: USA:Blue River Watershed | collected 2017-08-17
CCGTTTGCATTAATATAATGGTTCAATTCCGTTTCACTACATTGCACCATAACATTAATAGCAACGGCATTTACCACTGTAAATATTTTATTTGGATTGAACCAAATAAAATATAACATTGGTATAACAGGTATTTTCATTACACAAACAACAACAATGCATAAAGTATTACTCATCTTATTACTCCTCATTAGCTTTATAACTGATGGCCAGAACAAAACGGATGCTGCGGGTCAAAAGCAGGGTCATTGGGTAAAAACAGACAGTAAAACCGGTAAAAAAATATATGAGGGTGATTTTAAAAACGATAAGCCTCTGGGTACTTTTAAATACTATTATCCGGGTAATGATTCATTAAGAACAATTATGGTTTTCAGACCCGATGGCAAAACTGCCCTTGCCACTATGTATCATCTCAACGGAAAAATGCAGGCCAAAGGTAAATATGTAAATGAGCAGAAGGATTCGGTGTGGAATTATTATGATGAAACAAGCAAACTCTTATCTGTAGAAAATTATAGTCTCGGAAAGAAAAACGGCAAAGCGCTGGTGTATTACCAAAACGGAAACCTGGCCGAAGAAAAAACCTATAAACTGGATGTTCTGGAAGGTGCTTTTAAGCAGTACTACGACAACAAGAAGGTAAAGGGTGAAGGCGCATATAGTAACAGTCAGTTTATAGGAAAATGTAGTTATTACTACCCCAATGGCGTTGTTGCTGCTACTGGTGTTTATGAAAAAGGGGGGATAAAAAAGGGGATATGGATTTACAAAACCATTGAAAATAAGCTGGAAAGCCGTGAAATATGGGTAAATGGAAAACAACTGAACGATAAAGAAGCCGAAGAATATGTAAAAAGAAATAAAGCAGCTGTTGAAGCGGCTACAAAAGAAACCAACGGAAAACCGGGAGCTGCCTCCGATGAAAAAAAGAACATTTCCAGGGGGGCAAAATCTGCGGAAACAAAAAAATGAGCAACAGAGGAAAAGTACTGGTAGCCATGAGTGGTGGCATAGACAGTTCTGTTACAGCAATGATGCTGCACGAACAGGGCTATGAAGTTATTGGCATTACCATGAAAACATGGGACTACCAGAGTTCGGGATCTTCTAAAAAAGAAACCGGGTGTTGTAGTCTTGATTCTATTAACGATGCAAGGCAGGTGGCGGTAAATCTGGGATTTCCCCATTACATACTGGATATACGCGGAGAGTTTGGCGATTTTATTATTGACAACTTTGTTGAAGAATATCTTGCCGGCAGAACACCTAATCCATGCGTACTTTGCAACACCCATATAAAATGGGAGGCATTGTTAAAAAGAGCCGACATGTTGGATTGTGAATTTATTGCCACAGGTCATTATGCCCAGGTAAGAACCGAGAACAGCAGGCAGGTCATTTCGCGGGGTCTGGATACCAATAAGGATCAGTCGTATGTATTATGGGGGCTTTCACAACAAAGCCTTAAGCGTACTATTTTTCCGCTGGGTCGCTATACCAAGCCCGATATACGGAAAATGGCATCGGAATATGGATTTGACGACCTGGCTAACAAACCGGAGAGTTATGATATATGTTTTATTCCGGATAATGACTACCGTACTTTTCTTAAACATAAAGTGGAAGGACTGGAAGAGCGCGTAGATGGTGGTAATTTTGTGTATAAAGACAAGGTGATTGGTAAACACCGCGGCTATCCGTTTTATACCATTGGACAACGAAAGGGATTAGAAATTGCTTTAGGTGAGCCCGTATTTGTAACTGAAATTATTCCGGAAACCAATACTGTTGTACTTGGCGATAAGGATGAACTGGAAAAAAAAGAAATGTGGGTACGTGATTTTAACCTTATAAAATATGCCAGCCTTCCCGAAAATTTTCAGGCATTAACAAAAATACGTTACAAGGATCCGGGTACCATGAGTACCGTAAATGTAGAGGGCAACCAGCTAAATATAGTGTTCCACCAGTCCGTAAATGGCGTAGCTCCCGGCCAAAGTGCAGTAATGTATGAAGGCAACGACCTGGTGGGCGGTGGGTTTATAGCGAGGAAGTTGAGAATTGAAAGTGCGGAATCGGGAGCTTAGTCATCCTTCTGAAAGATTACCTATTTACTTCTCAGTGAACTGAAGGATAATATATTAACAAAAAAATCACCTGCTTTACTCTCAGCTAATCATCAAGTTATCCACATCAGCTAATCTCCTGTTTTTTGATTTTTGGCATATCGCTTTTAAATTTTACATTTACACCCCAAGTAAATAAAATTATATGGCAACAGCAGAAATACACACCGCAAAAGGAATTATGAAAGTGGAATTTTTTGAGAAAGATGCACCAGGTACCGTAGCTAATTTTCTTAAACTGAGTAAAGAAGGCTTTTATGACGGGCTTAAATTTCACCGTGTTATCCCTGATTTTGTTCTTCAGGCTGGTTGCCCTAACGGCATTGGCAATGGCGGCCCCGGCTACTCCATAAAATGTGAACTTACAGGCGACAATCAGTACCACGATAAAGGTGTGCTTTCCATGGCGCATCGGGGAAGGGACACAGGCGGCTCTCAGTTCTTCATCTGTCATAATCGCAGCAACACCCAGCACCTCGACAGGCAGCATACCTGCTTTGGAAAAGTAATAGACGGACTGGATATAATCGACCAGATAAAACAAGGCGACACCATCGAAAAGATTGTGGTTAACGATTAAGAGCACTTAATTTTCATTGAGTATGCCTTTTTTCTGAGGGTCTATTGTATATTCTTCGGTAAAATACCTGAGGATAATATGAATTTTAAGGGCTATTTATTACTTTTAGTTCTCAATACATGGCCATGAGAAAGATTTTTGTTACCGGAGTAGGCACGGATGTGGGAAAAACAGTGATTTCATCCATACTGGTGGAAGCACTTGAAGCCGATTACTGGAAGCCTGTGCAATCAGGGAGTTTTCATGGTACCGATGCTCAAAAGGTAAAAAGCCTTGTAAGCAATCCCCGCACAAAAATTCATCCTGAAGTATATCTGCTTGAAAAAAACTTGTCACCGCATGCGGCAGCTGAAGCTGAAGGTGTGAACATTGAAATGGAAGAAATTGTACTACCGCATACTACAAATACCCTGATTATTGAAGGTGCAGGTGGTTTACTGGTGCCACTGAACCGCAGGCATTTTATGATCGACCTGATTAAAAAATTCGATTGTGAAGTGGTGCTGGTGAGTATGAATTACCTTGGAAGCATTAATCACACCTTATTATCTATTGAAACACTGCGACAAAGAAATATCAATGTAAGAGGAATTATTTTCAATGGTACCCGGCAGCCTTTGTCGGAAGATATTATTCTGCTGCATGGGCATTTCGATTATGTAAATTATGTAAACAAAGAGCTGCACATTAGTCCGGAAGTAATTTCCCGTTATGCCCAGACGTTCAAAACTCTCTAACCCATGCAGGAAATTATTCGTAAAGACCTCCGGCATGTCTGGCATCCTTTTACGCATTTAAAATACGCCGAGACACCTGTTAATATTATAAAATCGGAGGGTGCCTATTATTTTTCTGACGACGGGCGCAAAATAATCGATGCTATTTCATCCTGGTGGGTTAATCTTCACGGGCATTGCCACCCCTATATTTCCGAACAGGTAAGCAGGCAATTACAAACCAATGAACATTCCATTTTTAGCGGATTCACTCATCCGGGGGCAGTAACCCTGGCTGAACGCTTATTGAAACATCTGCCTGCCGGACAGGAGCGTATTTTCTTCAGTGATGATGGCTCTACATCTGTTGAAGTAGCGCTGAAAATGGCTTTACAATACTGGTACAATAAAGGTGATAACCGGAGGCTTTTCATTGCCTTTGAGAATGCCTATCATGGCGATACCTTTGGCGGAATGAGTGTAGGTGCACGTAATGTATTCAATCAGGCTTTCTCTTCCCAACTGTTTGATGTTGTTCACATTCCCATACCGGCAAGTGATGAGTCGGAAGATTATTTTGAACAATTTGAAAAAATGCTCCGACACCATGTACCTGCCGCCTTTATTTTTGAACCCCTCGTACAGGGCGCCGCAGGTATGCAGATGTATGAAGCCCGACACCTTAACCGGCTGATGCAACTGTGCAGAAAACATGAGGTCATTCGTATAGCTGATGAAGTCATGACAGGATTCGGGCGCACAGGAAAATTTTTCGCCAATGATTACTTAGAGGAAAAAGCCGATATTACCTGCATTAGTAAAGGCCTGACCGGCGGTTATATGCCCTTAGGCATTACTTCCTGCGCAGGCTTTATTTACGAAGCTTACCTCAGCGAGGATAAAACAAAAACCTTTTTTCACGGACATAGTTATACTGCCAATCCTACAGCCTGTGCGGCTGCCTTAGCCAGCTTAGACCTGATGGAAAAACAGGATACCGCTAACCATATCTTTAGGATTCAAGGGTTACACGAAAACTATCTGCGTTTTTTCCGAAAATTTTATCCACATATACCTGCACGTTCGCTGGGTACCATACTTGCCTTTGAAATTCCGGCTGAGGGAGGTACTCATTACCTGAATCCACTGGGGGAAAGCATCAGTAGTTTCTTTATGAGCAAAAATATTCTTATTCGCCCCCTGGGCAATGTATTGTACCTTGTTCCGCCATACTGCATCAGCAACCATGATTTGGAGTATATTTACAGCTGTATTTCCGAATTTTTCAGTGCATGAATCTGGGCGGCAAAAAAGAGTTTGTATTTACCCTTCTGGCAGGGGTGTTTATTACCAGTGCCATTGTAGCCGAACTAATCAGTTGCAAAATCGTAAATTTCTTCCCCTTTCCCGTTATTGCCGGCATTATTCCCTGGCCAATTGTGTTTTTAACCAGCGATATTCTGAATGAATACTATGGAAAGGAAAATGTAAAGCGACTTAGTTACATTACTGTTTTTCTTATCATGCTTTGTTTCTGTATTGTTTATATTGCTATTAGCCTCAATGCTGTTCAGGGTTCGCCGGTGGATGATGCTACGTTCAATAAAGTATTCGGAGGCTCTTTATGGATAATGATCGGGAGCATTACTGCTTTCTTTATATCACAACTGGTAGATATATGGGCTTTCTGGTTCATGCGAAAACTTACGGGTGGCAAAATGATATGGCTTCGCACAACCGGTTCTACCATTATTTCCCAATGGGTCGATACATTTACCGTTTTACTTATCGGGCTTGTACTGCCGGGTCAAATTACCCTCGCTCAGTTCTTTCAGTTTGGCTGGCAGGGCTATGCCACCAAACTTCTGATTGCAGTGTTGCTTACACCACTCATTTACCTCCTGCATTTCATCATTGACAAATACTTAGGCAGAAAAGAATCCGATAAAATGATTGAACGTACTGCCGATCACTCTTTACACCAACATTAGTATGGATAATATAGTTACCCTCATTATCGTTATTGGTACCAGTATTTTTTCTTACATGGCTTTTAACGACCGAGCGCTCTTTGAAAAGTATATGTTCAACGCTTATGCCATCCGCAGCGATAAACAACATTACCGCTTTCTTTCCCATGCCTTTATTCATGCTGACTGGATGCACCTTATTATGAATATGTATGTGTTATATTCGTTTGGTAAAATTCTTGAAACAGCTCTTTTTCCGGCACTATTTGGGAATAAAGCGCGTTTGTTCTATATCTTATTATATACAGGTGCTATTTATGCCTCATCGGTAGCAGATTTTATACGCCACCGAAATAACCCGGGTTATAATGCGGTAGGTGCAAGTGGTGCGGTTAGTGCAGTATTATTCAGCTTTATTCTGATCATGCCCTGGCAGGGAATAAGCATCATGTTCATACCTGTATATATACCAGGCTGGATTATGGGTACTTTGTACCTGATCTATAGCTTCTATATGGATAAACGTAAGGTCGATAATATTGGGCATGGTGCCCACGCCTGGGGAGCTGTATTTGGGTTTGTATTTACTGGTCTTTTGAAGCCCCAGTTATTTTTAGATTTTATTGATAACATCCTTAGCAAGGGTCATTAATCAGTGAAAATAACCTTCTTAGGCACCGGCACTTCACAAGGTATACCTTTAATTGGGTGCACCTGTGCAGTATGTACTTCAGCCGACCCAAAAGATAATCGCCTGCGCACTTCTGTTCTGTTGGAACATGAAGGCACGCAAATAGTGATTGACACGGGACCCGATTTCCGGCAACAGATGCTCCGCGAAAAAGTGCATAAACTGGATGCCGTTTTATTTACGCACGAGCATAAAGACCACATAGCCGGTTTGGATGAAGTAAGAGCCTTTAATTTCATTAACAATATGGTAATGCCGGTATACGCTACCACACGTGTACAGGAGGCTATACGCCGCGAGTTTGCTTACATCTTTTCTAAAACCCCTTATCCGGGTATTCCTCAAATAGCTTTACACACAATTGATTCAAGTCACTTTATGATTGGCAAGCTTCCGGTTGTTCCCATAGAAGTCATGCATTATAAATTACCTGTAAAAGCATTCCGAATCTTTGATTTTACCTACATTACCGACGCTAATTTTATTTCAGAAAGCGAAAAGGAGAAAATCCGTGGTTCTAAAATAATTGTGGTTAATGCCCTGCGTCGTTTACACCATATTTCCCATTTTACCTTTGAAGAGGCCATTGCCTTTATTGAAGAAATGAAACCTGAACGGGCTTTTCTTACGCACATTTCACACCAATTAGGCAGGCATAAGGATGTAAGTCTTGAGTTGCCCGAAAACATTGAACTGGCCTACGACGGTTTGTGCGTAGAAGTTATAAGATAGTAGTGTTAAGTAAAAAGTAAAAAGCCATAAGCCAAAAGGCTGAAATTGCGGTTAGCCATGAGTATATTGATATTTCTATACGTCTTAATAATCTTACCATAACACTACGTTGTTAAAAAAATCTCTCATATTTCATCCACAATACTTGTATTCCTTTTAATTTTGCTCATTCATTATAAAAACAAACACTTATGAAAACCATCAAATTTCTCTTTCTGGCTGTAATCGTTACCCTTTCATCTTGTACCATAGAAAAGAGACAACACATGTCTGGATATTACATCGACTGGAAAAAAAGTAAACAAAACACTGGCATAACCGAATCAAGTCACAAACCTACTCCGGAAACCTTAACTACCCATGATGTCAAAAAAACGGATCCTCAGTCAATAGTTCAGAGCATTTGTATGGCTCAGGAAAAAGAGGAAAAAGCTTCAGGAGTTTTCAAAACTGAAAAAGTTTCGCAGGAAATAAAAAGGAAAGAGCAGTTATTAAGTAAAAAAGTTGAGGGAAGTAAAGATCATGAAACTGTTAAAAAAAGTGAATCATCCGTAAATAAAACTTTAGTAAAAAAATCATCCCGTAAACCCGGGGGAGACGACAAAATGCTTTATGTCCTTCTTGCAATTTTTGTACCCTTTATAGCTGTAGGTTTAGCTACTGACTGGGGCATAGAAGTATTATGGAATATTTTATGGACACTTCTCTGCGGCATTCCAGGTATTATACACGCTTTTATCATATTGAAGCGTAAAGGCATTATCTAATTTGCATAAAAGATACGTTCATTATATACTCATTGGTGGGCATGCAGCTTTAGCATTAATACTATTGTTGCTGCCTGCTGATTTCTTTGACAGGGGTCAAAGTATTTGTCTCTCCGTACTAATTGCAGATACAGAATGCCCTGGTTGCGGAATTACCAGAGCCATTCAACATCTCATTCATTTTGATTTTATTAGGGCCTGGGATTATAATGGATTGAGTTTTGTTATTTTCCCGATACTTCTCTTTCTTTATACCCGCAACATTTATCGCTTAGTACTGAAAACAAAAGAAAGAACACGGTATTAGTTCATTTCAACTATAAATAGGTTTTAAACGAAGGCTATCAAGTCCTATAGTTGAAAATGTACAACGAGTCAGAAAATCAAAGCATTTGAGTAAAGTCTGCTTTTTTCTAAATGGTGTTTTTTATTTTTTTGGCTAATACCGTTTGTATTAATATAATGGTCCAATTCCGTTTCACTACATTGCACCATACCATTAATAGCAACGGCATTTACCACTGTAAATATTTTATTTGGATTGGACCAAATAAAATATAACATTGGTATAAAAACTCATTCTCACATAGCTCCATACAACATTGACTATTTTTTTAAACGCAAAAAACCCCGGTTTATCGCCGGGGTTCAATATATGCTTTTACAATGCTTATTCCGATTTACTTTCTTCTGTTGAAGTTTCAGCCTTAGGCGCTACGGTTACCTTCTTGGTGCGTCCACGGCGGGTAGTTTTTGCCTTTTTCTCTGTTGTTGCTGTAGATTTGTTCGAATACAATTCGTTAAAATCAACCAGTTCAATCATAGCCATATCACTGGCATCACCCGGGCGTGTACCGGTTTTAATAATGCGTGTATATCCGCCCTTACGATCCGCTACTTTTACAGCCACATCTTTAAAAAGAGCAGATACCGCCTCTTTATTCTTCAGGTATGAAAAAGCCATACGACGGCTATGGGTGGTGTCTTCTTTCGATTTAGTAATCAGGGGCTCCACATAAATGCGCAAAGCCTTTGCTTTGGCAGTAGTGGTAAAAATGCGCTTGTGCTCAATAAGTGAGCAGGCCAGATTAGCCAACAGTGCCTTGCGGTGTGCACTCTTCCGTCCTAAATTATTTACTTTATCTCCGTGTCTCATCGTTATTTTAGATTTTAGATTTTAGATTTCTGATTTAACGATTTCATGTAATCAAAAACCAGCAACCTTATAATCAACAATTATTAATCTTTGTCCAATTTATATTTAGCAACATTCATCCCGAAACTTAAACCTTTAGCAGCCACAAGGTCTTCCAGCTCTGTCAACGATTTTTTACCAAAATTGCGGAATTTTAAAAGGTCATTTTTGTTGAAAGCTACCAGTTCGCCTAATGTTTCTACATCGGCAGCCTTGAGGCAATTCAGGGCACGTACTGAAAGATCCATGTCAACCAGTTTTGTTTTCAGTAATTGACGCATGTGAAGCGAAGATTCGTCAAATTCGCTATCAGCACTTTTCTCTTCTGCATCCAGTGTAATACGCTCGTCGGAAAAGAGCATAAAGTGATGAATAAGGATTTTAGCCGCCTCTTTCAGTGCATCCTTAGGATGAATAGATCCATCGGTAACAATATCTACCAGCAATTTCTCATAGTCCGTCTTTTGCTCCACACGATAGTTTTCTACAGTGTATTTTACATTGCGGATGGGAGTGTAGATAGCATCAATAGGAATAACACCATGAGCAGCGTTAGAAGGTTTATTTTCTTCTGCGGGAACATAGCCACGGCCTTTTTCAATGGTAATTTCCATTTTCAATTTTACCGAAGGCTCACAATGTGCTACAACCAAATCAGGGTTAAGTACCTGGAATCCGTTCAGATATTTACCGATGTCACCTGCGGTAATTGTATCTTTTCCGCTCAAGGTACAGGCCGATTTTTCGAAATCATGATTATCTATCTGTTTTTTGAAGCGAATCTGTTTCAGGTTGAGAACAATTTCAGTCACATCTTCCACCACACCTTTAATGGTTGAAAACTCATGATCTACACCCTCAATACGAAAAGATGTAATTGCATAACCCTCCAGAGAAGAAAGTAATATCCTTCTCAACGCATTTCCAATTGTAATACCATAACCTTGCTCCAAAGGACGAAATTCGAATTGTCCTTCGGTTTCGGTTGAACTCACCATTATAACTTTATCGGGACGTTGGAAAGCTAAAATTGCCATGTGTATATATTAATTTTTGTTTGTTAAAGATAAAAAATAAACGCTTAAGGAAATCGCTATTATTTCGAGTACAACTCTACAATAAGCTGTTCCTTAATGTTTTCAGGTATCTGACTTCTTTCGGGTGCAGAGATAAACTTACCGCTTAAGCTTTTGGCATCGAAATCAAGCCAGGAATACTTATTGGCGTTTCCAGCCACAGCATTACTGATAGCCTCCAGCGATTTTGACTTTTCACGAACAGCCACTACATCACCGGCTTTCAGAATATATGAAGGAATATTTACCACATTTCCATTTACGGTAATGTGTTTATGTGAAACCAACTGACGGGCTCCGCTACGACTGGGAGATATTCCCAAACGATACACCACGTTATCCAGACGCGACTCGATCAACTGCAACAGTACCTCACCAGTAATACCTTTGGCACGCGAAGCGCTATCGAATAATTTAGAGAATTGACGCTCCAGAATACCATAGGTATATTTGGCTTTTTGTTTTTCCTGCAACTGCACGGCATACTCCGACTGCTTGGCGCGTTTCTTCGCCAAACCATGTTGTCCGGGAGGATAGTTCTTCTTCTCTAATGCTTTATCCGGGCCAAAAATAGGCTCTCTGAACTTACGTGCAATTTTTGATTTAGGACCAATATATCTTGCCATTTTTTATTTGCGATTTACGATTGTTGATTTACGATTTTAATGCTTATACACGACGACGTTTTGGAGGGCGGCAACCGTTGTGCGGAATAGGCGTAATATCAACGATTTCAGTTACCTCAATACCATTAACTCCAAGTGTACGAATAGCCGACTCTCTACCGGCGCCGGGCCCCTTAACATACACCTTTACTTTACGCAAGCCAGCGTCAAAAGCCACCTTGGCACAATCGGAAGAAGCAAGTTGAGCCGCATAAGGCGTATTCTTCTTTGAACCACGGAACCCCATTTTACCTGCACTCGACCAGGAAATAACCTGACCGGCTATATTGGTAAGCGATATAATAATGTTGTTAAAGGTTGCATTAATGTGCGCCTCACCGATAGCTTCTACTTTTACCACCCTCTTTTTTGCAGCGGTTTTAGCTGATGGAGCCTGTTGCTGTGTTTTTGCCATTTTTACTACTGTATAATATCTTTAATTATTATTTCGTTACTTTCTTCTTGTTCGCAATTGTCTTACGTCTTCCTTTACGGGTACGGGCGTTGTTCTTGGTAGTTTGCCCACGAACAGGAAGTCCCAGACGATGACGGATTCCACGGTAAGAGCCAATATCCTGCAAGCGCTTAATGTTCAGTTGAACCTCGGAACGAAGAGCTCCCTCTACCTTAAAAGTATCGTTTATGATTTTACGGATAGCGTTAGCTTCAGCATCAGTCCACTCGCTCACTTTTTTATTTTTGTCAACGCCGGCTCCCGCCAGTATTTTTTGAGCCGAGCTACGGCCAATTCCGAAAACATAGGTTAAACCTATTTCGCCTCTTTTGTTCTTTGGTAAATCGATACCTGCGATCCTTGCCATTTTGTTAGTAAGTTTTTAAAAAGTTTTGCAAAAGTACAAAATTATCTTTGTCTTTGTTTGAATTTAGGGTTCTTTTTGTTGATGATATACAACTTTCCTTTACGACGAACTATTTTACATTCGACGCTTCTTTTTTTTATGGATGCTCTTACCTTCATGGTTAAATTATTTATATCTGTAAGCTATTCTTCCTCTTGTTAAATCATAGGGACTCATTTCTACCCTTACTTTGTCTCCGGTTAAAATTTTGATATAATGCATCCTCATTTTTCCGGAAATAGTAGCCAATATAGTATGCCCGTTTTCCAGCTCTACCCGGAACATTGCATTACTTAAAGACTCGACAATGGTTCCGTCCTGTTCAATTGACTGCTGCTTTGCCATTGTCTAACTCTGTAATTGCATAGATGATGAACGACCCTTTATCCTGCCTGTTTTCATTAGACCATCATAATGACGGTTTAGCAGGTAACTTTCAATTTGCTGAAGGGTATCCAATACCACCCCAACAAGAATCAATAATGACGTTCCACCGAAAAAGTTGGAAAACTCGCCTTTAATACCCATTTTCATAGCCAAAGCGGGCATCACAGCTACCGCTGCCAGAAATATAGAACCGGGCAGGGTTATTTTCGACATAATGGCATCCAAAAACTCCGCTGTGGCTTTACCAGGTTTAACACCAGGAACAAAGCCTCCATTGCGCTTCATATCTTCAGCCAACTGATTAGGGTTAACCATGATGGCCGTGTAGAAATAAGTAAACAGGATAATCAGCGTGGCAAACACTAAATTGTACCAGAAACCAAAATGATTGGTAAAGGCCAGCAGAAAATTACTCTTGTTATTTCCCATTTGAGCAAAAGCCGCAGGAATAAACATAATGGCCTGAGCAAAAATAATAGGCATTACACCAGCAGCATTTACCTTAAGAGGAATATACTGACGCACACCACCATATTGTTTATTGCCTACAATTTTCTTGGCAAACTGCACCGGAACACGACGTGTACCCTGAACCAACATTATACAACCAATAATAACAAAAAGCAGAAACACAATTTCTATCAGAAACATAATTAAGCCCCCACCCTGCTGCGCCATAACACGCGAGTCGAACTCAATACCAAAGGCTGCTGGCAGGCGGGCAATGATACCAACCATGATAATGAGCGAAATACCGTTTCCAATACCTTTATCCGTAATTTTCTCGCCGAGCCACATTACAAACATAGTACCGGTAACCAGAATAAGAATAGACTGAAACCACCAGAAAGCATCTACATGTGGAACTGTGCCGGGGTAATTGGTAATTTGCGAAGCGATATAACCCGGAGCCTGAACCGCAGTAACTGCAACCGTGAGGAACCGCGTATACTGATTCAGCTTTTTCCTTCCGCTTTCGCCCTCTTTTTGCATTTTCTGGAAATAAGGAACGGCCATTCCCAACAACTGAATAATAATCGAAGCCGTAATGTAAGGCATAATACCCAGAGCAAAAATTGATGCGCGTGCGAAGGCTCCACCTGCAAAAATGTTAATAAGAGCCAAAATACCGCCCTGATCAGCACTTTGGCGGGCACTGGCCAATGCGGCGGGATCAACTCCCGGAAGCACCACAAAGGAACCCAGACGATATATCAGAACCAATCCAATAGTTAGAACAATACGTTGCTTTAACTCTTCGATCTTCCAGATATTCTTTATTGTATCTATAAACTTCTTCATAATTAAATTGTAGTAGCAGTACCACCCTTAGCTTCAATAGCCGATTTGGCAGAAGCCGAAAATGCATGCGCCTGAATAGTAACAGCAGCTTTTAACTCTCCACGACCAAGAATCTTAACCAAGTCATTCTTAGCAGCCAGTCCATTACTGATCAATATCTCAGGAGTAATATCCTTAATGTTCTTTTCCTCAGCCAGTTTCTGAATTACATCCAGATTAATCCCGTGATATTCCACACGATTAATATTTTTGAACCCGTATTTAGGCAAACGGCGCTGCAAAGGCATCTGACCACCTTCAAAACCACGTTTAGCCGAGTAACCGGAACGCGATTGGGCGCCCTTATGACCGCGGGTAGCTGTTCCACCACCACCTGAACCCTGACCACGGCCACGACGATAGTTGTTTTTTACAGAACCTTTTGCAGGCTTTAAATTATTCAATTCCATTTTAATAGCTTATTTAAATATTTTCAACTTTTAACAAATGTTTTACGGCACTGATCATCCCCGATACCGCTGGCGTTAATTCTTTTTCAAGGCTATGGTTGGTTTTCCTAAACCCCAATGCCTTTACTGTTTTCCTTTGTATTTCAGGACGACCTGAAAGACTTCTTACTAATGTGATTTTTACTTTGCTCATGGTGCAGTGTGTAATTATCCGTTAAACACTTTATCTAAAGAAATTCCCCTTTGTTTGGCTACAGTAATCGGATCGCGCATTTTCATTAAAGCG
>JACCDG011261798.1_pt1 | contig 13802 bp, 30 predicted proteins | sample 7442471 | NCBI WGS metagenome assembly JACCDG01 (sample SAMN15323444, study PRJNA562643) | freshwater metagenome | isolation source: river surface water | place: USA:Blue River Watershed | collected 2017-08-17
AGGATTTAAGAAATCAATTAGGTGTAACTGATATTCCATATAAACAAACGCATAAGAATCATCCCTCAGCCGTTTGGTCTAGGGAAAATTTAGATAACTACTCCTACCTAGCTGGTTTACTTTATTCTTTAAACTTAGAATATAATCGCAGATATGGTAAGCAACATCTATCCTTTACCAAGATGCAAGATTGTGGGATTACTGGAAAAGAATTCTACGAAAGAGCCAAGTCTCTTGATGTAGAATTACTTAACCCACCTGCATGTATGCCGGATGAATATAAAAGACCAACCGTGATTGAATCTTACAGAGAATATTATAGAGTCGGTAAGAAAAATCTTCATGATTGGGAGAACTCAGTTGTACCAGATTGGATAGTAAATAACTTTAGTTAAGAAAGAAAAATAAAATGGACAATATTGAATGGAAACATTTATTAAAAATGTGCGCTAAGATAAATAATCTTTTCGATAGTGGAAAGTATGATATAATATCTGTTAATAGCCCTTATGAAAATAAACCTATAAAGTCTAAATTTGAGATGGTGGATTCTAGCTATATAAGAATGGTGAGTTATGAAGATGATTGTACTATTCACATAGACTTTATTGAAGAAGAGGAATTCACTATTGATCAAATTAATGATTTCTTTTCTACTTGGATGTGCTACCCTAAAAATAATTATCATATAAATCCAAAAACTTATAAACTATTCTTGGAAGAAAATAAAAATGAGCATAATTAAAACAAAAATTAACTTTCTACCAAACATGTTTCCTGGATTCTATGAATCTGGCCTATCTACTATCATCGATTCACATGAGGAAAATGAACTAGAATATATCTCTGAACAGTTATTAGAAGAATACAATATAGAAGTTAAGCCCTATGAATTATGGGATGTATTAGATGTTGATTATGATGGAGCACGTAAGTGTCTAAGCGAGATTTATATAGATAGTTTTTTAGAATTAACTAAGGAATTTATTGCTTATAACAATATATGTAACTTTGGTTCAATAAAATTCAGTGATTTAATTTCTCCTAAATACTATAATTTTGAAACAGATAAGCTTGAAGTTGAGATTGAATTAAAACCAGATGTTCTTCTTAATTATGCAATGGTTAATTTAATTCCATTCTCTAAGTACCTAGAAGATAATTTCAAATCAAGGGATGGGTTCACTAGCTTTCATAGTCATAATGCACGTGATTGGTTTAATGGATTAGTTAAAGAGAGATCTGAATATATTTATTATTCTTACATGTTTGACTTCTTCATTATGAATGTTCTAAGGGAAGATAAGGACATGTATTATTGCTACGCAAGAGATAATTTAGAGTATATAGAAAATGAAGTGATGAATTCTGTGTGGGAAGATTCAGTTGAGGCAATGTACAGTTTTGTATCTTTTGATATTGAATCGATAGCTAAAAATATTTTGGAAGAGAGAAATGAACCAAGTTAAGTTTGTAAATATTAATACTGGTAATTATGACTACTATCACGAAATAAATTCAGAAAGATTTGATCAGTTAATGTATAAGTTTGATAATAACATTACTCCTCAACCTGAAGACTTGTGTTACTTCATAATACCACCTTGTGACGATAGCAGATTCTATACCGCTATTGATAACACATCTGGTTTTGTTTGGACTGAAGATTTTGAAACCATTGAAGAGTGCATTGCATATTTTAGTGGCGAAGATTTGGATGAGATTGCAAATATTAGAGAAAAGAAAAATGAGATAACTGGTGCCCATTGGGACTTAGTTTAGTAAATTTAAAAAGGAAAAATGAAAATGCTAATTACATTAAAGTATAATTTAGAAATTAATCTAGAACTTTCTGATGATCTAGATAAGGGTCAAATAGAAGATATTATTAACGAAATAACTGATGAATGTATCTGTATTAACAAACCAGAAACTAATGATGTTTACGATTGCTATGGTTCAACAGATTATCCTTTAATTTGTATTGGAACTAAAGAAATAAAATTTTTAGATTTTAATACAGATAATTAATTTAAGAGGAAAAATGAAAATGAATAAAGAAATGTTACAGAAATTTGCGATGGATGTCGATTACGTACACAATACATTAATAGATTTTATTGCATCACAACCAGATCAGCCTATTGGTAATTACTGTATTTCTATAGATGGGTTTGGTGAGGTATATATACAAGAGCTTAAAGGCGGTCAATTGATAGATGATCAAGATCAAGAATGGTCTTTAGGTGATGTCTCAGTAATGCAACTAATATATTTTATAGAATATAACCTTATTTAAAAAGGAAAAATAAAAATGATTTTTCTAACAGTAAAAGATTTTCAAAAAGCAGTAGAGAATAAAATCAATTCAATTGGTTTTGATAATATCGGATCCCCTCTAGTTATTGAAGCTATAGATTTATATGAGATTAATAGTCCCTATGAATTAGTATCCGCAGTAGATGATGTAGATGAACGTGATTGGTTTTCTGGGGATGTTATTTACTACTCTAAAGCTATTGAATATTTAGCAGAGAATGATCCAAGTCTTCAGGAATCTATTGGTTTAGCAGCAGAGATGGGTTGGTGTCTAGAAGATATTAATTCAGAGAATCTAGCTTCATTACTAGCCACTGAGGTTATTGTTCAAGAATGGTATGAGAATAAAGATGAAATTTACAGTGATTTCAAATATTGTGAAGTTCTTGAAAATGAAGAAGGAATTGACTTTGATGATTGGATTGAAGGCAATCAGGAAATTTTCAAAAAGATTGTCGATAAAGTTAATGATGGTAAGGATTGGTTCAGTTTCTTAATTAATCATACAAATGAAACTGTTCACGTCTTTATCAATCAAGATGGTTTGAATGAGTCTGAAGTTTTAGATAGATGTGGATGGGTTACTCAAGAAGAACTAGATAAAAGCGAAGAATTAGGTTATTTTGAATTAGATATCAACGACTTACTCATTCTAGCTGACGAATATAAATTTACTATAATGGAGTAATATCGTGCTCAAATGTAACTATTGTGATATGTCTGAATCACAATTACTCTCTGAATATGAAGATTCAGTCTCCATATCTTTCTATGGTGAAGAAGAAATTCCAATCTGTGGAGTATGTGTAGAAGCAGAAAATAATTATAGAGATACTTTAGATACTCAGAGATGTTTAAATAACTGGGTTGTATCTGGAAAATATTGTTAGGAGAGATAAAATGATTCCAAGTATTGTAGCATTTGCACCTAGTCATTATCGTTCCTCTAAGAAGGATAAGACTTCAAAATATATTTACCATGACCCTGAGAGTCATGAGAAAAAAATTATTAAAGAAGAGGAAGTTCCCATGCCTAGAAAAAAATCTTTTAAAGATTTTCTTTTTTTAAGAATTCTGTTAATCTACATCCCTCTATGTTCTCTTGCCTATATCACTCCAGCAGTAATAGGTCTATTGAGTTTGACAGTGTACGGAGTAAAATTGGATCCATCAGGGATGAGTTTCTTTGGAACATCTCTTTTATTTTTCTCTCTTGTATCTTTCCTATTTATAGAGATGTTTAAATAATTAATAACTTAAGCCCATTAGAAAAAGCCATTATCTAAATATTATAAAGGATTATTTTATGAAAAAATTAAAAATTGTAATGATTACACTATCATCTTTGATGCTCATTGCTTGCTCATCTTGCCCTACTAAGTCTAGCCAAATTACAACTGGAGGTAACTACTCTGGATGTAACTTAGCTGGTATGTCCTTCAAGGGGAGGGATCTGACTAACATAGATTTCTCTGGAGCTAACTTAGCTGGTTCAGATTTTAGAATGACTGACTTGAAAAATACAAACTTCAAGAATGCTTATTTAGTTGGTGCTAATTTTCAAGCAGCTAGTGGGACAGCATTGTTCTTTGGGGCAAATTTAAATTCTGTTAAATTTACTAATGGTGAGATATGTCAAATAGGTTCTATAGGAAAATGCCTAATTCAAAAAGGAAAATAGCTACATGAGTAAGGGTAAGGGTAGATCAGTTTATTGTTATGAAACCAAACAGAAATTCAAATCAATGTCTGAAGCAGCTCGTCATTTTAAATTAGCTAGCGTGAACTCAATGAGATCAGTTATAAACAATCCAAATAGAGTTTGTAGTGGGTATCACTTCTGTACAGATTTATCCATATTTGATAACTTGGAGCTATATAGTGGAGTTAAGAAATCTGTATACTGCTATGAGACAAAAGAGCGATTTGATTCTTTAATAAATGCAGCTAAGTCTGTAGGATTTTCTACCCAGTCATCAATTTCTGATGCCATTAATAACCCAAACAGAACGGCAGGAGGCTTTCATTGGTGTACTGATCTATCTATCTTTGAAGGAATTAAGCTTCAGTCTGGACCCGATCCATTTAGGACTGAAGTCTATTGTTACGAAACTAAGCAGAAGTTTTCCTCTCTTAAAGAGGCTGCAGAATTTTTTAATTTAGTTTCATCCTCATCTATAGGAACTGTCCTTAATAAATATAATCTGACTGCTGCAGGGTATCACTGGTGTTCTGATTTATCATTATTTGATGGGGTAGAACTCACTATAGGTCAAGGAAAAGTGGTCTACTGCTATGAAACAAAACAAAAATTTAATTCATTTCCAGAAGCAGCAAAATCTTTAGGGATTAAATTCCCTACTGCAATTCATCAGGTAATAAATAAACCAGATCAAACAGCTGGTGGATACCATTGGTGTAGTGACTTGACTGTATTTGATGAAGTGGAGTTAACTTTCGGAAACAAGAAAAGAATATATTGTTATGAAACAAAAAAGTTATTTAAATCAATAGCAGAGGCTGCTAGATATATTGGGTCAAGTGAAGGTTGTATTCAAAATTCAGTAGATAATCCAAATGCATCCTGTCGAGATTTGCATTTTTGCACAGACCTTTCCATCTTTGATGGAGTTGAACTTACTATAGGTAATGGGAAGGAAGTATTTTGCTACGAGACAAAACAAAAATTTAACTCAATCAGAGAAGCAGCCAAGTTTTCTGGTGCAAGCGAGAGTAGAATTGGTTCATCAATTAATAATCCACTCTTGACTTCCGCCAACTTACATTGGTGTACTGATTTATCAATATTTGATGGAGCAGATCTAATTTACCCTAACTTAGGGGTTTCAGGTAAAGAAAGATTGCTACTAGATTATATTAAATCTATCTATTTCAGTGAGATTATTGAAAACTCTAAGAAGATTATCAATCCATTAGAATTAGATATCTTTATACCAGATAGGGATCTTGCTATAGAGTTTAACGGTAATTACTGGCATAGTGAGGCTGGTGGTAAAAATAAGAATTATCATATAGATAAAACTAACTTATGTAGAGAAAAAGGTATTCAGTTAATTCATATTTTTGAACACCAATGGGATGATAAATCTGAAATATTTAAATCTGTTATATCTAATAAGTTAGGATTAAGTACTAAGATTTATGCTAGAAAATGTAAAGTAGTTGAGCTGGATAATTGTTCAGAGTTTTTGAACACTAACCATCTTCAAGGTAACTGTGGTAGCTCAGTTAAATTAGGTCTAACCTATAATGGCGAGCTTGTATCAGTTATGACTTTTGGTAAGCCTAGGTTTAATAAATCCTATGAATTTGAGCTATTGAGATTCTGTAATAAATTAAACACCTCTGTTGTTGGAGGAGCTAGTAAGTTATTAAATTACTTTGAGAAAAAGTACTCACCTAAATCAATTATCTCTTATGCTAATCTTCAGTGGTCTGATGGTAATGTTTACAAGAATCTAGGATTTACAGAATTATCTATCAGTGAACCTAATTATTGGTGGACTAAGAGTGAATCAGTATTAACTAGATATCAGTGCCAAAAACATAAGTTAAAAGATTTACTTAAAGATAAATTTAACCCTGAACTCTCTGAAAAAGAAAATATGGAAAAGGCTGGTTATTCTAGATTATTTGATTGTGGCAATATGGTATTTGTTAAGGAACATATCTAATGAAAGGAAAATAATATGGCTAAGTATAGAATTGTTCAAGGGTATGATAATTATAGAAAAGTAACTATTTACTATGTTCAGTATGAAAAACAAACAGGTATTTTTAGAAAGAAAACTTATTGGGAAAATGCCAGATATTTCTGCCTCGACACAAAATATTGGTTTGATAGAATATTTTATTCTCTCAAAGAAGCTAAAGATTATTTAGACAAACTGACATATAAAGAAATTAAAAAAGAACCTAAAGTAGTATATGAAATAGAAGTTTAAAAGGAAATGTTATGAAAGATATTAAAAAAGTATTCTCAACTATGTGTGCAAATTCTCACAGCGAGAATCAACGCTCTACTAATGATTTCTATGCAACTGACCCAATTGCGCTAGGGAAGCTGCTAACAGTATTTCATGGTTCAGGTGTGGTATGGGAACCTGCTGCAGGTATGGGTCATTTATCAAAAACCCTTAAAGAGGCAGTTTTGTTTGATGGAACCCCTATGTTCCCTATAGTATATTCTTCAGACTTGTTTCAATACGAAAATTCAGTGGATGAAATAACTACTGGGGTTGATTTCTTAAATTTTGAATCTGATTATTTATTAGAAACAGATATTATAACTAATCCTCCATATGTATTATCTGAGCAATTTATTCGAAAGTCAATCTCCTTAATTGATGATGGGTTTTTTGTTGCTATGTTCTTACCTATCAGATATCTAGAAGGCAAGAAAAGATATTCTTTGTTTAAGGAGTATCCGCTCTATAAAGTAGTGATAATGTCAAGTAGAATAGAGTGTTCTCCAACGGGAAGGTTTGGTGAAGGTTTTACCTCTGCACAAGGATATGCTTGGTTTATCTGGCAAAAAGGATTTAAAGGAAATTGCACTGTTGAATGGGTTTTATAAAGGAAAATAGATTTCCAGTTGATTTTGAAAATTTACTAAAAGATGGTTGGAAATTTCTAGCCAAAGACATGCAACATTTAAACAAAGGAAAAACACTATGAATCAAAATATTACAGCTCAACAATTAATTCAACTCCTATCTAACTTATCTCAGCAGCCTCAAGTTGAAGATGAACCTGCTGTTAAACATACTTTCTCATATCAGGATTTAAAGGCAGTGGATCATTCACCTTTAGCTTATCATGTCCATAAAAGAGAAGAAGAGGACATGACTGACACAGAAAAAAGAAATGCCACTATTTCTGCAGTAACTAAATTGGCATTAATTGATCCATTTAGTTTTGTAGATGCAGTCGCTATTATGCCTTTGTTCGGAGATTTAAGAACGAAAGCAGCAAAAGAGGCTAAAGATGTTTGGCTTGCTGCTAATCCAGATAAGTTCCCTGTAACACAGAAAGAATTTGACAAGATTAAAAATATTAGTTCAATTAATAAATACTTACCTAAAGCAGCTAAACTTGATACTTATGTTAAAGAGTCTAAGACTACTATCATCAAAGGCGTGCAAGTTAAAGTTCCAGATTATCTAATGTCAGACAACAATATTGTTAACGTGAGCTTATGGAGTGATTACTCTCTTCGTGCTGTTGATATTGAAGAGGCATTGAACAAATATGGTGTTTACTATAAGACAGCGGTTCAAGTATTCAGTCAGAATAAAAAAGGAACTAAAGTTGAAGATGCTTTCTTACTCATTATTAATAAGTCTAATGAATCAGAGTCTACTTTAATTCAATTGAATAAAGATAAGTTAAATGAGACTATCGGTGTTCTTGATGAATTATGTGAAAAATTAGTGGATGTAATTAAAACTAACGACAAAACTTTATCTTCACCAAAAATCATTAATCTAAATCACTAAACTTAAGCAGAGGATAACCTCTGCTTTTTACTATCTAAAGGAAAATATATGAAATTTAATGGAACCTTAATTATTACTGATCCTTGCTATATTATAAATAAATCTAATGATGATGACTGGCATAAGTGTGATTATGGGGATGGCATGGAAAAACTCGGTATTAAAAATTACTTATCTAGTGGAACAGGTTATGGTGATTGGTCTTGTACTACATTAAAAGGAAAAGATACAGATCAAGCTGTTAATGATTATCTGTGCAAAAGACTTGAGATTTACAATGAAATGTTGAATAGTTCCAATCAATCTGGTGCTTATGAGCAATATGAGAAGGATATTAGTTATCTGGACAAGGATAATATTGTTCTAGGTGAGTTCTGCGCTGATTCTGGAATGGTTGGTGTGTTCCTACTAGATGAGGTATTAAAATACAATCCTAAATTTGATTATCACATCAGAAGGTTACACACTACGACATTGATTTCAGGCTTTGAAGGTGATGTAGTTATTGAGAATGATCCACATGGGGATGGTATCGTAAGAGTTAGAGGTTATGGAAACTTTGACTTCTTTACAACTCAGACAGGATTATAATATAAATGATACAGTATACTGAAGAAGATCTTCAGCGAGAGATGCTTGTTCTTATTAATCATATTAGAAACAATGATTGGTCAGCTCAAAGGTTGAGTGATGGAATGAGTGGTCTTATGATGGTTTATTTAAACACAAACTTTGAGAGTGATCTAAGTATGGAAGGATACGCTCGAAGAATAGAGTTCTTAAGTAATGATATACAACATAAAGTAATTATGGAATCTTTTAAAGGAAAATAATATGGATAAAATTGAAATTGCAACTCAAATGGAAGCCCTATTTGAAAAGGCGGCTGATGCTTTAATGAAGTGTCGAGATTTTTCATTTAAGCATGGTCTTGAATTTGAATTTGAGATTAAAGCACCTAATTGGCTTAGTAAGGCTAAAAAAGTGGATTTGTTCTAACTGATGAAGAAAGGCTAGATGCTATTGGTCAAGGTCTAAAAGATGTTGATAATGGTGATATTGAGGGGTGGAAAAATGATAATGAACTTGAATATTTGAATAGAGATTAATATGACAAAATTAGATGGAGCAAGAGTCGCTGGTGTTATCATTGGTTTAGCTTTAGCTATATTTTTGTTAACACCTGCGTTTTTATATGGATTTGTTTGGCTACTAAATTACGTATTTGATAAACAAATTTACTTTTCCTACTTTCAATATGTAGGATTGGGATTAATCTTAATTATAGTGGAAAAATTTATTAAATCAATCTTCAAAGGAAAATAATATGAATATTACAAATCAAAAAGAAGCAATCGAACAAATTGCAATTATCATGAAAAATATTGAGATTCAACTAGAAACGTGTCGTTCTATCTCGGATAAATGGGATGTACCATTTAACTATGTTCTATCAGAAGAAAATGACTGGGAGTCTTCTGATGATGAAGGTGACTGGCAATCATCAAACTGTTGGTAATTTAAATTTTATAAGAGGAAAGTAATATGACTGAACAACAAAAAATCGAACACTTATCTAAATTAGTAGAGCAAGCTAATGCTGCATTACGTGAAGCAGAACAATTTGCTACTGATAATAACCTTTCATTCCGCTTTGATCCAGCATATGGAATGGGTGGATGGTTTGAATCAGGAGAGTGGAATCCATCATCAATGTCTTGCTAATTAATAGCTTAAGCCCATTAGGAATAGTGGGCTTGCTGATATTAATTTTTATTTTAGGAAATTGTAATGATAAATGATGAATTGCCTATTGTCATAGGCAGCCATGCAGCTGGGTGTAGAGGTGTTAAGCCTGAAAGACTATCTAAAGATGCAGATATTATTTGTTCCTATAATCTGTTTAAAGAGATTATATCTTTAGATAAATACGAGAAAATCTATCCTGCTTCAAGGGGCAAGAAATATATTGCAATAGGCAGGACAGATATTATTGAAGCAGAATTAACTTGGGAAGGATCAAGTGCAGCTATGTTAGCTGAGTTGATTAGATCTGACCCAAATACAATTGTTCATCGTGGCTGGATTATTCCTTCTATAGATGTACTGTTGATGCTTAAAGAAAGTCATAAGTATCTTAAGAACAGTCCACACTTTCTTAAGACTATGAATGACATAATTGCTCTGAGAAAAGCAGGAGCTAAATTCGACCCTAGATATGCTGAATGGTATGAGATTAGAGAGAAAGAAACTTATGACTATAGCCATCCAGATTTAACTGTAGATAAAGATAACTTCTTTAATAAGAATGAATCTTTCTATGTATATGACCATGATACTATTCATGAAGCAATTAAGTTTTCAGATGTTCCAATGTATACTAAGTTTATTGCTGATGGAGAGCAAGTAAAGTGTTCTAAGGATAAATTTGATAAACTAACTGAAACTGAAAAGATGATGGCCGTCCTTGAAGAATCTTATGTTTTAGCTTTAGAGCGTTCATTAATTCCAAGTGACTTTAAATCAACTGAGAAGTTTGCTTTTGAGACAGCCCTAATGAAAGTATGCACTTCAATAACAAGTGGTTGGTTTAGAGAGTATGCGTGGGAGAACTACTATCACGTGGTTGGGCTGCATGAAAGTCTTAAGCACGACTTTGTTGGATTGTTTAAGAAAGCACTAGCAGATGGAAAAATACTACCATTTAATAAAGATTAGAAATGAATGTATCGAATGATAACATCAGAAAAATGTTTCTAGATCTAGTTACTCTTAATAATATTGCTTTGTCACTAACTAATCTTAGAAATGGATTAAGAGAAACTGGATTTTATGATGATGAAGAGGTAATAACTAATATAGCTGCACTATCTTTCGCATATGGTGCTATGGAGTTAGCTATGGCTGAAGAATACAATAAAATTAATTAGAAAGGAAAATGTTATGTTAACTGGATTCAAAATCAGAATCCATCCAACTCAAGAACAAATAACTACTAAGTTGGTGAAAACCAAACCAATCAGAATAGTTATGGAAGACTTGAAGCTTAAAGATAGAACTTATCATTGTTCTAATTGTGGTTTAGTCATTGATAGAGATATTAATGCTGCTATAAATTTATCTAATTATAGTGAATAAATAGATTATAATATATAGGAGGCCGACCCTCCAAATTTAAGCCTATGGACAGTTATATTAGATCACATTAGTTCTGTTTATAGAATGAGGTGAGGCTGGATGAAGTAGGAATTTTAAAGTTATTTAAAAAGATTGGAAAATAAAATGGAACTTAAATTTAAATCAATGCCAATAATTGGCAAATCAAATTTATCTTATCTAACTAATGAAGAGGGCGAATTACTACTCCATTATAATGCACCTATTGCCTTCAAGAAGCGTGATGGTGAGGTTATCCTGAACGAGGGGTATTATAACTACTCGACCACTACTTCTAAGCACCGTAATCAATTCTTAGGCGTTGAGAGTAGTGTGTTTAATAAAAAACTAAAGCGTGGAGATTTCAAAATCGAAGCAATAACAATCAAAGTTATTTAAAAAGATTGGAAAATAATATGATTAACATTACTGACTTAGTGCTAAACTTAAACGAATATAAGAAATTAGAGCAGATTCTCTTAGATAATGGAAAAATTGGATTAATTCATTCAACTAGATATATCGAGAGTGATTTTGCGCCAAAGGTGTCTATTAGGGTAAATAACAGCAGCCCTTTTAATCAACATGATTTACTAGATATTATAGTCAGAGGAGAATAATTAAAATAAAATTTGACAACTAAAATGTAGCTATGATAAAATAAATACTTAACTTAAAAATGAAAGACTAAACCTATGAATAAAGCTGAAAAAATATTTATGACTAAAGATGACATTATTAACATGTATTTCAGTAAAGTGACTAATAAAAGCAATAATTATCAACAAATAAATAGCAATGTATTTGACGTTGAAGATCATACCAGATATTTAATCCACTACTCTTACGGAGTCCTACCTTTTGAGCATATTCAAATTAATGGAATTGAATTAGATAATAAAGACTTTATCTTATTGCATGAATTCTTAACCACTAATAATGAGACTCTTTTTCATAGATGGGAGAGAGTTCCTAAAAGCGATAAAATAAAATTAGTTTTTTCAGACAAGCAGTCTTTAGATATCATAAATCAGTTCTTAAAACTGGAAGATAAGGAAGATATTTATGACTTTAATATTGAGGGGCTAGATGGTCTCGAAAAATACTGTATCTTCTTAGACTCTTACATTGAGGGTATGGAAGAGAGGGTACTAGATTTGCCTGTTCATTCTAGGCCATCTATTTAATTAATAGTTAAGGCTCATTAAAAATAGTGAGTCTAATTATATTAAAGGAATATCAGATGGGTATTAAAGAAAATAAATTGTTTTTTAACTCCAATGTTAGTGAAATAGTTAAAAAAGTTATTGACTTATATGCTGAAGAAAATGAGATAGTAAAGTATGTCTTGATAACTAAGTATCTTAACTATGGTCTTAAAAAAGCTATTGACTATATAGATGGTATTCTTAAGAATAACACTAAATTTATTGAGTTATTTTTGGAGTATGATAAAATTGGACACAATAACTTTATAAACAAATATGGAAATGGTAAATGAAAATAATAGTAGATATTGGAACCGAAGGTTTTCCTCATTTCATCTTCTTTGATGGTGAATACTGCATTCACGGAGATTGGTATGGTGACATAGACTTGAAAGAGTTTACACTTCACATTCGTTACACCAAAGAAACTGTTAAGATAAAAAGATACTGTCTCCCTGAAAGAATGTATGTTTATAAAAGAAATGATCCAGATAACAGCAAGTTTTCTGACCCAAAGGGAGATATCGTTGATATACATCATTTTGATGAGTCTGTGGAAGATTGGATTTTAAACGATAAGATTGTTATATAGATTGGAAAAATTTTGAAAATTAAGAAAGGGAACAAAATGAAAAATTTAATGTTAGTGATCTTAGCTTTTCTATTAATAAGCTGTGATGATCAATCAGATAACTCTACACAAAGTAGAACAGATACACAAGTAATTAATCCGCAGAAATTATTAGATAGATCTGAGGGTGAAGTTACTAAAGAGGAACCAATGACTCCTGATACTGTTACAAGGTTGTAATTATGCTGAAATTTGCAATTGATTATCAAGACAAAATAAATAGCATATGGAGAGAAGTTTGCCATGAAGACAAATATAAATTTTTCCAAGTATCCACTTTTAGAGGTGATTTAGTGAATATAAGTGAGTTCAGTACTTGGAGAGAACTTAATTATGCTTCACTTGATAAAGATGGAAATGTCCTAGGTTATATATCTTATGACTGCGACCGAACGGTGTTAATGAAAGCAAGCAAATTTACGGCTATTAACTTATCTGATAATAAGTTAGAGTTTGGAAAAGATATTCAAACAGCTATTGATGATATATTCCTTAAGTACAATTTTAACAAACTAAACTTTGGGTGTGTTGTAGGCAATCCAGTTGAAAAGACTTATGATAAGTTAGTTAAAAATATGGCGGTAGAATCGTTGGAACGTATACCGATGAGGTACTTCTCATAGATAATAAGTTATATGATTTTAAAGATTATGAGTTATTTAAAGAACCTTATATTAAAGAGAGGAAGAAAATATGAAATACAACATAGACTTAAGTAATAGAAATGTTATTATATATAATAACATAGAAGATTTTTTAAAAACTAAAAATAAATTAGTGAAGATGTCTCCACATCATTTCTTCACGTTAACCGCAGATGATCTATCTTCTAGAATAGTGTCTTTTTCAAATGAAGTTAGAGAAAGAAAGCACTTTATTTTAGAGCCAGAAAAAATGGCTCACCCATTAACACTTAATAAATTTTTAAAAGAGAGAATAACCCTAATATATAAGAGAGCCCCTAAAGGA
>JACCDG011418274.1_pt1 | contig 13798 bp, 17 predicted proteins | sample 7442471 | NCBI WGS metagenome assembly JACCDG01 (sample SAMN15323444, study PRJNA562643) | freshwater metagenome | isolation source: river surface water | place: USA:Blue River Watershed | collected 2017-08-17
CATCCCTCTTCTTATAGGCAAGTTCACGAAGGTTTGCCTTACCATCCTCATCATACCTCACCAGAGGATAATCGCTGGTGAAGGCATAAACCTCAAACGGAATCGCAACTTTCTTACAGAACCAAATCAGATTGAAGAGTTGTTTGACCGTATCCAGCATCACATTGGACATAGAAGCAGACCAGTCCAGAACGAACACCAGACCGTGATTCTTACCGTCAGCGAGAGTTGTAACCTTGCGGAAAATATCTTCATTGTACTTGTAGGTATGCAGTTTGGAGCAGTCCAGAACACCAGTACGGGCAGTTGATGCACGGGCATAGGAATCTGCTGCCTTGCGGCACTCAAACTCTTTCACCAGATAGTTGACTTCCTTCTGAGCAGAACGCTTGAATTCCACATACTGCTTATCAACTTCACCAAAGATATTTTCATATGTCCATTCGCGTTCTTCAAGAAAATTACTCCAATATTCTTTACACTTGGAATGAATTTCCGAATTCGGAACAATCACCTTATCCAAGTCAAGTTGAGGCAGTTCAAGGTAAACATTCTCAGAAGAATCATTACCCACAAGTTCTTTCAGTGCCTCTTCCAGAGAGTCCATCGTCTTGACTTCGGGTTCTTCATTCTTCTCACCACCTTCATTTGTGGGTTGCTGTTGCTGCTGAGAATTCTCATCAGAAGTGGCGGCACCATCAGAACCTTCAGATTCAGGTTGCTCACTCTCACCTTGCTGCTGGTCAGTAAAATCAGAAGCGGGTTGATTATCAGCACCACTCTGCTGCGACTCAAGATTGTCCAAAGAAGTCTTGGTTTCTTCCTGTTGCTTTTGTTTGCAATACTTATAGAGTGCCTCTGCGGCAATCAGAACATCGGCAAAGGTCTCAGTATCAGCAATCAGATTGATGATTTCAGTCTCTTCACCACGCTCAACAGGAATATCTACATAGTTACCAATCTTGAACCACAGGTTTGCACGGTCGGCAAGATTATAGGTTTCTACATTATCATCTTTGATTTGAAAGAAGTCATCGTCAGCAAGTTCCTTGTAACCGTTATAGAAAGTCTTAGCGAGACCAGCATAACGACGCTTCATCAGTTTCTCAATGCGAGCATCCTCCACCACATTCACAAACTGTGGCGGAATCTTGTGTTCCTTCAACCAATCCTCATCAGGCGTATAGAGAGCGTGACCGACCTCGTGACCCACCAGAAGGTCATAGACGGTGTTGCTTGCCTTCTCCCACATCGGCAGAGTCAGCACACGGGTGTGGACATTGAAGCAAGCAGTCTCCACTTTCTTGTGCTCAACCACAAGATCTTCGGTAGCAAGAAGTTTGGCGAGTTGAGACTTGATTTCGTGGCGGACAGGCATAGATTTGTTGCGTATGAAGTCATTATACAAAAAAAGGAGGTCTTGCGACCCCCTTGGTGGACAGTTTGAAAAGTGGACTCAAGCATCTTCAATGATAGATTTCTTCCATTCTTCACCCATATTCGCCATAATAGCGATTGCTGCCTCATTAGTTTCTGCATAACCTTCGGCAACTAGGTGTTCAAGAATGTAGTCGAAGAGGTCTACATGTTCTCCAAGTTCTCCAAGTGCTTTTGCCTTACGAACTTTATTTGGTCTCAACTTACCACCAGGATAGTTTCTTTCATCATTACCATCAAAATCAGGATCTACATTAGCACGATGTCTTGCTGCTCTCTCAGGAGATGCCTTATCTGCGTGAATACCTGCTCTGCGAGTTGGTGAAGTCTTGAGTGCTTCTCTCTTATCTTTTTGCTTTTGACGACTTCTTTGTTGCTTGAAGTCTTTCATCGTCATACCTTCATCAAGTTGCTCTACTTCTTCTTGAGGGGCATAAATGGAAGCATAAGCTTCTTGTAAACCTAGAATTTCTTGATCTCTCATTTTTTGCAAATACTTTCCTATTTTCTATTTAGAATTCATAGTAACTCCATCAAGATGGTCAATTTCATGTTGAACAATTCTTGATGTAAGACCACAATAAGTATTGACACATGGCATTCCCTTTGTATTGCGATACTTAACTTTAATTGTTTCGGGTCTTGTGATCTGCAAATACTCTCCAGGAATGCTCAAACAACCCTCTTCCATCTGACAACTTTGCTCAGAAAACTCTAATATTTCTGGATTGATCATCACTATTGGATTATCACCATCCAATACAACAATAATCCTTTTCAACACTCCAATTTGATTTGCAGCAAGTCCAATGCCCTTATTTTCAAGCATTGTGTTTACCATAGAAATACAAAGAGTTCTTGTCGTATCATCAACACGATCTACTCTTTTTGCTCTTTGAGTGAGAACTTTGTCCCCTAGAGTTCTGATTGTAAGCATATCAGACACCATATCTAGTATATTATATATCAAAAGAAGAAGCGTCCCCGTGCTGGAGACGCTTCTTGAGTGCTTGGCGACGTGCCTTTGCTTGTCGGAGTGCTTGCGGTTTCAGTTTTCGCTTTTGCTCCTTTTTGCTGTGATGTTGCCAATTTGGAGTGTTCATCAGTCTTGTGCTTGTGGGGACATCATACGCGAGAATCCTTTGACCTTTTCGAACCTTATGACACTTTCAAATTTGTCATGCAAGTCTGATTTATGAGAAATCACAAAAATATTAGCATCCTTTATCACATAGCGAATAATCTTTAGAAACTCATCGGTTCCAAAACCATCAAGTGATGAATCAAATACCTCATCCATAATCAGCAGATTGGTATTGACGGAATTTTTGACGCGGGCGACTTCTCTCCAAGTGAAGAGTAGGGCAAGGTCGATTCTCATTTTTTCACCCTCACTGAAAGAACTATAAGAAAAGTCTTCATGAATGGGTGATTTTACCGTTTCGTTGAATTCTTCGTCAAGATGGAAATTAATATAAAAATCCATCATTTGAAGATAGCGATTCACCTGCTGATTTATGAACGGAAGATACTTCTTGATAATCTTCGTTTTTACACCATCATCCTTGAGTAAGGAATAGGCAAAATCGTAATAAACGATTTCTTCTTTTTTCTTAGAAAGGTCTTCGTATGTTAGTTGGAGATTTTCTTTGAATTGCTCTAATTTCTCATGTTCAGTATTTCTGTTTTCAAGTTGATTGGTAATAGTTTGAATTTCAGATTCAAGATCTCGGATTTGTCTCTGATTGAGGGAAATCCTAGTATTGTTTTGAGAAATCTCATGATTGAGTTTCGTAATCTCCTTAGATAGAGCAGTAAATTGACGCTCTCGTTCCTGTTCTAACTTTATAGTCTCCTCAAGTTCTTGAAAACCTTTCTGGAGTTCCTTTGCTTTATTTTGAGCGTCACCAATTCTATCTAGGCGAAATCTTTCGTCAATATCTTGAGTACAAGTTGGGCATACCGTATTTTCGGTAAAGAACTTATGTTCTTTAGTAATAACTGATACTTTCTGGGACAGCTTACCCTTTAGATTGTTTAGTTTTACTAACTTATCACTAGCACCAACTACTTCTTCTTGTTCTTTTGTAAGGGAAAAAATTCTCTCTTCAGTTTTTGCATTTTCGGACATATAAATGCCAACTTCAGCATCTAAATTGGCAATCTTTTCTTTATTGGCATTTATATTGGCATTGCCACGATTCTCAAGTTCCTCAATAAAGTTACTTTGCATTGTAACTTTATCTTTGAATGACTCTTTCTTGAGTTCAAGTGTTCGAATACTATCCTTCTCTGAACGAATTTTTTCTTTAATGAGATTATTCATTGCAGAAAAAATACGAATATCCAAAAGATCCTCAATCACCTCACGCCGATTGGCAGTTGTCAATTGCATGAAAGGAACGAAAGTACTGCTACCCAAAACAACAATTTGAGTAAAAGACTTATAGTTTACTTTTAGAATATTTTCTTCTAGAATCTTCTGATTTGCCCTATCATCAGATTCTTTGTGGAGAGGAACTCCATTTACTTCAATATCAAAAATACCTGGTTTTATTCCACGACGAACTAAGTAATCACGATTGTTGATTGAAAATTCAATTTCAACTAAACAATCTTTTTCATTTGTCGTATTGATAAGTTGTGGTTTATTGATTTTTCTAAAAGGTTTATTGAATAGTACAAAAGTAAGTGCATCAAGAACAGTAGATTTACCTGCTCCATTTGTACCGATAATTAAATTTGTATGGTGTTGTTGAAAATCAATTTCAGTAAACTGATTACCAGTAGAAAGGAAATTTTTCCAACGAATTTTTTTAAAAACAATCATGATTTAGGTGGTATTACAATATCATTAGGAGTGACTACTGTGTATTTGTAATTATATGCTTTACATGTCTTTATTGCAAGTTCATCATCAACTTCTACAACTTCCATTGGTTTATTATATTCTTCGTCGTGCTCAAGCATCATCGCATATCGAATTGCATCATCTTCTTCCTCAAAAAAGAAAAGAACCTTTTCACCATACTTATCATTTACGGCATATGCACCGTCTTCTTTTCTACCTTTGAGAGTAAGAAGATACATTAGTCTGCTACCTCACATGCTTGTTTATAAATTTCTTGAATGAGAGATTTCACAGTCTTTCGATCTAATTGAATTTCGGATTCATCAATATATCTGTTCAGAATTGAAAGTGTATTTTCATCCTCTTCAATTTGAAATTCTTGAGATTCTTGAATTTCAAAGTTTTCAATAATTTTTAGATCTTGAACTCCAACAGTATACAGTTTATCAATAAACTTTTCAAAATCTTTTGGTTTTGACTTTTTACGAACAATAACCTTTACGATTTTATTCTCATACTCAGTAGCATCAAATATCTGATGGGGAGTATCCTCATAATAAATGTTATAAAATAATTTATAAGGATTGTTGATTGGAGTATGCTCTAGTGTTTCAGTATCGAAAATATGAAAACCCCGAGTATCGTTTACATCATTCCAATAAATTTCGTAAGTATTACCCAGGTAAAAGATCTTTCCATTATCTGAGCGTGTGTGAAAGTGTCCCGAAAATACTTTTTGAAATTTATCAAACATAGATGCATCCATACCATCTTCCATGGTATGCCCACGATGGGCACGAAATCCATTGAGTTCCAAATGACCCATCGCAACCTTTGCTTTGGTATTCTTGATATGTTGGCGGGTTTGTTCATAATTTTCAGAACAAATCCAAGGAATGAATGCAATATCAAGACCACCAACCTTTACTGTCTGTGGTGAAGAATATTTTTTAATATTTGAATAATCTTCAAGAAGAAGTTCTGGAGAATTGACTTGATTAGTATTCTTGTAGTAGCAGTCATGATTGCCAACAATCATGTGAACTTCATATTTCGAAAGAGGTTCGAATACAACACGTTTTGCCCACTGAAGACTTTGATAGTCGATTGATTTTCGACTATCAAAGGCATCTCCCATATGAATGACTGCTTCAACGCCATACTCTTCTAAAGATGGAAAAAAGATATTCTTATAGAAAAGTTCAAAGTAATCATGAATGTACTTCGATCCTTTGCGGGCACCGTAATGAGTGTCAGTTAGTATTGCTACTTTCATCGATTGGATTTTTGCTGGATATTTTCCTTGATAGTATTATAGTCCGAACTACTACCAGAAAGCAAGCTGTCGTCAACCATCATAACCTCATCAAACCCAGTGCGTTCAATGATCTTGGTCTTGATATCCAGTTGCTTCTTTTCCTTTTGAATCCTTCTCAGAAATGCGTAGTGAATAATCTGAGTAAAGTAAGCGAAAGGATTCTTAGACTTTTCTGGATCGAAATTATGAATGTACTGAACACAGTTTTCAATTCCATCCGAGATCATATCCTCACGGAACATGTAATTGACAAAATTTGGTTTATAAGAGAGGTGAGTCGCAATCTTAAGAAAACATTCACCAAGATAATTAGTAATTCTTGGTTTAGGTAATCCTTTTTCTTTTGCTTCAGCAACTTTTGTGCGATAAACAATCAGTGCTTCTAGTAACTCTTTGTTATTCACATAATGTTCTGTTTTCTTTTTGGGCATAGCATTGGACTCATCAATATAACTTTTGTTTATTATAGCACAGAAACAAAAGGCTTGACAAGACTCAAAAACATGAGTAGAATCGCTTTGTTGCCTTTGAAGATAATAATCTAGCTTTCTTTAAATTTTTTATATATCTTCTCTAGATGTTCTCTTGATTCTTCGACGGAAGAGATATATCCCATTTCTTTTGATAAAGATACCTTACCCGATAATGAGGGTATATCTAAAGAATCTTCGTAAACGTAGTTGTTGTATATATCAATCAGTTTTTGATCTTTTACTTCTGTCATTGTTATTACTTTATCAAGTCTTATAATAAAGATATCTTCGTTTGATAAATTTATCCAAGGTTTTATTTTTATCATCATCCCATTTTTATTGCTTACCATGGACATGGTAATAGGGTTTTGCAATATTATCACGGGATTTGTTTCATCAGTATTGTCAATTGATATTAAAGAGAAAACTTCTTCTCCAGATACTAATTTTAGGATGCAATAAAATTCTTCTTCCATCAGTCTTTTATCGGTATATTTACAATTTCATAATTGAAATTCTCTTCATTATAAATCTTTATTCTTTCAATAAGATGATTTAGTGTGTAGTTTTTTCTTGACTTATAACTGATATCATCGGCAATATCATATAAAGTTGCTTTTGTTTTATTATTTCCTTTTCTTAAAACTCTTCCGATTGATTGGAGATTACGGATTCTAGACTTCGAAGGTGAAGCAAAAATAACGTTATGTAAATTCTTAATGTTAATTCCTGTAGAAAATGTTCCATAGGAAGCAACAATAATTGCGTTATTTTCCTTTTCAGTAATTTCTCTAACTTTTTCACGATCTTCAGTATCTACGCCACCATGAACAAAAAATACATGACGATTCTCTGCAATGCTATTATTTATGAGGTCGTATAAAGGTTGTCCATGACCTTCCACTCTAGAAAAAAGAATTAGGGTATTACCTTTGAGATCAAGGGCAAGGTTGCGAATAAATTTATTTCTTCTTTCGTGATTGATAATATACTGAACTTCTTCCTCAAAGTTTTCAAATTTATGTGATGGGTGCTTCAGTAGAAGAATATTGATATCTAATTTTGCAACATGACCCTTCTGCATCAGTTCATCTGTACGGATAATCTTGTAAGAGGGACCAAATAATCCTTCCAATACCCATTTGTGAGTTTGACTTCCATCTAAAGTGCCAGTAAATCCAAAACGATATTTTGCGTCAGAAAGTTTTGTCATTATAGATACTAATGACTTAGATTTGAACTGGTGTGCTTCATCTCCAACGACCACATTGAATCTTGAAAAATATTGACGGGGAAGTTTGTAGATGGACTGCCAGGTTGTGATAATCACCTGAGAGTCAGTTTCTCTTTCTTTTCCAGCGTAAATTTTGTGGCAAAATGAACCAACGTCCCACCCATAATCTGCAAAGTCTTTATACATCTGCTCTACAAGGGATGTCGTTGGAACGATTATCAGAGTATTTTGCCCTTTCTCAACGTAATATCTCACAATCGAGTATATCATCAGAGACTTTCCAGAGGCAGTTGGAGATATCAACAACTTTCTATTATGTCTTAAAGCGTCGTATACTCCCTCAATTTGGTACTCGCGGGGAGCATATTTGCTAATAGAATTGATATAATCCTTTACGCCTTCTTTTGAAATCATTTCATTGACTTCAAAGGGAAGACCATAGAACTTATTATTTACAAATTCATAAGTGTAATTATGATTCTCACAAAATCTAATAATTTTGTCTAATAAACCTACGTATATTTCTCTTGTATTTACATTGAAAAGGTATATATTTCCATCCCACCATTTATTTTTGTATGCTGGTGCAAATTTAGCATTGGGAACTTCAAATTGAAAAGCATCCCTCAGTTCATAATAAACATGAGGGTCTGCTTCAATTTGCAAAAATACTTCGTTCTTTTTTGATATAATCAAATGGCTCATATTTTATATCATTCTGATACAAATATTTATTTCCAATAAAAAGGGGGTCAATTGAACCCCGCTTGAAAACGATGCCACTCAATAGCATTTTTTATTTGATATGTCCTATTTGAAATAGTTCGAATAATCTCCTCAAGAAATTTAAGCATTACATCATAATATCTTATTTTCATCTCAACTTTGCTCAACTTCTCATCACCATCCATATGCCTCTGTAATGCTTCTTTGTCCCTAACTTTATATGGAAATGGTTCTTCCTCATACACCTCTGCTGGTGCCTTTCCTGTGTAGTAATTATAGCGTTCTAGTTTTACTCTGTTGAAACTTTCTCTGGATTTTTCCCTCAACAGAGTAATAGTGTTATAGATTGTATAATATTTTGCATGAAGTTGAGGAATCCTTAAGGATTCATCATGTAAATTATCAGGATCAATGACAGAATCTCTTTCCCACATTTCCTGAATTTGTTCAAGATTCATAGAGGTTTGCCATTATTTCCTAGTATATTATAAACAGTATACTTAAAGGTAGCTTCCGCAGCAAAATACTGAATATCTGTAAGTGTAGCATCAAATTCTAAAGAAGTCAATGATACTGGAAATAAGTCTTTAAACTTTACTACCGCTGTGGATCCATATGAACTATTCAAAATATGTAAAGATCCATCACTATATGCGTTTAGTAGATCTACATTTCTGTCTATTTCGCCATCATCGGGAGCAATTAGATTTACAAATTGTTCTGTAGTTTCTGGAAATCCCAATCCTGTCAACCAATTGTGAATTGCCATATAATTTTCAAGATTTTCATCAACTAAAAATCTAATTGACAAGTCTCCAAATACCAGTTTTGTTCCAGGAACATCCAAATCTTTCAGATATGATGGTTGAATCAATGTAGGTGCATTTATTTCTGGAATTCTTGCCGAATTGCAGAAAAAATTAACCTTAGGTTCTTTCGCAAGAGTAAATTTAAAACCTATTGGAGAAAGAAAATTGCGATTTTGTATTTGGTTTGAAAAAGCATTTGCCATTATGAATTTTATTTGTATTTAGATAAAAAAAGAGGGTCCGAAGACCCTCCTGATAGATATGTGAATCGAGATCACATAAGGTTCGCAACGGTAACTCTTCTGTAGTAAGCGTTTGCGTTGGTGTTGAGGGCACCTTGACCCTGAGTTGCACCTTCTGCGAATGGGTTGGCAACGAGACCGTAACGAGTCTTGAAGCCAATACGTGGTTGGAACGAATCCTGACCAACGGCACGTACCATCTGGAGAGGTACATATGGGCAGTAGAAGAGACCTGCATCGTAAGGGGAAGAACCCTTATAACCGACAACGTAGAACTGGTTAGCAGCAACGTTTGCCGAATATGGGTCGATGTAGACTCTGTACTTACCTTGGAGAACACCAGCGAAGGTGTTACCAGTGTCGTCAACCTGAAGGTTAGCGTTGAGTGCAGGGGTGTAATCAAGAACGCCTGCCATGGTGAGTGCCGAAGCAACGTCAGCCGAGCAGAGGATCATGTTACCCTTTCCTCTACGGGTTTGTTGGGCGATTGCGTTAGCGTCACGCTCAATCTGGAAGATCAGACCCTTGAACTTCTCAACCGACCAACGACCGTTGGAGTCAACGTCGAGGTCAAAAGTACCAGCGGTAGCAGTGTTGACTTGAGCACCAGGCTTAGCAACCTTGTAGATGGTACGGATGATCTCACGGTTGATTTCAGCGAGAATCTCAGTGCTGAGGATGTTAGCAAGCTCAGCTTCTGCATTCAGACCGTGGATTGCCTTGAGGTCTTGAGCAAGCTCAAGTGAGTACTCGGCTTTCAGTGCTCTTGACTTAGCGGTAACAGTGACTTTCTCGATAGAGAATGCCATCTGGTTGAAGGCATCATTGCCAGTACCGTCAAGTGCTTCAGCACTATCAGTACGCATACCCTGACCTACGTTGTAACCTTGCTGATTACCAGCGGTTGCATCGAGGATTGATGGGTTTGTACCTGCTTGAGCAGTGGTACCCATACCAACGGCACCATTGGTGAATCCAGTGGTAACGTCGAAACCAGCATCTTGACCAGAGAAAGCAGAGTTGACTTCGTTGTAGAAGGTCTCAGTTCCAGACTGGTTGTTGTAGCGTGAACGCATTGCGAAGATGAGTCCAGTAGGACCGTTCATTGGTTGAACGCCGCAAAGATCGTAAGCGATCAGGTTTGGCATCGAGCGGCGAATGAGGCTGATCAGAACAGGGTCGAAACCTGCGGTAGGACCAGCACTAAAACCTTGAGCACTACCACCGAAACCAGCACCACTAGCACCAGATGCGGTGTAGTTTGCAGGAGTTTCGTACAGGAACTCGCGTGACTCGCGGAGTTCTCTCTCTTGGTTTTCGAGCAGGATAGCGGTTACAGCTCTACGATGTGAATCTTTGATTGAATCAAGACCCTCATAGTCGAGGATAGGTGCCCACTTCTCCTGCAGTTGTTCGGCATTGAACATTTGCATTTGATTTTACCTCTTTAAAAATTTGTTAGTTTGAATATTATCTATAAATCACTTTTTAGAAACTCTTCCCAGAGTCTGAAGATATCTTTCCATTGATGGTGAAACACTAGGTGCTCCTCCGTCATAGGATACTTCTTCAGATAGATTCTCTGAAACATCTCTTTGAGTACCAGCAGTTCTGGTTGGGAAGTATGATTCCCTCAGAGTTACTAGCTTCTCACGATAGTCTGCTTCACTTTCAAACTCAACATTTTCTGCAAGAGAAGCGAGTTTGTCTTTCTGAGAAAGTGCGAGACCCTCAGCGACATCTGCAAAAATTACATCAGCAACTGACTCTGCTAATCTTCTATTCAGAGCAACATTTCTTTCGATTTGCTCGTTGAGTTTTTCTTCCATTTCATCAAGTTTATCTACCATGCTCTCGATTACATCATATCTATCTTCAGGAACGGTTACATAATGATCTTCAAAAAGTTGCTTCATTCCAGAAAGGAATGATTCAGTCATTTCAGTCTTAAGACCGTGCTCAACTGCGAGTGCATTTTCAGAAATCCACTCATCAGCAACATACTCAAGGTATGCGTCAACACGATCAATAAGACCTTCTTTAATTTGAGCAATCTCTTCAACAAGAGTTGCTTCATATTTTGCTTCTAAATCTTCTTTGATTTCAGCAACCTTAGATTTGATTGCTGCTTCGAAGATGGTACGTGCTTTCTCTTGGAATTCCTCAGAAAGCTCCTCACCAGCAAGGAGAGCATTGACATCTTCTTCAATGTCAAACTCTTCTTCCATTTTCTTCTTGCCACCTTCTTCTTCCTCTTCTTCCTCCTCTTCCTTCTTAGAGTGCTTTTTACCACCCTCTTCTTCTTCCTCTTTTTCCTCAGACTTCTTACCACCTTCGTAGTGAGAACCTTCGGTTACTTCATCAGAGGTTTCTTCGTCTTCGATGAGTTCTTCTTCCTCATCTTCTGCAGATTCCTTAACGGCAGCTGCTTTAGCGTTTACAACATCTCTTACTTGTGCAAGAGTTGCTGCAGGATCCTTGAGTTTTGCTGAATCGTCGTCTGGACGATAGTTGTCTACTGTAGGACCACCTAAATCTTCCCAAGCACCAGTCTGTCCTGGAGTTGCAACTCCAGAATCATTTCCTGATTTCATTGGTTCGGCAGGTGCAGCCCCTTTGGTTACTACGTTTTCCATTTCTTGTAAATTTCTACCAACGGACATTTGTTTAGATTTCTGTATATAATCTATATTTATTTATAAATTAAAGATTTGAAAGAAACTCTTGGAACAGTTCTAATTTATGTTCTTGAAGTCTTTTTTCATCAACTAGAGTATTAATTCTCTTTTGAGTCTGCTCAGCGAGTTTTTCACGAAGGATTCCTCCTTCCCAAATCCACTCTTTTCCTTCCATAATTCCCTGAACAAAAGCGTCAGGAGCAGAAGGATCGGCAACGATATCTGCTGCAGTTGCAAGCATGAAATCTTCACCGACAACTTTATGACCTTCATTGGTCATCTTGAGTGATCCAACACCACGAGAAGAAACACCTAGGCAAACACCTTCACCAATGAGAGATTTTGCAATCTTACCCATAGGAGTTTCAAGAAGTTGTGCCTTACCTCTAAAGTTTGTTCCATCTTGCTCAAGAGAAACAATCTTATGAGAAACACGGTCAAGATTTACAGTTGGACCATCTGGGTGTCCAAGTTCACCAAGAGCACGTCCTTTTTGTACAAAGGATTCATTATATCTCTTCACTTCACGTGAAAGAGTTTCCATTGGATACATTCTTCCATTGCGATTGCAGATATCGCCTTGAAGGAAAATACCCTCAATATACATTTTCTTTTCAGCACCTTTTCCTTCGGTGATGAATTTAACCTGTGATACTTCTTCTGTGATAAGTTTCATTTTCTTATTCGGAAACTAATTGGGTTATTTCTGTTATTGAAACATTCGTTCCACTACCATCACCTAATGCAGATACTTTTACGCTTCTTGATGCAGTTGCAGCAGTAATTGCTACTCCAGTTAGAGAAGATGAATTATAATTCAAAGTAACTGTAGTATCTGTAAGTGAAAGAATTGAACTGTGAATTGTGTTTATTCCTGCTGGATATCCATTTTCGATTGTAATTCGATCAGATAAATCGAAAGCGTGTCCGTTCAAGTCTGCAAAATCTAAAATAGTAGTGGTTCCAGTAGTAACACCAGTAATTCTTTGCTTTACAAATCTTTCCTTAATTACTTCTGAGCTATATGGCGGAACAAAAAAACTATTCGATGTTGCTACTGGATCTGCACCAACGCTGATATATGCACCAGTATTCGCAGTAGAAACTCTAATGTATCCACTTTTCATTGCTATTGCAGTGCTTGTGGATGCTACAGAAGCAGATGGAGAAATCCTATTTACGTTCTGTACGATTTTTATAGCCATTACTCTTCATCTCCTGTAGTTTCTTCTTCATCATTACCAAACATTGATCCTGCAACTACTGGACGAAGAGCATCAACTCTTTCTGCTGCTTTTGCAAATAATGCATTCTTTATAGCAGCAGAAATATCAGATGCGGATCCATCAGTTGCAATCAAATCGATAATATCTTCCATAAAATGTAGTAGTATTAAATTAACTATTAGTTATTTATATCTTACCACCTTTAGGGGGTTCTATTTCTGGTGGTGCAACTTCAGGTGCAGGTGCTCCTGGTTCTTCTGGAACTTGACCCAAAGGACCTTGATCTGCTGGTGCTAAAGGTGCTTCACCTTCTGGTGGAAGAGGATTGCCCATCTCATCAACAGGTGCGTTTGGATTTGGAAGAATTCCTTTTTTGATCTCATCGTCAATTTGCTTATCAATATCAATAATTTCAGCATCAGTTTGACGCAAAATCTTTTTGCGAAGATATTCTGTTGAAAAATACTTACCTAGATATGGTTCCATTTGAGTTACAAGACCTAGGCGATTTGTAAGCATTTCTGCTTCTTTCAACTCAGCAAATTGATTATCATATAAGAAATCATATTGAATATGATCACTCATCATGTCCCAATCTTCTGGGGTTACAATATTTTTGAGAACTAGTTGAGTGCGAAGTAGATCGTTGAAAAGATTTGCAAAACGCTTTCTCAAACGACCCACAAACTTAGAAAATTTAAGTTCATCACGCAAAATTTCAGATGATCTACCTAAGTTGAACCCAGTATCTCCAGCAATTCTAGATTCTGGAACTCCTAAAGCTCTATAAAGTTTCTTTTGGAA
>JACCDG011149726.1_pt1 | contig 13796 bp, 14 predicted proteins | sample 7442471 | NCBI WGS metagenome assembly JACCDG01 (sample SAMN15323444, study PRJNA562643) | freshwater metagenome | isolation source: river surface water | place: USA:Blue River Watershed | collected 2017-08-17
AAAATTTTAAGGACAAAATCACGATCTCTAATTTTGATTTAAACTAAGGCCTCAAATTTAGAGGGTTAGTTTAAGATGAAAATTGTAAATTAGATAGTTTGTGATTTTTTTCCTCATTTTAGACTTAGTTCTCACCAGACACTTCCCGATTCCCATCTTCATGAGTATGACTGGGGTTGTCTAATTTAAACGCAGTCTAATTTTTCTTTTTGTTTCTATCCAAAAAGTAATTACATTTTGATTTCAATATCCACGCCAGCTGGTAAATTTAAATTTTGCAAGGTATCCATTGTTTGTGGAGTTGGGTTAATGATATCCAACAATCTTTTATGAACTCTCATTTCATATTGGTCACGAGAGTTTTTGTGCACAAAAGTGGAACGCAAAACTGTAAATTTTTTCTTTTCAGTAGGCAAAGGGATTGGGCCTAAAACTTTGGCACCACTACGCTCAACAGTCTCAATGATTGTCTTTGTAGATTGATCAATAATCTTATGATCATAAGCTCTGATCTTTATCCTTATTCTAAACTGTGTTTCTTCTTTAGCTTGCATGGAAAATGAACATTATTTTTTAAAATACTTATTTAATCAATCCTCGCCCCATCAACGAACATCAATGAGGCGAGGAAGAAAAAATTATTTAATAATTTTGGTAACTGCACCAGCGCCGACTGTACGACCACCCTCACGGATAGCGAAACGAGAAGTTTCTTCCAAAGCAACAGGAGCAATTAATTTGATGGTTAAGTTGACAGTATCACCAGGCATAACCATTTCAGTACCTTCTGGTAAAATAACTTCACCAGTCACATCAGTGGTACGAATGTAAAATTGTGGTTTGTAACCCTTGAAAAATGGGGTATGACGGCCACCTTCGTCTTTGCTTAAAATATAAACCTTGGCTTCAAAATCAGTATGAGGAGTGATGGAACCAGTTTTAGCTAAAACTTGACCACGCTCTACATCTTCTTTTTTGGTACCACGTAATAACAAACCAGCATTGTCGCCAGCGCGACCTTCTTCTAATTGTTTGTTAAACATTTCAATACCAGTCACCACTGTTTTGGCAGTATCTCTCAAACCAACCAAAGAAACTTCTTCGTTGATTTTGATAACACCTCTTTCAATACGACCAGTAACTACAGTACCACGACCTTCGATAGAAAAAATATCTTCGATAGGCATCAAGAATGGCTTTTCAGTATCACGCTCTGGAGTTGGGATATATTCATCCACCTTAGCAATTAATTCTAAAATTGCTTTACCAGCTTCACCAGTTGGGTCTTCTAGAGCTTTCAAAGCTGAACCACGAACAATAGGAGTGATATCGCCTGGGAATTCATATTTCTTTAATAAATCTCTGATTTCTTCTTCAACTAAATCAATCAGTTCTGGATCATCAACTTGATCAACTTTGTTTAAGAAAACTACGATGTAAGGCACACCAACTTGACGAGCCAACAAAATGTGCTCGCGAGTTTGAGGCATAGGACCATCAGCAGCTGATACTACCAAAATAGCACCATCCATCTGAGCAGCACCGGTAATCATGTTTTTGACATAGTCAGCATGACCTGGACAGTCAACATGAGCATAGTGACGATTTGCACTCTCATATTCAACGTGAGCGGTGGCAATAGTAATACCGCGCTCTCTTTCTTCTGGGGCGTTGTCAATTTGATCAACGTCTTTGTTTTGCGCAATACCACCGTTAGCTGCTAATACCTTTAAGATAGCGGCTGTTAAGGTAGTTTTGCCATGGTCAACGTGGCCAATAGTACCAATGTTGACATGAGGTTTTTCTCTTTTAAAAGCTTCTGCCATGTTAATATCTCCCTTTGAGATAGCAATCCCCTTAAAATTTAAGGATTTTTGTAATCCAGCTATCTAAATTTATTAATTTATTAATTATTTTAATTATTCAAAACATCAAGATTATAGCACGCTTTTTTAGTTTTGGCAAGAGTATAAGAGATTAGGCCTAAAAAAGCATGTTTTTTACTAATATTAGCCAAAAAATGATAAAATTAATCAACTGGCTCCAAGTAGTATTTTTCCTCTTCTTCTGCAGAGGACTTATCCACATCTATTTTTTCTTCAGAATCTTGCGTTTCAGGAGCATTTTCTGTCTGATTTTGGTTAAAAGCGTCTAACTTAAATTGCTCTAGATTGTAGTCACTGCTCATTTGATTTTCATCTGCTTGCGCAGCTTTCCAAATAGCAATATCACGATTGATCTTGTTCATCAGTTCTGTTTCAGTCAAATCATGCAAGGCATGGGAGCTGGTCAGCAAAGCTTCGTAATCAGCTAGACTCATGACTACATAAGGCTCATGATTTTCTGAAACTACAACAATTTTATCCCCTGTTTTAGCCACTAAAGCCAAAACTTTATCTAATTTTTGATACATAAAATTTAGCTTAAATTTACAGCAAGCTTATAAAATATATGAAAGTTTGTCAAATAAAAAAGACGGAACCACAGAGTGGGTTCCGTCAAAAAATGGCCAGCTGGCGTTGTATCCAGATGGCTATCAGGTTTTCAGCAGATACTGCTTGACCTCGTACACGAATTGACGAAAGGTCGGATCCTCTGCCAGATCATGACGCCAGGCAAAGCCCATCTCTGCCAAGTCGTAAGAGTGTTGAATGCGAGCGCCAGGAATCTCCCTTCCTTGTTCATCGCGATCACGATGCATGAGCCAAAGCGTGTCCGATATGGTACAAGCCGCCGTCACGTCATGCGTGATCAAGATGATGGTGTTGAGCTCGTCAGCATTGGCGACCTCGACGATGAGTTTCATCATCTCTGCCTGGTTGACACCATCCAGTCCACTGAAGGGCTCGTCCATGATCAGAAAGTGTTCACTGCACATCAGCTGTTGACAGACAGCCACTCGTTGCCGCTGACCGCCAGACAACTGGATCGGGTAATACTTGGCACGATCAGCCAAGCCAAAACGGTTGAGCAGGACAAAAGCCTTGTCCTTGGCTTGAGCTTGCGACAGGCCGGCTTGTTTACCAGCCACCAGCAGATTGCCCAAAACCGTTCGATGTTCAAACAAGAGGTAGTCTTGGGTGACGTAGCCGACCAACCCAGCTTGCACTGGCGTGCCATTGGAATTGAGCAGCACTCGACCAGTGGTGGGTTTTTGTAGTCCGGCCATGATCAGAGACATCTGCGTCTTGCCCATGCCGGAACGACCCAAGAAGCCAACGATCTGGCCAGTCACCTGTGCCGAATCTGTTCGCTGCACGTCGAGAATCTGCGCATTGACATCGCGCAGGATCACATGACCATCAAGCGTCAAAGAGACGCCCTCAACGGTCAGTAGATGATCACCGTGTTTGAATCCATTCATGAGCTACCTCCTTCCCGTTGCTAGAGAAGCATAAGGGCATGCCGCGCGCTTGGCTCGGCCGATCAGGTAATCGACGAAGAGCCCAAACAGGATGATCGACAGCTGACAGGCATAGACTTCAGGTAACTGAAAGCCCTTGTTTCTGTCGAGCATCAAGACGCCGATACCACCTTCAGAACGCGAAATGCCCTCTACCATGGTCAAGGCCATCCAGCCCATGGCAAAATTCATGCGCAGAACGTCAAAAGCGGAATCAAGCGTGCCGAGCACTCCGACTTCCCAAAGCACGCGCCATTCGCCCATACGCAAGGTACGAGCATGGTTAAGCCTCTGGATGCGCAGATTTTTGATCATATCGCGCATGCCGGCCAAGAAGAAGGTTGTCTCAATGAAGACCAACATCCACAGCTTGAGCTCATGACCACCTCCTAACATCAAGGTAAAGATCACGCTCAAGCCTGTCATGCCAATAAAACGAAACACGATCAGAAAAGTAGAGACTGGGCTAATCAGCGGTAAAGCACTTAAGTATGCAAAGGATAAGGCAATAAAAGTAGACAGGGCTAACGCTTCCAAATTAAGCATGAAGCTGACCGCGAAATGAACCGCCAAGCCAGCATTCCAGAGCCTAACCCAGGCCTGCAAGACTTCGAGCGGCGAAGGCAACACTGCGTAAGGCTGAAACAGCCAGAGTGTGATGCCAAGCGCAATCTCGAACATGACGATAATCGTCATGACCTTTTTGGAGCAAACCCCGAAAGGAGTCAGGGCGATCCGAAGACTTTCCGGTATCCACCCCTTCTTTGGAGTCAATGCTACCTGAACTGCTTGTGTTTCCACAAATCCTCCTCTGGTTGTTAGTGAAAATTAAAAACCTAATTGTGAATGGACGTGTTCAATAAGCATTGAACTTTTTCCAGATACCAAATAGTTTTAGTAGCTAGAAAAAGTAGCCCAACCAATGCATCGTTGCAGAGGTTGGGCTGATGTTAGGAACACGATGTGGTTATGAGCCCACGGTGATAGCGACACGGCGATTGCGCGCCTTGCCCTGCGGACTGTCGTTCGAGGCAACCGGCCGCGACTCACCATGGCCACGTACGTTGAAACGTGAGTCCGGATAATCACGCGGCGATTGCGTCTGCAACCACTGCTTCACCGCTTGCGCCCGACGCTCGGACAAAGCCTGGTTCATGCCACCATCACCGTCAGCATCGGTATGACCAGCCACTTCGATACGCAAACCAGTGATGCGCAAGTAGCTGTCAAGCTGCTCGAGGGTACGATAGGCTTGGGAATCGAACTGATCCGAATTCGGAGCAAACTCGATCTTCCAATCCTTGGTGGAAACCACCTGCTCGATCGGCGCTTCAGCGGTGAAGGTCGGCATATCCGGAGCTATCATCTGCCCCGTATTCATGTCACGCACCGCCATGAGGAAACTTTTGTTCACGACTTCCTCATAGGGCGGATAGCTGGGCACGATGTCCGGATACTGCTGGACAACGAGATTGCCAAACTCGGTGTAAACCTGCTTGTACAAGTCGCCATGGCCCTCGAGCAAGCCGAAGAGCTGAAGATTGTCGGCCAGGTTGTTCACCGCCGAACCACCACACTCCACGTTCAAGCCCTGGGTATCCACCACAGTCACGCGACTGAAATACTTGAGCCAGTAGCCCGGGTATTTCTCCTCGTTCCAGATGACCTTGTTGACATCAGTCGCTCTCTTCAGGACTTCGCGATGGGCCTTGACCTGATCACCTGCCTCGTTGGAGGCGATGATGAAGTTTTGCACAGTCTTGGGGTTGCTCTCGAGCCACTTCTTGATACCGATCACTAAATTCGGCATCTGCCAGCGATACTCGTAAGTGGAAACGATGCTCACCAGGCCACCACGACCCTCAGCAATATTGACATCACCAGGAGTCCAGGTCACCACAGCATTCACCTTCACATCCACCTTCTTGCCGGTGCGTCGACCCTTGAGATCAACCACCGGACGCTCTTCATGGGCGTTGGTGTTGTAGGCCACTGCAGCCAACAGGAAATCATCGGTCGCCATCCAGTTCAAAGCATCAGGGCAGTAGGTGGTCGGATCGGGATTGTTCGGGATGCCGTTCTGAGTGGCCCACTCGATAGCGATATTCCAATCACCGTCACGCAAGTAACCAGCGATGACACCACCACGAGCGGCCTGGGGATTATCCTTCCATTCCTGGGGACCCATGAATTTGTCCTCGCCACGACTGTAGCCACAGGAGTAGAAACCCTGAGCGATGTATTCCGGACCGATCTTGGCAAGCATCGGATTGACACCCGCAAAAAAGGCCGCGGCACCATCACCCATGATGGCGACCAAAATCGCACCGGCGTTGGCATCACCCTCTTTCATGCGAGTTGCCGCAGCAACCAACAAATTCTGCATCTGCCCGCAGTCATCCTTGCGATTGATCTGCAGATTGACGCCGTGCTTTTCCATGAGCGAACCCTTGGTCGTGCTCGGCCCACCGTTGGCATAGTTGGCTGCAGTCTGGGACTGCCAGGCCATCTGATACCACTGGATTTTTGGACCGGGCACGTTCGCCGGCTGAGTCGAGGGGAAAGGCAACAGAGGCACGTTCGCCGCAGTGGGCTTGGCCAATACGTCGGCCGTGGGCAGATTGACCGCTTGCGGCACGATGGATTCGTGATGCTTGACGCCCGGAATCCAGCCATGGCGGTAAGCATAGATGGCGCCGAAATACAACGCAGCGATTAAGATGAGTCCGAGAATCGCTTTCGGGCCCTTCTTCACTCTGGAAAGCATTGTGATTCCTCCTGAAAAGTTTGAGACATGTGATTCAAATTCAGACAGTAGGCCTTGGGCTCGCTATCGGATCAACTTGCTCCAAGCCTTGGATTCGCCACCTTCGTTGGGATTGCGACGGATCAGAACGGGTTGCGGAGAGTCCAGATCTAGTTGATTGTTGAAATCGTGAGTATCGAAAATGATCTGCTGCTTCTCACCAGGAGCCAACAGCAAGGAATCACTTTTTTTCTCCCACTCTTCCAGCATCCGCAGAGCATCGGCTTCATAGATGCCATTCTGCATATCCACCGAACCGATGAAGCCAGAGGACATTTCCATGAACTCCTCGACCTCACCCATCTTGCGGCCATAATCCTCGGTCAGGAAGTCCATGGCCTGTTGAAACATAGCGGCCTGAGGATCATTGCCACGGAAGATGGACATGGCGGCCTTCATAGCTGAATGACCAGCCTTCATCGAGTTACGCTCATCCGTTTTCGTTTGGATTTCACTCTCGATGTCCTCGATGAACATTGCTGCCGTATCACGCATCTTCTGCAAAACACGGTGAAGCAACTCCATCTTGGTCAACAGCTGCTGCAAGCTGATATTGGACTGCTCCAAACGACCAGCCTTGCGAGCCTTGAGGACAAACTGCTGCTGATTGGATTGCTGACGCGCTGCGCCAGCCATCCTCAAAGCATCCTGCCGCTGTTTCTCGTTGGACTCAATGCGATTGCGCAAAATACGTATCTGACTACTCAGGGCAGTGATGTGCCTACACATCTTTTCGTACTGCTCGTGCAAGTAGTCCACGTAATTCTTGAGGATGCCGATCGGATCCAGTTCGATCACGATTTGCGTCAATCCACGCATGATGTTCTGAAACAAATTGCTTACAGCGGTTTGGAAGTCCTTGTTAGAAAGCACCAGCCAGATGGCAAAAAGTGCCACACCGCAAAGAGTGATCCTCAGTGTGCTCTCCATGATGACGGCGATGAAAGGCAAAAGCTTGTAAGCCAGCCAACCAAAGCCGCCCAACAAAAGAACAGAGAAGATCTTGCCAGTCGTACCCTCAGGACGTTGCCAGAAGGTCTTGGACTTGAAGTCTGCTGGAATTACCGAGTTCATGGAAACACTCCTTATGACTTGACGTTGCTGCGAATCAGTTCCAGTTCCTTGCTGAACTTCTCCCGCAAGGCGTCACGCGCACTATTGAAGTGCTGCTTGGCAACAGCCAATTTCTGCTGCTCACCCGTAATGACGGTTTGCATTTCAGTTTGGCGAGCACCAAGCTCGGTGATCTGTCGTTGCAGATCAATGATCTGCTGCCCAACCTGATCAGCCTGAGCTTGCTTCTGACCGATACTCTGCTCTTCACGAGTTTTCATATCGGCCTCAAACTCCTGAGTCTCACGATCCACGAGCGCCAGGCGATCCTGCGCTGCTTGAATCAAATGAGACATTTCCAGACCCTGCTGAGCTGCGCTCACCATGGCGGCCTGAAACCTGGTCCGCTCATCGGGAATGATCGAGGACAAATCCGAAAAGAGCTTCAAGAACTGAAGTAGCTTCGGATCAGTGTCCTCGTTCACTTCCTCGCTCAAAGCATTCAGAAAAGCGGGGTCAACCTCGCCCGTTGCTCGAAAAGAAACCACGGACGGATGTTCCGGCTGTTTCAGAATGGTTTGCACTGGCACAGGCGCTGGGGTTGACGTTGTGACTTGCACCGGCTGCTCATCCTCAAGGATGTACGGCCTGATGACATCTTTCCACAAACTCATGATGAATCCTCCTTCTGCTTTCTTCTTGGTGAAACTGGTTTATTCGCTTTGTTTGGGGGCATCTTTTGAACCAATCACAATATACTTATTTCCTTTATTATTACAAAAAACCGCCATCTATATAATAGACTACAGTAAGTTTTCGTGTTCCTTGTCAAAGGACATTGACTGCTGTAATAGCAGCTTGCCGAAAATACTTTCAACAAAACAGCTCATATTAACTTATTTCAAGATTTTTGTCAATAGTATTATATATTGACAGTTATATTATTTTTTTGTATTCTAAATCATCGTCTGCTCATTTTCATAAACCCCTAGCAAGGAGACCCAAAGTGAATCTTGACAATGTAACCAGAGCTACGGCAGTCATGTTTGCTGTAGCAAACCCTTCTCGGGCCTTGGCTATTGCTCAAGCACATCCGTCTGAAGCTGTGAATATCGCTCGAGCATTACCTCACTTGACTGCATACATCGCCATAGTTTTCCCTGACAAGATGCCGCAGATTGCTAACGAAAACACGGACGACGTCTTTGGCTTCATCCTAGGCGACATATTCACAAACTTCCTTGATGATCTCCGTGATCAGTTACGTCAGCAAAACCAATCACAGCCACAACTGTTAGACGTGGTGGACCTCGCTTTAAAGTGTCCAGACAAGGCGGTGGAAATAGCCAAGCAATACCCAGCGAAAGCTGCGGCTATCGCCAGGGCACTACCTGAACTATTAGTGCAAATCTCTCGAGCTGTACCAAAAAAAGCCAGTGAGCTACTGGAAACGGTACCGGGAGCCAAAGACAGATTCAAACTCTGACGATGCCTCCTCGCTCATTACCCTGCTCCATAAATTTGGAGCGGGGATTTTTTTAAATTATCTTTGTCTAATAAGCTCTGAAAAATCCTCTTCTTTTCCATATTTCAGAGCTCGATCATTGATATGATAATAAACTCTAGTTTGCTCAAAAGTACCCTGCTTTTGAATCAAATCTAACTCATAAGCTAATTCATCAGAATAGCCAGGAGTAAGAAGTTTGAAGCTAAATGGAATCCTACCAGGACTCACAGTGTTTATATGGCTAGCTAAATTAGTAGTACAAGTACTAGTCAAGGTATTATAAAACTCCGGTTTATTTTTCAAACTATTCGCACGCTCTAACATCAATAAAAACAGTGCTCGCATTTTTTCTTTACTAGTATTAGCTGGATATAAATAAACAGGATCTTGGCGATAATTAGTTCTGAGCTTAATCAAGTCCCTTTCATCTCCCAATACATACATCAGCTCATACTGCTTAAATAGTCCTTTCCAAGCTGAAAATTCCTCTCCTTCTTCTTTTCTGATCTCCACTGAGATAGAAACGTATTTATTATCTTCAAATTCAAAACTAAAAAAAGTATGAGCTGCGCCTTTCCACTCACCAAATGGCTCGACGATATAATACATAGCCTTTATTTTATCCAGATCAAAAGTATCATCATAATAATTAATATCATAATCAGATGTACTACGATATTGAAAATTTCTAATATTATGAATCTTGACTAAATTATTATCAATCTCCGCTGAAGATAAAACTTGTTGATCCCTGGTCCAACTTCTATCATTTGAGGGCTGAGGAATGCAATAAATCAAAATTAATAGCAAAATAAAAAATAAAAACCACCACCGTTTCTTTAAGCTAAAAAATTTATTTTTAAACATAAAATTATTTATTTTAAGTATAACAAAAATATAAACTTTGACAAAATATTTTAGCTATGCTGAAATAGTCTAAATCAAGCACCTTCCAGATGGAAGCATGAGGAGTCGCCAATGAAGATGATTTACTGTCTGATCATCATCTTTTTTAGCGGTCACTCTATTTCCGCTAAAGAGATCGAGCTCAGCCTCTGGGAAGCCAGAAATTTTCCAAATCCCGAGATGCTGGACTCAGTAAAAGTGAGTTTTGAGGCCAAAGGTCATAAACTGGAGTTTCGACAAGCCTTTCAAAAGATCAAGGGGGTCAGGTATTCTAAGCAAATAAGCTTGGATCAAAAAGACGGAGACTTGGAACATTTCAAGTCTGCTATGCGCATCATGGTGAATGCCTCTGCGCGCGCCCTGCCCGATGGCAAAGTCAACTCAGACAAGATCGCACTAAGCCAGACAGGACTGAGTAGTCGCATCATCTTTGATCAATATGTTAGCAGCGCTGACTCTTGGCACAGCATGTGCAAAATTTTTTCTTGGGCCTATCTATCTGGCAAGGCTCGAGAAATCAAAGTCATCGCCTACACCACATCATAAAGACCCCGCCGCGAGAGCAACGCGACGGGGTCTTAAAATTTATCTTACAAAAAATCTCCCCGCATCAGCGGGGAGATTTTAAATATAATTTTACTTACCTTGTTTTTTCTTAATTTCTTCAGCCACATTAGAAGGTACTTCTTGGTAACGACTAAATTGCATACTGTAGCTTGCTCTACCTTGAGTCATACTGCGCAAAGAAGTAGCATAGCCAAACATTTCAGACAAAGGAACATCGGCGTGAATAACCTTGGCGCCAGCTCTATCTGTCATTTCATTGACTTGACCACGCTTGGAATTCAAATCGCCAATCACATCTCCCATGTATTGTTCTGGAGTAACAGCTTCAACAGCCATAATTGGCTCTAAGATAACTGGTTTAGCTTTGGCAAAAGCAGCCTTGAAAGCCATGGAACCAGCCATTTTGAAAGCAGCCTCAGAAGAGTCAACATCATGATAAGAACCATCATAGACAGTAGCTTGCACATCTTGGATTTCATAGCCAGCCAAAATACCGTTAGACAAAGTTTCTTTGATACCTTTTTCAATAGCTGGAATATATTCACGAGGAATAGCACCACCTTTGATAGCATCAATATATTCAAAACCAGTACCACGCTCTCTTGGGGCCAATTTCAACCAGCAATGACCATATTGACCGCGACCACCAGACTGTTTGATAAATTTACCTTCACCTTCAGCTTCAGCAGTAATGGCTTCTTTGTAAGCTACTTGTGGAGCACCAACATTGGCTTCCACAGAAAATTCACGCTTCATACGATCAACGATGATTTCCAAGTGCAACTCACCCATACCACCAATAATAGTTTGGTTGGTTTCTTCATCAGTACGGACAGTAAAGGTAGGGTCTTCTTCAGTTAATTTTGCCAAAGCCATACCCATTTTTTCTTGATCGGCTTTTGTCTTTGGCTCAACAGCCACAAAAATAACTGGCTCTGGGAAATCCATACTTTCCAAAACAACTTCACGACCTTCAGCAGCTAAAGTTTGACCAGTGGTAGTATCTTTCAAACCAACCACAGCCACAATGTCACCAGAGTAAGCTTCTGAAATTTCTTCACGAGAGTTAGCATGCATACGCACAAGTCTACCAATACGCTCTTTTTTGGCGTTATTTACATTGTGTACATAAGAGCCTGAACTCAAAGTACCAGAATATAAACGAATGAAAGTCAATCTACCCACAAAAGGATCGGTGGCCACCTTAAAAGCTAAAGCTGTTAATGGCTCAGTGTCATCAGATTTCACCAAAATTTTCTTTTCTGCATCCTCTGGATCATGACCTTCCATTGGTGGCACGTCAATTGGAGATGGTAAGTAAGCAGTTACTGCATCTAATAAAAATTGCACACCTTTATTTTTTAAAGCTGAACCACACAAAACTGGAACAATCTTGTTGGTAATAACCGCTTTACGCAAAACTTTATTTAATTCTTCAATACTTGGTTCTTCCCCTGACAAATATTTGTCCATCAAAGCTTCATCGTGCTCCACAATCGCTTCAATCAATTGACCACGATATTCCTCTACTTTTGCTTTCATGTCTTCAGGGATATCACGCTTTTCAAATTGCTTACCTTCTTCATCTAAATAAAACCAAGCTTCTCTTTCCAAAAGTTTAATGATACCTTGAAAAGTTTCCGCGGCACCGATTGGCAATTGCATTGGATGAGCAATCTTGGTCAATCTTTCATGAATGGTTTTTAAATCAAAATAAAAGTCAGCACCCATACGGTCCATCTTGTTGACAAAGGCTAGTCTAGGTACATGATATTTGTCAGCTTGACGCCAAACAGTTTCGGATTGTGGCTCTACACCAGCCACACCATCAAAAACAATCACACCACCATCCAAAACACGCAAAGATCTTTCTACTTCTACCGTAAAATCCACATGACCCGGGGTATCAATAATATTGATATTAGCTTCACCACCACCTAGCCAGCTAGCGATTGGCCAAAAACAAGTAGTAGCAGCTGAGGTGATAGTAATACCACGCTCTTTTTCTTGCTCCATCCAATCCATTTCAGCTGCACCTTCGTGCACTTCACCGATTTTGTGTTTTTTACCAGTATAAAAAAGAATACGCTCGGTCACTGTTGTTTTACCGGCATCGATATGAGCAATGATACCAATGTTTCTTACTTGTGATAAAGGATGAATTCTAGGCATAATTTTAAATTTTGATATTTTTAAACTAAAATGCAAGACCGAAAAGTTCGGTCATGCATTGAAAATAAATAAATTTTAGGCAAAATGAGCAAAAGCTTTATTGGCTTCAGCCATACGTTGCACATCTTCTCTTTTCTTCATGGCTTCACCTTCGCTATTGGCAGCGGCTAGTAATTCTTCGCCTAAGCGTTTATACATAGCAGCACCTTTACGATTTTGAGCAGCTTTGATCAACCAACGATGAGCTAAGGTTAATTTACGCTCACCAGTAACTACTACTGGAACTTGATAATTGGCACCACCAACTCTTTTACCCTTAACTTCTAAGTTAGGAGAAATATTACGCATAGCAGTGTCATAAATTTCCAATGGATCTTTTTTGGTCTTATCAGAAATGTAAGCAAAAGCACCGTAGACAATTTTTTGTGCTGTGGTTTTTTTACCATCACTCATGATCTTGTTGATCAACTTGGCTAAATCAAGACGATTAAATTTTGGATCAGCCTTAATACTTCTTTTTGGGGATTGTTTACCTCTCATATTTTTTCTTTACTTCTTTGCTTTTTTAGTACCGTACAATGATCGGCCTTGTTTTCTTTTTTCTACTCCCTGAGTGTCATAAACACCTCTCACAATATGATAACGCACACCAGGTAAATCTTTAACCCTACCACCTCTTAACAAAACAATACTGTGTTCTTGTAAATTGTGTCCTTCACCGGGAATGTAGGCAGTCACTTCCATACCGTTGGATAATCTCACCCTAGCAATTTTACGCAAAGCTGAGTTAGGTTTTTTTGGAGTAGTAGTAGTCACCTTGACACACACACCACGCTTAAAAGGAGCTCCTTCGGCTCTTTCTTTTTTGGTACGGCGCAAACTGTTTAAAGTCCAACGCAAAGCTGGAGTTTTAGCTTTAGCAGCGGCTGTTTTTCGTGGTTTGCGTAATAATTGATTTACTGTAGGCATACAAAAATCTGTTTTTTTAAAAAATGTAAATTAAATAGTCTGTAAAAATTATTAAATCCTTTTTGAAAAACAATCTTTCAAAAAGAAAAGTCCTCAATAAAATAGCACAAAAAAATAATAAAGTCAAGGATATTATCAAGTTTTTTTAAAAAAAGAGGCCTCGAACTGGAACTCTGTTGTTCCAGCCCAAGGCCAAGCATGCACCAAAAAACTCGAAAGCGCTCTATCAGGCTGTTTAACCGTTGTAGTTACGGCCAGCGTGGCAGATGACCAAGCGTCAGATGACGCGACTTTTTTGGTGCAATGTGTTCAAAGAACCTCGGACCGGAGTTTCATTCGTACCCCCTGTACACTCCGATCCGAGGTAGGAAAAGCGCTGCTGATGTCAGACTCCCAGCGGAGTCAGAGTTTAT
>JACCDG011415559.1_pt1 | contig 13792 bp, 13 predicted proteins | sample 7442471 | NCBI WGS metagenome assembly JACCDG01 (sample SAMN15323444, study PRJNA562643) | freshwater metagenome | isolation source: river surface water | place: USA:Blue River Watershed | collected 2017-08-17
GCCGGTCGCCGACATGTTCCCGTCGCTGCGCGGCCATGTGAAGCTGGCGTTCTCCGCGCCCGAGAAGGCACGCCTCGACCAGTGCGATGTGGTGTTCTTCGCGACCCCGCACGGCGTGGCGATGGCGCAGGCGCGCGAGCTGCTCGCCGCCGGCGTGAAGGTGATCGACCTGGCTGCCGACTTCCGCATCAAGGACACCGCCGTCTTCGAGCAGTGGTACGGCATGCCACATGCCTGTCCGGACCTGCTGGACGAGGCGGTCTACGGCCTGCCGGAAGTCAACCGCGATGCGATCCGCAAGGCACGCCTGATCGGCCTGCCGGGCTGCTACCCGACCTCGATGCAACTGGGTTATGCACCGCTGCTGGCCCAGGGCAGGCCGCTGGTCAATGAAGCCGCGCTGATCGCCGATTGCAAGTCGGGTGTCTCCGGCGCCGGCCGCAAGGCCGAGGTGCACACGCTGCTGGCCGAGGCGGCCGACAATTTCAAGGCCTATGGCGTGAAAGGCCATCGCCACCTGCCGGAAACCGTGCAAGGGCTGGAAGCGATTGCCGGCCGCAAGGTCGGGCTAACCTTCGTCCCCCACCTGGTGCCGATGATTCGCGGCATCCATTCGACACTGTATGCGACCCTGCTGCCGGAAGCCCGTGATATCGATTTCCAGGCGCTGTACGAAAAGCATTTCGCCAACGACCCGTTTGTCGATGTGCTGCCGGCCGGCAGCCACCCGGAGACCCGCTCGGTGCGCGCCTCGAATATGCTGCGCATCGCGATCCACCGCCCTGGCGGCGGCGATCTGCTCGTGATCCTGGTGGTCGAAGACAACCTGGTCAAGGGCGCTGCAGGGCAGGGCGTGCAGTGCATGAACCTGATGTTCGGCCTGGACGAGAGCACCGGCCTGCGCCACGTGCCCATCTTGCCCTGACCGACAGCCCTGCGGGTCGCCTGCCGCGGGGCTGGGGCCGAATGTCCAATTCCCTGCGTCCAGCAGGGTTGATTTGCCTCCGGGTAGCCGCATAATCCGAGAGGAAGCCTTCCCCGACGCCATTTTGGTGGCGGGGCTATAATCTGGAACCACAGGTTCACCAAGCAGGAGTTTCACATGAACGCACTCACCGAGATGCCGGCACCGATCGTCTTCACCGACAGCGCCGCAAACAAGGTCGCGCAACTGATCGAGGAAGAGGGCAATCCGGATCTGAAGCTGCGCGTCTTCGTGCAGGGTGGCGGCTGCTCCGGCTTCCAGTACGGTTTCACCTTCGACGAGATCGTCAACGAAGATGACACCACGATGGACAAGAACGGTGTCCAGCTGCTGATCGACTCGATGAGCTACCAGTACCTGGTCGGCGCCGAGATCGACTACAAGGACGACCTCGAAGGCGCCCAGTTCGTCATCAAGAACCCGAACGCCACCACGACCTGCGGCTGCGGCTCGTCATTCTCGGCCTGAGTCGATTCTTTTCGCCGCCATCAGCGGCGGCCACGAAAAAGCGCGGACTGGTCCGCGCTTTTTTATTGGTCCTGTCCGGTCGCTTCCTCAGGCCGGATACAGCGCACCCAGCACGCGCGGTCCGCGCGCCCCGGTGACGGTCGGCAGGTTGCCCGGCTGGCGCTGGCAAAAGCGCATGGCCAGCCAGGCGAAAGCGATCGCCTCGACCTGCAGCGGGGCGATGCCGAGTGCGTCGGTGCCCAGCACCGGCATGCTCAGCGCCGCACGAAGCTGGGCCATCAGGTGCGCATTCAGCGCGCCCCCGCCGCAGACGTAGAGCGCATCGGCATCGGGCGCATCGCGCAGCACGCCGGCAGCCATTGTGCGTGCGGTATAGGCCGCCAGTGTCGCTTGAACATCCGCAGGTCGTGCCGCATCAAAGCCTTGCAGTTGCGTGTCCAGCCAGTCGGCATGGAACAGGTCGCGGCCGGTGCTCTTTGGTGCCGGCAACGCCAGATAGGGCTCCTGCAGCAATCGGTCGAGCAAGGCCGGCACCAGGCTGCCCGATGCTGCCCAGTCACCGTTGGCGTCGTAGGCCTTGCCCAGATGGCGGTGTACCCAGCCATCCATCAACAGGTTGCCCGGCCCCGTGTCATAGCCGCTGACGCGGCCATCCGGACGCAGGATGCTGATGTTGCTGATCCCGCCGATATTGGCCACCACTCGCGTTGCGCTGTCGCTGCCAAACACCGCCTGGTGGAAGGCCGGCACCAGCGGCGCCCCCTGCCCGCCGGCGGCAATGTCGCGACTGCGAAAATCGGCGATCACGTCGATCCCGGTCAGCTCCGCCAGCAAGGATGGGTTGTTGATTTGGCGCGTATAGCCTTGTCCGGGCAGATGGCGGATGGTCTGGCCGTGTGCGCCGATCGCGGTCACCTCAGCAGCCGGAATCCCGGTCTTTTCCAGCAGCTGCTGCACGCATTGCGCGTACAGCGTCGCAATGCGGTTGGCGGCAAGGGCCTCGCGATGGATCTCGTTGTCGGATGGCGCTTGCAGCGACAGCAATTCGTGCCGCAGTTCCTCGGGGAAGGGAATGTGGGCGGCGACGGGCGCGGCATCGAAGGGCGTGAGCACGCCATCGACGCCATCTAGGCTGGTGCCGGACATCAGTCCGATATAGAGCGGTGGATGAGCCATCGCCGGATGTTAACCGAAGCCGGGGTCGGGGCGATACGCGAGGTGTGCGTGCCCTGCGACGATGCGCGTGTGGGGCGCATGAGCAAACGGCACGGCACCCGTGGGCGCCGCGACCGGATGTCAGCGCGATGCGACTTGCAAGGCGTTTGGCGACAGCAGCGTGAAGCGATGGCGCATGTCGCCAGCCACGGTGCGGAATTGATGCAGCTCGGCGCCGGCCAGCGCCGGTGCATGCGGTACGACGATGGCGTTCGGGTCGCGTGCATCGTTATTGACGCGGAATTCATAGTGCAGGTGCGGGCCGGTGGACCAGCCGCTGGTGCCGACAAAGCCGATCACCTGGCCTTGTGCGACCTTCTCGCCGCGCCGTGCGCTAATGCGGCTCATGTGTGCATAAGCCGTGGAATAAACCGGGCCATGGCGCACCACCACCACGTTGCCGTAACCGCCCTGGCTGCCGGCGAAATCGACCACGCCATCGGCCGTCGAGCGTATCGGGGTGCCGGTGGCTGCCGCGAAATCAATCCCCTTGTGCTGCTTCCACTGGCCCGAGATCGGATGCACGCGCATCGCAAAGCCCGAGGTCACGCGCGAAAATTCCAGCGGCGACTTCAGGAAGGCCTTCTTCAGTGCACTGCCGTCGAGGTCGTAATAGCCACCCTCGCTGCTGCCCGGTTTGCCGAACCAGATCGCCTCGTAAGTCTTGCCCGCGTTCTGGAAGGCGGCAGCCAGCACGCGACCGGTGCGCACCGCCTCGCCATCCTGCCATTGGGTTTCATAGACGATCTGAAAGCGATCGCCTTTGCGCAAGTCGGAGGCGAAGTCGATTTCGGATGAAAAGATATCGACCAGTTGCATCGCAACGGCATCCGGCACCTGCGCCGCGTCAGTGGCGGCGAACAGCGACGAGCGTATCTCGCCGGAGCGCATTTCCATACGGGTGTCGATCGCTGCCGGCAATTCGCGCGCGGCAAAGCCTTCGGCCAGGCGCTCGATCGTCAGGCGCTTCACGTCATCCTTGCCTTCGAGCAGGGTCGAGACCGACAGCAGCCGGCCCTCGGCATCGACCGTTGCCTGCACGCGGCGGCCGGGGCGCAGGTTCAGCAGCGCGCGCGCAGCGGCGTCATTGCGGATGAAGCCTGCGGCTTCAGCGTCCCGGACGCCTAGCCTGTCCAGCAGCGCAGCCAGGCTGTCGCCCGGACGCACTCGTTCTTCGGCCACGTAGCGTGCGTTCGGGCGCAAGCTATCGATCTGCGCTGCCAGGTCGGGCAGCGCGAGTTCTTCCACCACCAGCGTGACTGGCAGGTCGGATGCGTCGGGTGCCATCGGGGCCACGCCGGCGGCGCCAAAGGCGACCAGCGACAGACCGGCGGCCATGCCCGAGAAGACGCGAGTCTTGCGGGAAGCGCGCAGGGCCGGCCAGCGGGCGGCGACGGCTTCCAGTAATTTGGTTCTCAGACTCATGCAATCAGCTAAAATTTGGGGTTTTGCGCAATAGGTCAACCAAGCGGGCCCGAATCCGGGGCGGCTGGGGTCAAACGCGAAAACAAAGCGCGCATTATAGCAAACGCGAAATGCGCTTTCTTGAGCAGATACAAGTACTTATGGACGCCACTTCTCCGCAACAGGCAGCTGCCGCCGGCGCTGCCCAAACTGGTGCAAGCCAGCCGACCCTGCCCCTTTCCGATGCAGTCCGTGAGCAGCTGGCCGTCGTCAAGCGCGGCGTCGAAGAACTGCTGATCGAAGCCGAATTTGCCCAGAAGCTGGTGCTTTCCGAGCAGAACGGCAAACCCTTGCGGATCAAGCTCGGCCTCGACCCGACCGCTCCCGACCTGCACCTGGGGCACACCGTCGTCCTCAACAAGATGCGTCAATTGCAAGATCTGGGCCACACCGTGATCTTCCTGATTGGCGACTTCACCTCGATGATCGGCGACCCTTCGGGTCGCAACATCACCCGGCCGCCGCTGACCCGCGAGCAGATCGAGCAGAACGCCAAGACCTATTTCGCGCAAGCCAGCCTGGTGCTCGATCCGGCACGGACCGAAATCCGTTACAACTCGGAATGGTGCGATCCGCTCGGCGCACGCGGCATGATCCAGCTGTCGGCCCGCTACACGGTGGCGCGCATCCTCGAGCGCGAAGATTTCACCAAGCGTTTCAAGGCCGGCACCCCGATCTCCGTGCATGAGCTGCTGTACCCGCTGATGCAGGGCTACGATTCGGTCGCGCTGCAGTCCGACCTCGAGATCGGTGGCACTGACCAGAAATTCAACCTGCTGGTCGGGCGCGAGCTGCAGAAAGATTATGGTCAGTCGCCGCAGTGCATCCTGACCATGCCGCTGCTGGAAGGCCTGGATGGCGTCGACAAGATGTCCAAGTCCAAGAACAACTACGTCGGCATCACCGAGCCGGGCAATACCATGTTTGCGAAGGTGATGAGCATTTCCGACGTCGCGATGTGGCGCTGGTACGAGCTGCTGTCCTTCCGCACGCTGGCCGAGATCGCGCAATTCAAGGCCGAGGTGGCCGACGGCCGCAACCCGCGCGACATCAAGGTGTTGCTGGCGCAGGAGATCGTCGAGCGCTTCCATTCGCGCCAGGCGGCCGAAGAGGCGCTGGCCGACTTCAACCATCGCGCACGCGGCGGCATCCCGGACGAAGTGCCGGCAGTGGCGCTGGCCGGCGCGCCGCTGGGCATCGGCCAGTTGCTCAAGCAGGCCAATCTGTGTGCGTCCTCGTCCGAGGCGCTGCGCATGGTCGAGCAGGGCGGCGTGCGCATCGATGGCGCCACGATCAGCGACAAAGGCCTGAAGGTCGAGGCCGGCACGTTCGTCATTCAGGTCGGCAAGCGCAAGTTCGCGCGCGTCACCTTGTCCTGATGCTGCCGGTACGCGCATCGTGATCGGCTTGCTGCAGCGGGTCTCGGAAGCCGGCGTCACCGTCGCTGGCGACTGCGTCGGCAAGATAGGCGCCGGCTTGCTGGTTCTGCTGTGCGCCGAGCGCGGCGATACCCGCAAGGAAGCCGATGCCTTGCTGGCCAGGTTGCTGTCATATCGCGTGTTCTATGACGCCGATGGCAAGATGAACCTGAACCTCGCCCAGGTGAGCGGCAGCCTGTTGCTGGTGCCGCAGTTCACGCTGGCCGCCGATACGCGCTCCGGCACGCGTCCCTCCTTCACGCCCGCCGCGCCGCCTGCGCTGGCGCGCGAACTCTTCGATTACACGGTCGACCGCGCGCGGCTTGCACATCCGCAGGTCGAGACCGGCCGTTTTGGTGCTGACATGAAGGTCGCGCTGGTCAACGACGGCCCCGTGACTTTCTGGCTGCAGGTGCCGCCGGCCGAGCAGGGGAAAGCCGCATGACCGAGCTGCTGCTGATACGCCATGGCGAGACCGCATGGAACCGCGAACGCCGGATGCAGGGCCATATCGACATCCCGCTCAGCCAGGCCGGCGTGCTGCAGGCGCGCGCGCTGGGCCAGGCGCTGGCCGGCGAGCCTGTCGATGCGATCTATTCCAGCGACCTCGGCCGGGCACGTGCCACCGCCCAGCCGGTGGCGCAGGCGCAGGGCCTCTCAGTGACTTGCCATGCTGCGCTGCGTGAGCGTTGCTATGGCATTTTCGAAGGCCTGCTGTATGACGAGATCAGCGCGCGCTACCCGCAAGCCTTTGCGGCCTGGCGCGCCCGCGAACCCCAGGCGCGCTTTCCTGCCGGCGAGCGCGAAGCCGAAACGCTGGCCGAATTCCACCGTCGTGCCGTGCAGGCCGTGACCGACATCGTTAGCGCTCACCCCGCCGGCAAGCTCGTGATCGTCACCCATGGCGGCGTGCTCGATTGCGTCTATCGTGAAGCGACCGGCATGGGGATAGCAGCCGAGCGCAATTTCGGCATCGTCAATGCCGCCATCAATCGCTTGCGCTGGGACGGGCAGCGCTTGCAAGTACTGCAATGGTCTGATGCCAGCCATCTCGAGGCGGCCGGCCTGGACGAGATCGATCGTTCCCATCCGGCTGCCTGAGCCCGTAGCGCCCCCTCGGATTTGATGAAAATTTAGGCAGCAAAGCGTATACAATACGCAGCCCCTCCCGTTCAGTTCGTTGTTCCCTCGCCTGATGCAACTCGGCCCCTATCAACTTCGCAATAACGTGTTCGTCGCGCCGATGGCGGGCGTGACCGATCGTCCGTTCCGGCAGTTGTGCAAGGAGCTGGGTGCCGGTTACGCGGTGTCTGAAATGGCGGCGTCGAATCCGCGCGTCTGGGCCAGCGAGAAGACAGCGCGGCGCATCAACCATGAAGGCGAGATGGAGCCCAAGGCGGTGCAGATCGCCGGTGCCGATCCGCAGCTACTGGCCGAGGCTGCGCGCTTCAATGTGGCGCGTGGCGCGCAGGTCATCGATATCAACATGGGCTGCCCGGTAAAAAAGGTCTGCAACAACTGGTGCGGATCGGCCCTGCTGCGCGACGAGCCCTTGGTGGCCACGCTGGTGCAGGCCGTGGTCAAGGCCGTCGATGTGCCGGTTACGCTGAAATTCCGTACCGGCTGGGATCGCGATCACAAGAATGCGCTGACGATCGCGCGCATCGCCGAAGAGGCCGGCATCGCGATGCTGACCCTGCACGGCCGCACGCGCGCCGATGGCTACAAGGGAGAGGCCGAGTACGACACCATTGCCGCGGTCAAGGCGCAGGCCGGCATCCCGGTGGTTGCCAATGGCGATATCGACAGCCCGCAGAAGGCGAAATTCGTACTGCAGAAAACCGGCGCCGATGCCGTCATGATAGGCCGTGCCGCCCAGGGGCGGCCGTGGATCTTCCGCGAGATCGATCATTACCTGCGCACCGGCACCTTGCTGCCGTCGCCCGCGGTCAGCGAAGTGCGGCAACTGATGCAACATCACCTGCGCGCGCACTATGCGTTTTATGGTGAGTACCTGGGCGTGCGTACCGCACGTAAACACATCGGATGGTATGTGCGCGATCTTGCTGGTGGCGAGGACTTCCGTCAGCGGATGAACCGTATCGAAGACTGCGCTACTCAGCTTGCTGCCGTCGACGCATTTTTCGAATCGCAGTTGGCTTTCGGCGAGCGGTTACAATATGCGCCCGCCGCGCATCTGCTGGCGGCGTAATTCTCGCAATTCAGGTCACCTTTCTCCCCGAAGAGTCGCAATGAGCAAAGACAATATCCAGGATGTCGTTCGCAAAAGTCTTGAAAAATACTTTCGCGACCTGGGGGAGCAGGAGCCATCGAATGTCTACGACATGGTGGTGTTTACCGTCGAGAAGCCGATTCTCGAAGCCGTGATGGCGCGCGCCGCCGGCAACCAGTCGCATGCGGCCGAGATGCTGGGCATTAACCGCAACACGCTTCGCAAAAAGCTGCAGCAACACGGCCTGCTCTGAGCGACGACTGACTCCTCTTGAATTCCAAACTGAAGCCCATTCCCATGATTAAACAAGCGCTGATCTCGGTCTCGGACAAGACCGGTGTGCTCGAATTTGCCCGCGCGCTCGCGGCCATGAACGTCAAGCTGCTGTCGACCGGCGGCACCGCCAAGCTGCTGGCCGACCATGGGCTGGCAGTGACGGAAGTTGCCGACTACACCGGCTTCCCGGAAATGCTCGATGGTCGCGTGAAGACCCTGCATCCGACGGTGCACGGCGGCATCCTGGCTCGCCGCGATTTCCCGGCGCATATGGATGCGCTGGCCCGGCACCAGATTCCGACCATCGACATGGTCGTTGTGAATCTTTACCCGTTCCAGCAAACCGTTGCCAAGGATCAGTGCTCACTCGACGACGCGATCGAAAACATCGACATCGGCGGCCCGGCCATGCTGCGCTCTTCGGCGAAAAATCATAAAGACGTCGTCGTCCTCTGCGATCCGGCCGACTATGCTCGCGTGCTCGATGAAATGCGGGCCCGCCAGGGCGAGGTCAGTTACGAGACGCGCTTCTCGCTGGCCAAAAAAGTGTTTGCGCACACCGCGCAATATGATGGCGCGATCACCAATTACCTGAGCTCGCTCGGCGACGATCGTCAGCACACCACCCGTTCCGCCTATCCGGACACGCTGAACCTGAATTTTGAAAAGGTGCAGGATATGCGCTATGGCGAGAACCCGCATCAGTCGGCGGCGTTTTATCGCGATATCACTGCCGTTGAAGGCGCGCTGGCCAGCTATCGCCAGTTGCAGGGCAAGGAACTGTCCTACAACAATATTGCCGATGCCGACGCTGCATGGGAATGCGTGAAGACCTTCGACGGCGCGGCCTGCGTGATCATCAAACATGCGAATCCCTGCGGGGTGGCCGTTGGTGCCAATGCCGATGAGGCCTATGCCAAGGCCTTCCAGACCGACCCGACCTCGGCGTTTGGCGGCATCATTGCCTTCAACTGCGAGCTCGATGGCAAGGCCGCCGAAGCCGTCGCGAAGCAATTCGTCGAAGTGCTGATTGCGCCGTCGTTCACGGCCGAAGCGCGCAAGGTCTTCGAACCCAAACAGAACGTGCGCCTGCTGGAAATTCCGCTCGGCCATGCGACCCATGCGCATGACATGAAGCGCGTCGGTGGCGGCTTGCTGCTGCAGTCACCGGATGCAAAAAATGTGCTGCAGGCCGAACTGAAGATCGTCAGCAAGAAACAGCCGACCCCGAAAGAACTGCAGGACATGATGTTTGCGTGGCGTGTCGCGAAGTTCGTGAAATCGAATGCCATCGTCTTCTGCGGCAATGGCATGACCCTGGGCGTCGGGGCCGGCCAGATGAGCCGCGTCGACTCGGCCCGCATTGCCTCGATCAAGGCGCAGAATGCCGGCCTGCAGCTGGCCGGTTCGGCAGTGGCGTCGGATGCCTTCTTCCCGTTCCGCGACGGCCTGGATGTCGTGGTGGCCGCCGGGGCGACTGCGGTCATCCAGCCGGGCGGCTCGATGCGTGACCAGGAAGTGATCGACGCCGCCGACGAGCACGGCATCGTGATGGCGCTGACCGGTACCCGCCACTTCCGGCACTGATCAGGGCCGGGGGCAGTCTTGCGCAGGGCGGCCATCGAGCCGCCCTGTTTGTTTTTCACCGCAGGCATTGCCTGTCGCTGGTTTTCAAGCGGGCAGGTTTGATTGCAGATGGCCTGCCGCCCCGGCATGCGCTGCTGTCATAATGCTCGCATGAAAATCCTCGGCATCGATCCCGGCCTGCGCGTGACCGGTTTTGGCGTGATCCAGAAAGAGGGCAATCGCCTGCATTACGTCGCCTCGGGCACGATACGCATCCCGGACGGCGACCTGCCGTCGCGCCTGAAAGTCATCCTCGATGGCGTCGGCGAGATCGTCAGCACATATCGTCCCGATTGCGCGGCCATCGAGATCGTCTTTTCCAACGTGAACCCGCAATCTACCTTGCTGCTCGGGCAGGCGCGCGGGGCGGCGATCTGCGGGCTGGTGGGCTCGTCGCTGCCGATCGCCGAGTACACGGCGCTGCAGGTCAAGAAAGCGGTGGTCGGGCAGGGGCGGGCACAGAAGTCGCAGGTACAGGCGATGGTGCAGCACCTGCTGAAGCTCGAGGGCATGCCGGGGACGGATGCAGCCGATGCGCTGGGCGTGGCCATTTGCCATGCCCACAGCGGCGCGGGCCTGGCGACGCTGGCTGCGCTGGCACCGGGACTGGGGCTGGGCAAGCGCGGCCTGCGCCAGCGCGGCGGCCGGCTGATCGGCTGACAGCGAGCGGCCACCGCGCTGCCCCTTGCAAGCCGAACCGTGGGCCTGGTGAGATCCGACCCAGCCTCGTGACCCTCGCAGATGACCGACCGCTGTCCCGCTGCGTTATCATCGCGGCACTCCTTTTCTGATTCGGAATCCCCATGATTGGCCGCCTGTCTGGCATCCTGTTCGACAAGAATCCCGCGCAACTGGTGGTTGACTGCAATGGCGTCGGCTATGAAGTCAGCGTGCCGATGAGCACCTTCTACAACCTGCCGCATACCGGCGACAAGGTGACCCTGCTGACGCACATGCTGGTGCGCGAAGATGCGCAGCTGTTGTACGGATTTGGCACGGCGCAGGAGCGCGAACTGTTCCGTCAGCTGATCAAGATCAGCGGCATCGGCGCACGGACGGCGCTGGCTATCCTGTCGGGCATGTCGGTGGCCGATCTCGGCCAGGCCGTCACGCTGCAGGAAGCCGGACGGCTGACCAAGGTGCCCGGCATCGGCAAGAAGACCGCCGAGCGCTTGCTGCTCGAACTCAAGGGCAAGGTCGGCGCCGATCTGGGCAGCATGGCCGGTGCAACGCCAGATGCCAGCAATGACGTGCTCAATGCCTTGCTGGCGCTCGGCTACTCGGACAAGGAAGCGGTGCTGGCCATCAAGCAGGTGCCTGCCGGCAGTACGGTCTCCGATGGCATTCGTCACGCGCTCAAGGCCCTGTCCAAGGGCTGACCGACCGTTGCTGTCGTCAGCGGCCGGCGGCCAACCCAAGGGCCTTTCTCCGGCTGCGCAGGATAAAATGCCGGCATGAGCATCCAGACTGACGATTTCCGCGAGCAGCGCATCATTGCGGCCACGCCCGCCTCGCCGAATGAAGAGGCTATCGAGCGCGCGCTGCGCCCGCACAAGCTCGATGAATACATTGGCCAGGAAAAAGCCCGCGGCCAGCTGGAAATCTTCATTGCCGCCGCCCGCAAACGCGGCGAAGCCCTCGACCATACCTTGCTGTTCGGCCCGCCGGGCCTGGGCAAGACCACACTGGCCCACATCATTGCGCGCGAGATGGGCGTCAACCTGCGCCAGACCTCGGGCCCGGTGCTCGAGCGTGCCGGCGACCTGGCGGCGCTGCTGACCAATCTCGAGGCCAATGACGTGCTGTTCATTGACGAAATCCACCGCCTGTCGCCGGTGGTCGAAGAAATCCTGTACCCGGCGCTCGAGGATTACCAGATCGATATCATGATCGGCGAAGGCCCGGCGGCGCGCTCGGTGCGGCTCGACCTGCAGCCTTTCACGCTGGTCGGCGCCACCACCCGCGCCGGCATGTTGACCAATCCCCTGCGCGACCGTTTCGGCATCGTCGCCCGGCTCGAGTTCTACAACCCCGAACAGCTGGCGCGCATCGTCACCCGCAGCGCGGCGCTGTTGAATGCGCCCATCATTGGTGATGGCGCATTGGAAATCGCCCGGCGCAGCCGCGGCACCCCGCGTATCGCGAACCGCCTGCTGCGTCGGGTGCGTGACTATGCGGATGTGAAGGGCAGCGGACAGATCACGAAAGAGATTGCCGATGCGGCGCTGAAGATGCTGGATGTGGATCCGGTCGGTTTCGACCTGATGGATCGCAAGCTGCTGGAAGCGGTGCTGTTCAAGTTTGGCGGGGGCCCGGTGGGGCTGGATAATCTTGCCGCTGCGATCGGCGAAGAGCGCGACACCATTGAAGACGTGCTCGAGCCCTATCTGATCCAGCAGGGCTACCTGCAGCGCACGCCGCGCGGCCGCATTGCGACGCCGGTGGCTTACCGGCATTTCGGTGTCGCCGCGCCGCGCACCAGCCCGACCGGCGATTTATGGGATCACGAGCCGGGCCCCGCCTGACGCCGCTTACTCTTCGCGCAGCCAGATTTGCGTGCGTCCCAGCAGCGCCACGCCGATGAAGCCGCGCACGCTCAGCTTCTTGCCCGTCTCATCGAGCGACATCTTGCACTTGTAAGTCTTGCCGTTGTTCGGGTCGAGTATCTCGCCACCCTTCCATTCCTTGCCGTCGCGCCTGAGGCCGTCGAGGATCATCATCCCCAGCACCGGCTTGCCCTTCTTCTCGCCGCTGCACTTGTCGCACATCGGATTCGGGTCTTCATTCGGCTCGCGCACCAGCTTCTCGATGCTGCCACGCAGTTCGCCGTTGACTTCGGTGATGCGTACCAGCGACTTTTCCTTGCCGGTCTTGTCATCGATGGTGCGCCACAGGCCGACTGGCGTGGCCTCGGTGGCGCGGGCAGCGCCGGTAGCCGCAATCAGGGTCAGGCCGGCCAACAGCAGGCTGCCGAGCAGGGTGCGAAACATGGGTCTCCTCCGGTCATCGTCATCGTTCTTGCCGACCGGTGCCGCGCGCGCGTGCACCGGCACGGCCGCCGGGCATGCGGCGGCCGTGCCGGCAGATATTACTTCAGCTTGAGCAGCTGTTCCCGGATCTTCTCCAGCGTGGCGCCGAAGCTCGCGATGCGCTCGCGCTCCTGGGCGACCACTTGTGCGGGCGCGCGGGCGACGAAGCTCTCATTCGACAGTTTTGCGTTCGCTTTGGCGATCTCGCCGTCGAGGCGCGCCGCTTCCTTGCCCAGGCGCTCGCGCTCGGCCGCGACATCGACCTCGACCTTCAGCATCAGCCGCGTGCGGCCGACCACCGACACCGGTGCCGGCGACTCCGGCAGCGCGTTCACCACCTGCACCTCCGACAGCTTGGCCAGGGCCTGCAGATAGGGCGCGAAGCCCTGCAGCCGCGCCGGGTCGCCGCCTTCCAAGATCAGCGGTACTTTTTGCGCCGGCGACAGTTGCATCTCGCCACGGAGGTTGCGGCAGCCATCGGTCAGCGCCTTGAGCTCATTCATCCAGCCTTCGGCCTGTTCATCGATCTTCTTCAGGTTGGGCTCGGGATAGGGCTGGCGCATGATCGAGTCGCCGGCCGGGTCGAGCTTTCGGCCCGACAAGGGTGCGACGGTCTGCCACAGCTGCTCGGTGATGAAGGGGATGATCGGGTGCGCCAGGCGCAGCACAGTTTCAAGCACGCGCAAGAGCGTGCGGCGGGTGGCACGCTGTTGCTGTTCGGTACCGTTCTGGATCTGTACCTTTGCCACCTCCAGATACCAGTCGCAGTACTCATCCCAGATGAATTGATAGATGGCCGACGAAATATTGTCGAAGCGGTACTCGGCATAGCCTTTCTCGACCTCGGCCTCGGTCCGCTGCAGCAGCGAGACAATCCAGCGGTCGGCCTGCGAGAAGTCGAGGTAGCTGCCAGTCGCGCAGGCTTCGGCCCCGTGCTCTTCCAGCCCGCAATCCTTGCCTTCGGTATTCATCAGCACGAAGCGGGTCGCGTTCCACAGCTTGTTGCAGAAGTTGCGGTAGCCCTCGCAGCGGCTGAGGTCGAAGTTGATGTTGCGGCCCAGCGAGGCATAGCTGGCCA
>JACCDG010903677.1_pt1 | contig 13787 bp, 26 predicted proteins | sample 7442471 | NCBI WGS metagenome assembly JACCDG01 (sample SAMN15323444, study PRJNA562643) | freshwater metagenome | isolation source: river surface water | place: USA:Blue River Watershed | collected 2017-08-17
ATGCTTTTAGCGAGCAGTTGGTGAACATGGATCAACAATTTCGTGCAAAGCTTTTCGTTGCTATCTACGCCCCATTCGTTGATCTCCATCAGGTAAATCAGGGCAGCCATTTCTTCAATTGTTGTGGGAATCATATGTGTAAGGTTTTGTATTTGAAAAGCGAATCTAAGTCGCGTTGGAATTGTTTGTCTTCGATTACTGCTGTCATTAGCAGCGTTTCTGCAATTTGGTTTGCTAGTTCATTCTTCCACTCATTAACGATCACTTTTGGGGTTTTGAATCGGATGTCCTCAATGCAGATTACTCCCAGTTTAAAATCGTGTCTTTTGCCATTGAGATCAACGAGAACCCGTAGCTGAGCTTTGCCCTCGAACACATCGCATGTTCTTTCGATCCACCATTTGGTGTGCAAACTGTTAAACTTAACTTCAAATGCTCCAATTACCTTTTCGCGGGCATTCTTTTCGAACTCCGCTAGTAGTTCGACGCTTTTGTCCGTCGGAGCCCGGTGGACATGGACATCAACGTCGGTGCGCGAATAGCTGTCTCCTGGGCGGATTGTGTATGAATCAAACATTGTTGCAAGAAGTAAAATCTAAAAGTGTAGCGTAGCAATCAACATTGTCAAGAACAATGTCACAAAGCGAAAAGCCGTCAATATGGGTATAAGTTGCATATACACCAGCTCCGTCGTATTTGTTTGCTCCCTTGTACATAAGCAACACATGTCCACGAGGCACGTCGTCATGTTTCAATACATCGAATCGTCGTTTGTCCTGCTCAGTTAACGTATCAAGCAACTCAACAAACAACTTGTCCGCAGGATTAATCACAATCGTATTGCCTGGCCCCCTTCTGTTGAGGACCGCCAGTCGGTTAGAATGGCCACCAACCCACGAAAAAAATGACTGCGCTGTAACGCTGTGACCACTAACATGGGTCTTTGAACTTAGTCGAACGATTTCACGGAAATGTTTCCGATCAAAGGACTCAACGTCTTCGTTTGGTTTAAGATTGACCGAATGTTCATGCAACCCAAGACACATGGACTTCGTCGAAAGATTTCCAAAAAATTCAGACAGTAATGCTTTGCTTTCCGTTGAACCGGGCGGTGGATAGCAATTTTGCAAGGGAGTTTCTTCGAAGTAATATCGCAACATTCCAACAACACCAGTTTTTCCAGTCAGACCTTGCCACGGAAGCAGTTGGTCACAAATGGGCACGTATGGTGCCTTGGCCTTGACGAGTGTCGGAACACCAGTTGCCGTTGCAATTGCTGCACCTACAGCCGTTTTGAGAAATTCTCGTCTGTTGTTACTGTTCATTGTTGGAAATGAGATATTTGCACGCTTTGCACGTAACGTTTGTTGGTTCTGTGGTGATGTTTGACATTGGCAGGATCCCAGCACCACATGCGGCAAGTCGACCACTTTTGATCCCGTATTGTACGTGGGGCGAATTAACAAAATCGTCTAACTTCGATTGAGTATTTGGTAGATGAACTTTCACGCTAAAGCAATCTGTATTCCCATTCGCGACCGTGCATTAAATCATCTTGAGCTCTACGCTGAATGGTTTGAAGCCAAACAATGGCGTCGTGCCCAATCGTTTTCGTATCAGCAAACACTGGCCGCCACGCAAACCAATTGTGCCACTCGTTTAGGCTAGGATCGTCTAGGTGAAAAATCATATTATGCGTTGTTCAAAACCCATGCTCGGCATTCGTGTGCATCGTTTCTAAGAAAAACCGAACACCAGCGGCCATTCTCGAAATATGATTCTGTGGCTGGTCGTGCGTAAACACAGCCCCGACATTTGCCTGTTCTGCGATGACCAATCAGATGTTGCTTAGCGTAGGTCCTGACCCACTGTTCATTCCTGGGCATTGTATCACCGTTCATACTACGACGTCTCCTTGGGGGTTTACAATGAATACTGCATCTTCTGGGTGCCAGTCACAAATGTTGGATGCAAGCTGTAAAGCGACACTCATACAGTCCGCGTAATCAGCAAGGAACATTTGTCCGCCTTCCCTGTAGAAGATTCGCAGTCGTTCGGTTTGTACGGAGCAGAACACCGTGTACGATCATCGCAATCCAATTGTGAGGCAACCTTTTTCGACTTGCGAAAAATGTCGTCGTAGTGGTCCCAGTACTTTTGCAAGTTAGCGCCTTTACGTAGTTGTGGTCCTTTTCCTGCCATAGTATTTTTCGTAGATTGCGTCGCACGTTTCAAAATGCTTTTTTGTGTTATCGTTCATCAACATCATGCCACACTCATTGCATTTACAACGCTGAAAATCCCCAACGAAGTCAATGAATGTAAAACACTCATCCTCGAAGACGGGCATGAATGGACAGTAAATCACCCCACCATTTGAATGAATTGGTTCGTATCCACTCTGTGTTTGACGTAAATCAATTGATCCGATCAATTTGCGAGGGTATATTCGTGCCGACATTGTTAGTATCCTCCGCAGTAGTTGTCCAAGTCACTACCACCATAACCACTGTTTGTGTCTTCCTGTGAATCGCCCAGCAATTCTTGCAGATTGATATCGTAAACCCACCGTCTGGTTTTTGCCAATTTGCCCGTGGTGAACTCCACAAAATAGTCCCAACTTGGATGATCCCACATGCTGCGGATAACCACTCCCTCATCTCCAACATTATATGTGACACCAACTTGACGAGTTTTAATAAACACGCGCGTACCGTTTTGTAACCTTTGCTTACTCATAACGTTGCATCATCCAAAGATTTGTCCAATTAAATCTGGTGAAGATGTTCGGGCAAGTCCTCCGCTCGGCTTCCGGACATTGCTTTGTTCGACGTTTTGTTGACACTATTTTACAAATGCAATGGACTCGATTCTCTTGCCTTCGAATATGGGCTTTGTAAACGACATCACCCACTTGCCATTGCTGCTTTGTCGAAATTCGATGCTCTGTTTGCGTTCGGGACTAACATCGATCTCAATCGCCACATGGACGTCAATCTGTTTGCTGGAACCATCTTCAAAGGTTAGTGTCAGTGTTGCTGGTCGGCTCATTGTATGGTGTCGTCGTATGATGTTCCATGGGCGTATCCCTCGGCGCTACGATACAGCCACGAAATGGGCACCCGATGGACGGTCTGTTCGGAATCCCCGTGTGCAATGATGTCACACGTTGGGTGCGCCGAGAGAAATACATCAACAACGTCAACCGTTTGGCCGTAGTTTAGCCCAGCAGCATCTCGCTTCCAAATCATCCACATGTTATTTGTTTCCATTTTCGATTTGTTCTAGTTTGAAAAGTGCATACTCGACCAAGATTTTGTTCAGTTCGGCGTCCGTTTCTGGCCCTTGTAAATGTGCGCCCTTTACAATCAACATGTTACTCTTAAACGCCGAATCGGGAATTTGATCGACCATTCTATCAACAGCGTCGATAGACAGCACCAATTGCGATGCATCAAGCGGTTGCATCGGTGCTGGTGAATCTGGAGGGGCGAGGCACATCCCTATCACAATTATCGTGACGGTGAGGAGTGCTGATAGGACTGTTTGCGGCATGGTCATGGTGCTAGTACGTTACGCTCAATGTTTTCGAATTTCCAGTGAGAACTTGTTGTGTTGCAACGCTGCAGTCAAGGCCTCGTCCTTCAAACCCGCTGTTGGCTGGATCTGTTGGGCAATTGGGGCAATTCGTTGTTGAAACAAGCTCATGCTTCGGGGTCGTACAGATAGTTGTGTTTTGGCTGGTCGTACTTGCGAGGAGTCGTTAGCAAGTCGTACTTGTTATCCAGCGCATTGAGTTGCAGATGGTAAATGCCACAGTTTTCTGGATTCGCCAACAGCTCGAACTGTTCGACGGACAAATGGAACCACCGCATCAGCAATAGCCGCATCGTCATTCCGTGCGTGACAATCAGGACGTTTCTTGGATACTCCTCCTTTTCAAAGTCGCGATGCAGAGTGTTGAGAAAACTGCTGACACGATCGAACACGTCAGCGCACGATTCACCATTGGGGAATCGCCAGCAGAAGTGACCGTATCCGTCTCTTTCCACTTCGAGATCCTCCCGAAACTCGCTCAATGATGTTCCCCATTCCTGTTCGCGCAGACGAGGATCTTGATATTCGAACGCAACTCTGAAGTGTTTCTTGGCATGATCCAACGTCTGACGTGTGCGGAAGTATGGAGAATAGTAGCACGCCACAGAGCTGCCGAAAAACGCGCACTCGTTTAGCTTCGCCCCACGATCGCTTGCTTGGAATTTGCCTTGTTTGGTCAAAGTTAGAGCGTAGTCGGGAACTTGTGTATACACAGCGCGATTAACATTACCAATCGACTGACCATGACGCATGAAAATAATATTGTCGGGCTTCATTCGTATTGTGCGTGGATTCTGATTAGTTCCTCAATGTCAGATGTTGAAAATTTGCCATGCGGAATTGGCACCCACGTTGGCGGGCAACATTCTTGTAAAAAAGCATTTCTGACAAGTACGGACTTGGGCTCCTGTCTCCCAACTATGCGTATCAGCCGGGGAAAACACACTATGTTTTGATGTTTGTCCTAAGATAAACTTCGAGTCAAAGGGCGTTATCCACATTAGATGACCACGAAGAAACATCTTCGTGCAGTTTTTGTTACGGTTTGTTCGGATCAAAGGCTTCATATTTTGATACGTTTTTATCGTGTAAAACACACGCGCACACCACGAGAGTGGCGGTGCCGCTACAGGCACAGGAGATCGTCATTGACCCCTCTACAAGCTCCCAGCCTTTGCTAAGCAGTTCTTGCACCTTTCCTGAAAATTCCACCCGATCGCGACCTGTAATAATTCTTTGCATGGTTTATTCGTTGATGATTTCTGGTTTGCGGACGGGCGTTTGGTCATTGACCGGAGCCGGTGATGTAGCAACCTTCGGTTCAGAAGTTAGTCGCTCATTCGTTGGAATTGGTAGCGGGGCAGTTGCCATCGTTTTGTTAATAGTCTCAAGTCGGTGGTCAATGCTCTCCAGTGTCAGGATCACCATTTTGTTGTCTTGGTGAAGTCGTCCGACTGCGACTGTATGTTCGCGTAACGTCAGATACCCCGTCAAAAGAACGAACACCAGTAGAATTGCATATGCGATTTTCATATGGTATATGATCAGCTACATTACAAGAAAGACAACCGGATTTGATTGAGGACTTAGTTTCAAACTACCCCACAAACATATCCGTCTGTCGGTGTGATTGCTGCTTACGTCCAGCACCACACGATTCGCATTTCGTTATCGCTGAATACCATACATTACCACAATACGTGCACCGCCAATCATGCGTCGACGGCGTGTAATAACACCACGCAGAGGGCATGGGACTTGTAGTATATCCTGCCCAAGGTGGGGGTGGTGTACTAACGGGAAACGGGGGAACTAATTTGCCCATATTCGTTGATTTTCAAAAAGTGGTTGTTAGCACAGCGGCGATCACTGCACCAACTGGCGATTGATTTGGTCTTGCATTTCGAACACAAGGCCAAGTCAATGTGTTTGAGATCAATTGGAATCATGTAGTCTTTGTTTTGCATGGCTTCAGTTCGATAATCAAATCGAAGATTAAAATGTTCAGTACAACGAGATATGCAGTGAATCCCAAGGTGCGACACCACCCAACGTGAGGCTGGAACACAGTAATCCCCTCGCTAAAAGATCGGTAAGCATATAGACAACACAGATCGAATTTCATTTGATTGTCAATCGCACCAAATCTAGTCGTTGGTGGGCTTGTTTTGCAAGGGTCTGGTTGGTGATTATGTCGCCATTTTCAAACATGTTGCCCTGGATTGTCACATTGTCGCACATGTTATCCCATGGACAGCCGATTATATGTGTTCCGTCTGGTGTATCTGTGTGAATAAACACGAATCCGCCGTATGAAGTGGGAACTACCACGAAAGGTCCGTACCCACTGTCGTCTGTCACGATGTCGCCAACGTAGATGTTGATTTTGTCCAACACATGCATGTCATTTGCGGCCCACGGAGCTGCAAGCATTGGCAACTGCTGCAGAAAGTAACCGTACTGTTTTGCTGCACGCTTCTGTGGATCATATGTTGGAATTTCCAGCATCCCGTCGCCGCGAAGCGCGATTAGCTCCGTTGCCATCTTGTTTTCGGAAGGTAGCCAAACCTTAAATTTCATGCTAATAGTTCTATTGCTTGTGTTTCGAATTCCGGAATGTCGGGAAAGGAACTGAAAATGTCCGGCTCTGTAATCGATTTGGAATTTTCATATGTCATTGACACCACTTTGCCCGTTCTTGACCACGGAAAGACACCATGAACGATTGGATACATGTCAAGTTGATATTGTTGAAGATCAAACTGACAACAAGCTAACGGATGTACATTGGCACTGTAACGTCGTCGAATCCATGGTATGACAGACTTGAGTATCGTTCTATACCAGTGCAACTTATTGCAACGATCAGATTCGTCGAGAGGCATGAACTCAACCAGCATCTTATATTGGTCCTCGAACTGCTGCATTTCACCTGCACAAGCAACGGCAAGCGGCTCCGCATTGCCATACTCAAGAGGCAAGCAAAAATCCCGGTTTTTGTAGTCATTCTCGTCCCCATAGTATCTAAACCCGAGAATTTTAGCCCACTTCGTTACCAGAGCAAGTGCAGTCTGTTCTTCTGATGTTAATACTCTTGATACTTGCACGACAGGGGCTGTAACAGCGGCGTTGCCAATAAGAGGAACTGCGGCTAGTCCCGCTATAAAATTTCGACGTGTGCTCATTGTTTTGCTTTTCGTGCTTTAAGCATTGCGTCAGCAAACTTATAAGCAGCGTCTGATCGTTCGTTTGCAAAAATATCTACACCAGGACCAAGCCACGTGGCTATGTTGGACAGTGCCTGTGCTGCAAAGTAATCGCGTAACGACATACCATCCAACCCCATTTGGGTGGGGAACACGTGGGAAGCGTAGTCATTGTAGGATACATTCATACTTTCAGTGCTTTATCCCAAATTAGAAGATGCAGTCTCGGACTGAAATTGACACCCATTGCCTTTGCGTATTCAGCGACAGCAGGAGCACGTTCAATGTGTTCTTCGCGAGATCCACAGGCTGGCATGAACCAGATACGATTACGAGGAACGTTGATCCCTTCCTTGTCTTCAACGTACTTGTGCCAGATCTCTTCAATGTCTTTGTCCGATGTAATGACAAACTTGAACCCCGAAAAGTTTGCGACGTGCCAACGAAGCACTTCCGGTTTGTATGTCTTACTCTCCGGATCACCGTTCGATGTCAGCTTTGGTGATGTGGTGAATGTAGCTCGTGGCACCCATTGCGACATTGGTAGAATTGTTGCGTTGGTTTCAAAGTCTGTTCGCATTCTGGCATAGCCGTGATTGTCAATGTTTCTAAACCGTTCAACCATCTTGATACGAAGAAATGTATCGAACTTATACAGTTTCTTCTGCTGCACGAGAGGTTCCCCGCCTGTGTATTTCAAAATAGCTCCATTGTTCAGTTTGTCGGCAAACCCCTGTTCGATAAAAAACTCGTCCCAAATCTGCTGAAACGTGTATTTGTTCTTGATAGACCATGAAATGTAGCTGTCGCAACCATTGGGAGAACCGGGTGATGCAAACCCAGGACAACGAAGATTACACATTGAGAGTCTCATAAAGACGCTCGGTTGACCGATATACTCCGATTCGCCTTCCAACGTGTAGAAGAGCTTATCGTCCGAAAGCATTAGTGTGTTACTCATTTTATAATATCTAATCTAAGCTGCTGTTATTCAACTAAAATGTATTTTTCCTTTGCTTCATCGAGAGATATGAATTCTTTCACTGCAGAAAATCCCCTATCTTCGTTGCACCATCGAAGAATTGTAGTAGCCCCCACATTAAAGGCGGACGCTGCTTTCGCAAAGGACGAGAATATTCCCTTCGGTGAAAAAACGATCGACCTCCACCGACGTTTGTGCTCTTGTTTTTTTGGATGAATGGCCACATCCTCTGGTAACACAAATGTTTGTGCAAGATAATTGATCATTGATTGTAGTATCTCAGAACTATCGTTTACTTGTCCCAAAACTAAATTACATCGAGTACATAGCAACCGTCGAACATTTCCCGTTTTATGGTTGTGGTCTACAGCTAGTGTTCTAAATGTGTCTGGCTTGCGACAAATATAACAACACCCATTCTGTTGTTCAAATAGGACATTGAACTGGTGGAACCCAATTCCAAACTTTTTGCGAAGCACTTGATCGTAACGGAAATCGGTCGACTTGTGGTTTTCGTGTTTTTGTGTAAGTCCCTTTTCTCTACGCTCTTGATGATACGCCGATGATCGATTTGTTCGATAAGTGCGTTCGTCCCATTCTGCTCCGTTGTCTAGTTTTACGGCGGACCACTTTTTGCTTTTTTGTACGGCTGTAAAATTGGATGTTATGCCCGTTTCTCTTTGCAAGTTATTCCATCCACGGACAGTCCACGTTTGTCCGGTCTTATTGTTCGTTAACTGGTACAAAGGCAAATACTTTTGATCTCTTGTTTTCATACTCTGTAAGGAGTATTTACAGACATCGGATATAAGTATTCACACGTTTTGCATAAAATTAATCATTGCACCACCTCCAGGTTTTCTTCAACGAACTGTTTGGTGTTGGCGTACAGCTCTCCCTTAGCGCCAATTGCAATAAAGTCCGGTGCTTCGACACTTGCCTCATCACCCTCCAATGTGGCGATGTTAACTGCAACACCAACGGGGATTCTCACAATTTGTGTTTGGGCGGTTTTAATGTATCCGCCTTCGGGATGTGCAACGTACGTCTTTTCGAAGATTTCGCGTTTGCAGGGGTATTCCAATCCTCCGGAAAAAACAATGATGTCAACCGCAGGATCAGACGTTAGTTGCGATTCGCTCCATGGGACGGTAAATGTTTCAACACCATTGCATTCACGGATGGTCACTTTGGTTTTCTTGCGAACGTTGAATGTTTCCCAATTGACGGGAATGTCGCTGATAGTTTCAACTGTATAGCGGGTTTTGGGGGATGGGGGCACTGGTCGCACGAATGTGTTTGTTGATGTCATGGTATATCTTCGGTTATTGAGAGTCGTGGTTCAACGAGAATAAAATGATGGAACGTCTGTACCAACCACGACGTGAGCAAAGGCGGGATACACATAGTCCTTGTCCATGCTAAGGTTGAACTGCTTGGCATACTCAATCTTCTGACAAAATACCTGGGACGGGGTGTATTTGCCCCAATCCCGATAGGTTTTGATGCTGTCAATGTAGTCGTCCGGAATATCGACAACGAATTCGGTAGCAATCTTGAATGAGTGCTTTTTAATGATCGACAAGTCAAACAACGACACTGCTGTCGCTTCGCCATCGAACCACTTGACCGTGCCCTTGTCCCTATCGAATTCGTGCTCCCACAGTCGCAAAATATCACCAACCGCGAATCCTCGGTCATTTCGACGAATCTCAAATGGTTTGATCCACCGGAATACAGCCTCAAAATATTCCGGCATGATTTTCAATTCGTGATTCATTCCTACTGGATTTTGAATTTGCCAATGAACGTCTGACAATCTTCCATGCTGTAGAAGTGTCCAAACCAGTGGCCCGCAGGCAATTCTCGTACGTTGCGATTTACCCACGGATTGACCGTGCCGCTGCCGATCAGATTTCCTGCTAGAGTCGCTCGAATGTGAATTGGGTAGCGACGATTGTCTTGAATGAAACAGTACAGTCCCTCACGTTGGGGAGGTTGGCTAGACCCTTTGACGGTTAGCGGTTGAAGTAGTGCTTGCTGCAATTGTTGGTCTGTGTGTGTGTCGCTCATAAATTTAGTCGCAATTCTCGGATAGTTGAATGCCGCACGTCGTGCAATGGGGCGTTCCTAGGATTTTGTTCCAGAATGGAATCAGCAATAACCAAAAGCCGTATGATATGAAGCATAGAATCACGTGCCACATCAAGTTGCTGAATGATAGCCCTCCGGTTTTGTATGTGTTAACTGCACGACAGCAGTTTGGACAAAATACTCTGGCCATATTAATTGGTGCAGGGTGGCTCGCACTGTGCATGAAACACATATGTCAGTTCACCATTCGCAGATCGAGAGAGATCCGCATGGCCACAAACAGCAGGGGTTTGTTTGATTGTATCGAGATTGACCGTGCGGAACGCGTTAGCCTCGACGTCCCAGCATGCTACATGTCTAGGACCTGTTCTCTTGGTGCCAGTTCCTGTTATTTCCTGTTCCTTAAAGTCTGGATGCAGATCATCCATGGCGATGTAACGAATCGATCGATCAGATCCGTCCTTCTTGGTGAAAATTGTGTGATAAACGTTGGTCATTTGAGCAGGTTGGTGATTTTTTGTATTATTTCGTTACACATTTGATGTTGGAATTTAGCATGTGCAATTATTCCATCCAGGTGTTGTGGCGTTGTGTCAATTGTGCGTTGTAACGTATTCTGGTGCTGACTGACTATGGCTTGCAGAAAGGTTAGATGTTGAGGTGTTAGTTGATTCAGCATACTGATCAATTACAGTAACACCATCGCATTGGGAATTCAACGAGTTATTTTTATCGTACAGCATATCTCCAATGCCTTTTGCAACACCGATTATTAAATGGTCAAACGCATAGCATACACCACTCGTCTGCAAAGGAAGGGTTAGTATTACAAATCGCAGCAACTGTTGTTCTAGCGTGTTAGACCATTGACCACCATATACAATGCAAACACACATTAGGCACAATAAATGAAATGCTCCTGCCCAGAACCCCACACACTGTGCACAACGAAACAGATCACGAAAAAACGACCACTTAGTTAGCCAATTGCGGATTGGGTTGAGGATTGACCCATACATAAGAATCCACGTTAAGCCCAAAGACGAAACGTGGATGCAAAAAAGAACGAAGGCGGTTAGTTCGATAGTTAGCATTAAATGGCTGTTGATGCCAATGCCGCCTGCTCCGCTAGCATTTGCAGGTTGCGAAACTTCACTGTAGTGTCGGGCCTGTTGCGCTTACCGATGGCGGTCAATTGTGTCAATTCGACGGATGTTAAGGTGTCCTGACTACCAAAGTCATCGGTAACATTGTACGAATCTTCGGATAGCTGAGTGACAACGGGGCAACGTTTACCGTTGCAGCAGAGGATTGTGGTTTTTTGGAACATGCAAGTATTTATCCGTTAAACTCCACGTTTCAACAAGATTGCAATGCGGAGTCCATCTTTTTATACACCGAAAGTCGTGCTTGTTCTATTCCAACCGAAACGTCAATGGGAATAAAACCAGTGTCGAGCAATTTGGTGATGTCTGCTTGTATGACTCGAACGGGCGAAGAGGAATGGATTGACAGATCACATGGAATCACTTTAACATCCGGGTTAACTGTCAAATATTGCAAGCGAGACAACCCCTGGTCCGTCACATTGTATGCTTCATCATCGGAAACTGTTGTCGATTGCAAACGACGGTCTGCAAGATGCGCGATTGCGGCCACTAAAGTTAGTCGATGTGTGAAAGACTGTTCGCAATCATACACCGATGCATACGACTGAATTCGGTGGGTTAGATTGCTGCGAACGGACTTTGCTTCCGTGTTAATACCGTCATAAATTAATCGGGGGCGGACTGTAATCACACAGTCTTTATGCCGCAGTGCATTGTCGGTAAGCGCCTTGGTTGCGTAATACGGCGATTCCGCTTGCAGAATCCCCTTAACATTTGACAAACGAACATCACGAACATCGGGAAGTAAACATGCTGTTGAAATATTGACAAACACAATGTTCATAGACTGACAAAGTTCCGCCAGCATGATTGGCAATGTGCAATTTGTTGCAATCATCGATTGTACTTGTCCGCCCGTCAAATTGCTGCTTGTATTGGTGTTGGCAATCGTGTTGATTACCACATCGTACTTGCGCAAGGCTTGACTCCAAGCATATTTTGAGGCCTCCAAGTTGGAAAAATCACAAAATAGCCGACTAGCACCATGGTTCTCAATGTAGTTAGAAATCACACGATTGGTTCCACCCCTTATTCCAAGGCGCGACAAGCTGCTCGCCCCAGAAAGAGCTACCGCAAGCGCACGACCAACAAAACCATCCCCAAGAATCAGAACGTCTGCTTTATGCAGCACCGATTTGTCAAATGCGGGTTTATAAAAGTCCCAAACGCTTGTTGTATTCATACTCCAGAAGATCCAAATCCTTTACCGCCACGTGTGGTTTGTGTGACTTCTCCCTCGTGCCATTCGATTGGCCAATTGGTTGCATGAATGGGCACTAGTTGGGCAATTTTGTCACCGGCTTTGATGGTGTAGGCGTTTCTCGGACTATCACCATCAATTAGGTTATTTAGAAGCACAGATATTTCGCCCGTGTAACCATTATCGATTACTCCGCCCGTGACGGCTAGTTGTTTACTCGCCATCGAAGAACGATCGAGAATTAATCCCCCAAACGGATACGGGAATTCGACGCCGATGCCCGTTCGTACCTTGATCATGCAACCCGGAAGTACGTAACCATCCTCGAGAGCATATAGGTCGTACCCCAAATCTCCACTGTGGGCTTTGGTGGGTAATTTGGCGTCTGGGTGGTATTTGATGACTTTCATTAGTGTTTTTGAATTGCTAAATTGCCCAAATAGCGAAGGACGCTACAAACATTGTGTGGTGCGGGCATTGGTCCTTGTTGTTTGCAACCGTTCTCAATTGCGTCAGCCATGGCATTCGCTGCAATTGATAAATTAAGGGGACGATAATCGTCGGGTTTGGGCAGAGCGCCATATTGCCAACGGTGCAGCTCGACCTGAGCCCAATCGTCATTTGGATCTCTATTGATTTTCATGTGATTAGAAATTGCCTGGTGCTACTATGGGTGATTGTGCGTGATTGTCCGGTCAACCATATAAGTATCACATATGCATAAGTCCAGATCAACAAAATACATTACACGTGTAACACAATTATCACAAGGAAACACCAAATACAGTAAGTGGTACACGAACATATGTATGCGAGCATTGCATCGTGGCACGATCAGGCGAACTGTTAATAGCGAAATGGGATACGTAGAACTGCATCATATTATTCCAAAGTGTGTCGAACCAAAATTTGCGAAAGAGTGTGATAATGTAGTATTTGTTTCTGCAAGAGAACATTTCCTGTGTCACTATTTGCTGTGCAAAATGTTCAAATATACTTCTCATTACTATGGATTAATTAGCGCATTTGGAAAAATGTCAAACTGCGCACCATCAATGAACCAAAACAGATACATCAATTCCCGTTTGTTTGCTCTATTTAGAAAAAACGTTAGTGATATGGCGAAAAAACTACGCTGTGGAAAAGTTCGAATTAAAAAGAATGGAGTTACAAAAGAGGTGCGTGCTGATCAACTAAGTGCCTATGAAACAGATGGGTGGATCAAAGGCGCTGCAGCAACTCATGAGGCCACACAAGCTAGAGTATTAGCGAACAAGAATCGCAGCGGATACATTTGGATTAAAAAGGACCAGAAGTGTTTCCAGATACAAAAAACAGAACTGAAACATTACGTCGAAATGGGGTTTCAACGAGGCCGTGTGTTTTCCCCACAGGGACATACAAACATGCTAAATAACGGATCCAGAAAAAGAAACTCGATAAGTGTTTTTAACGGTTCCGCCACAAAATTTATCAACCAATGCGAACTTTATGCACACTTGCAATCTGGATGGCAACGAGGCCGGTCTTACAAACAG
>JACCDG011171272.1_pt1 | contig 13787 bp, 11 predicted proteins | sample 7442471 | NCBI WGS metagenome assembly JACCDG01 (sample SAMN15323444, study PRJNA562643) | freshwater metagenome | isolation source: river surface water | place: USA:Blue River Watershed | collected 2017-08-17
AGCGACCGCGATGTTGCGCTGCCAACGGGCGTGGCCCATGCGGCGGATGGCGCTTCCCTCGGTGTGGCGCAAAAACTGCTCCTCGCTCCAGGCCAGCAGGGTCAGCAGGCTGGCGCTGTCCAGGCCGTGGCGCGGGTCAAAGTCGGGCAGCGGGCTGCGCTGGGCAAACTTGTTCCACGGGCAAGCCAGTTGGCAGTCGTCGCAGCCGTAAATGCGGTTGCCCATGGCCGGGCGCAGCGCTTCGGGGATGTCGCCGTCGTGTTCGATGGTGAGGTAGCTGATGCAGCGGCGCGCATCCAGCCGGTGGGGCGCCACGATGGCGCCGGTGGGGCAGGCGCTGATGCAGGCGCTGCAGCTGCCGCAGTGCTCGGTGACGGGCGCGGTGGGGGGCAGGGCCAGGTCCACAAAAATTTCGCCCAGAAAAAACATCGAGCCCGCGTCGCGGTGGAGCACCAGGGTGTGTTTGCCGCGCCAGCCCAGGCCGCTGCGTGTGGCGAGTTCGGCTTCCAGCACCGGCGCGCTGTCGGTAAACACCCGGTGGCCCAGCGGCCCCACCGCCTGCGCCAGCCGCTCGGCCAGCTGCTGCAGCCGTTGGCGCAGCACCTTGTGGTAGTCACGCCCTCGGGCATAGACCGACACCACCGCTTCACCCGGCTGCAACAGGCGCCGCTGCTCGTGCACCACCCAGTCGGGGTTGGTGCTGCGCGGCAGGTAGTCCATGCGGGCGGTGATCACGCTGACGGTGCCGCTCACCAGCTCGGCTGGGCGGGCGCGGGTGAGCCCGTGGCGGGCCATGTAGCCCATGTCGCCGTGGAACCCAGCGGCCAGCCAAGCCTCCAATCCGGGCTCGGCGCTGCGCAGGTCGACCCCGGTCACGCCGATTTGGGAGAATCCCAGCTCACGGCCCCAGGCCTGCAGGTTCGAGACAATGGCTTGCTGATCCATACCCAATTCATGACAACTGCACCGATTGTAGAAAGCGCCCCCGCCGCCCCGCCCACTTGGCAAGGCCGCTGGGCCGGCGAGGCCGACACCCAGGCCTTTGCGCAGCGCTTGGCCACCTGCGCCGCGCTGGGCCACGCCACGCTGGCGCTGCACGGCGATCTGGGCGCGGGCAAAACCACGCTGGTGCGCCACCTGCTGCGCGCACTCGGTGTGGGTGGCCGCATCAAAAGCCCTACCTACGCGGTGGTGGAGCCCCACAGCGCCCTGCCCGCGTGGAGCAACGGCCCACTGCCGGTGTGGCATTTTGACTTTTACCGCTTCAACGACCCACGCGAATGGGAAGACGCGGGCTTTCGCGACATCTTCGCCAGCCCCGGCCTGAAGCTGGTGGAGTGGCCCGAGAAAGCGGCGGCGGTGATGGGCCCGATCGACGCCGAACTGTGGCTGCAGACCGATGACAGCGCTGCCGCCGACGACAGCGAGGCGCCACGCACCGCGACACTGCGCGCCCACACCGCCACCGGCCGGGCCGTGTTGGCCACCCTGCTGGGGCCACACGCCGCATGAAGCACGGCGAGCCCAAGCAAAGCCGGCGCCAATGGCTGCTGCACAGCACGCTGGTGCTGTGGCTGGGGACGATGCAGCTGGCGCGCGGCGCGCAGGTGGTGGCGGTGCGCCTGTGGCCCGCGCCCGATTACACGCGGGTAACGATTGAATCGGACGCACCGCTGAAAACCACGCACCAGCTGGTGACCGACCCGCCCCGGCTGGCGGTGGACATCGAAGGCATCGACCTGCTGCCCAGCCTCAAAGAACTGGTGGCCAAGCTGCAACCCGACGACCCCAACATCGCGGGCATGCGGGTGGCGCCTTACGCACCCGGTGTGGTGCGGCTGGTGATCGACCTGAAGCACCCGATTGAGCCGCAGGTGTTTGGCCTGCCGCCGGTGGCGGCGTATCAGCACCGCTGGGTGGCCGACCTCTACCCCAAAGAACCGCCCGACCTGCTGGCCCAGGTGCTCAAGGATTTGCCGGGTAACAAGGCCAGTGCCGAAGCCAGGGCCAGCGCGCTGCTGGGTTGGGGCACGCCACCGTCCCCACCGGCCGACCCGGTGGGCGATTTGCTGGCACGCCGCCCCAGCGGCCCGGTGGCCAGCGCGCCACCACCACCCGCCTCGACCAGCCGCCCACCGCCCAGGTCCGCTCCACAGGTCGCGCCCACTTCGCCTGGCGCCACCGGCCGCCTGTTGGTGATCGCGCTCGACCCCGGCCACGGCGGCGAAGACCCCGGCGCCATTGGGCCCGGTGGCACACGCGAAAAAGACGTGGTGTTGGCCATTGCGAGGCAGCTGCGCGACCGGCTGCACAACAGCCGCCTTGGCCCGCACACGGTGCGGGTGTTCATGACGCGCGACGCCGATTTTTTTGTGCCGCTGCAGATGCGGGTGCGCAAGGCGCAGCAGGTGCGCGCCGACTTGTTTGTCAGCATCCACGCCGACGCTTTCTACACCCCCAACCCACAAGGCGGCAGCGTGTATGCGCTGAGTCCCAGCGGCGCCAGCAGCGCCGCCGCCCGCTGGATGGCCAACAAAGAAAACGCGGCCGACGCAGTGGGTGGCATTCAGCTCACCGGCGACCCCACGCTGCAACGAGCCTTGCTGGACATGAGCACCGGCACCCAGATCCGCGACAGCGTGCAGCTGGCCCAGCTGATGCTGCAGGAAATGGGCCGTGTGGGCCGCTTGCACAAACCCCGGGTGGAACAGGCCGGCTTTGCGGTGCTCAAAAGTCCCGAAACGCCCAGTGTGCTGGTGGAGACCGCCTTCATCAGCAACCCGGACGAAGAACAGCGCCTCAACGACCCGGACTACCAAGGCAGCTTGGCCGATGCCCTACACCGGGGCATCTTGCGCTACTTCGAGCGCAACCCGCCACTGGCGCGCAACCGCCCCACCTGAGCGGCGCTCAGGTGGCGGCTTGCTGGCGGGCGCGCCAGGCGCCAAACAGGGCGATGAGCCCAGGCACCACAATCAGGGCCCAAATGATTTTGCTGAGATTGGCCTGCACCCAAGGCAAATTGCCAAACCAGTAGCCGACGGCCGTCAACCCCAATACCCAGATCACGGCGCCCAAGACGTTGTAGAAGGTGAAGCGGCTGCGCGTCATCTCGGCCACGCCCGCTACAAACGGCACAAAGGTGCGCACAAAAGGCATGAAGCGCGCCAACACGATGGTGATGCCGCCATAGCGCTCATAAAAAGCGTGCGCCTGATCAAACGCGCGGCGATTGAACCAGCGCGAATCCTCCCAGCGAAACACTTTGGGCCCACACCAGCGACCGATGGTGTAGTTGGTCTGATCGCCCAAGATGGCGGCGGCCAGCAGAAGGCCGGCGGCCAGCGGATAACTCATCAAGCCCGCCCCACACAAAGCGCCTACGATGAACAGCAGGGAATCGCCCGGCAGGAAAGGCATCACCACCACGCCAGTTTCCACAAACACAATCACAAACAGCAGCACATACACCCAAGCGCCATAGGCTTGGACAAAGTCGCGCAGGTGCACGTCCACGTGCAAAATGAAGTCAATCAGAAAAGTGACAAGTTCCATGGGTGGATTATCGGTGCTGCCTACAATCTTTCCATGTACATTCCAGCCGCTCGCCGCCCGATCCGCGAACTCCCCGACGAACTCATCAGCCAAATCGCCGCCGGTGAAGTGGTGGAGCGCCCGGCCTCGGTGGTGCGCGAGCTGATCGACAACGCGCTCGACGCCGGCGCCACCCAGATCACCTTGCGGCTGCAGGCGGGTGGCGTGCGGCTCATCAGCGTGGAAGACAACGGCTGCGGCATCGCCCGCGCCGAACTGCCCACCGCCCTCAAACGCCACGCCACCAGCAAAATCGCCAGCCTCGCCGATTTGGAGTCCGTGGGCACCATGGGCTTTCGGGGCGAGGCGCTGGCCGCCATTGCCAGCATCGCCGAAATGTCGGTGCTCTCGCGCTTAGACGACGAGGCCGAGAACCACGCCTGGATGCTCGACGGCCGCAGCGGCGAGCTGAGCCCAGCGGCCCGCAGCACTGGCACCACGGTGGAGGTGCGCGAGCTGTTTTTTGCCACCCCCGCGCGGCGCAAGTTCTTAAAGACCGAGGCCACCGAATACGCCCACTGTGTCGAGGCCGTGCGCCGGCATGCGCTGGCGCGGCCCGAGGTGGGCTTTGCCATCTGGCACGACGGCAAGCTGACCCAGCAATGGCGCGCCGTCAACGGCGAAGGGCTGGTGGCACTGCGCCAGCGCCTGCACGATGTGTTGGGTGAAGACTTCATCGACAACGCGCTGCCGGTGGTGTGGCCCGCCGACGAGCGCTTTGACACCGACGACGCGCTGCGCCTGAAGGTGTGGGGCTTTGTGGGGGTGCCCGACGCCGCCCGCTCGCGCAACGACATGCAGTTTGCCTATGTGAACGGCCGTTATGTGCGCGACAAGGTGATCACCCATGCCGCGCGCGCCGCCTACGAAGACGTGCTGCACGGCCAGCGCCAGCCGGTGTACGCGCTGTATCTGCAGATCGACCCGACGCGGGTGGACGTGAACGTGCACCCGACCAAGATTGAGGTGCGTTTTCGCGACAGCCGCGAGGTGCACCAAGCGGTGTTGCACGCGGTGGACGCCGCCTTGGCCGCGCCGCGCTCGACCAGCGACGCGCCACCCGCGCTCAACACCGGTGTAGCGCCAGCCGGAGCCGGGCCTGCGGTGGCCAACCCGGCACCGGCGTGGCCCAGCGCACCGCCGCGCCAAGAGCCTTTGCCTTGGCAGCCATATCGCGTGCCCGAGGTGGGACACCGGGTGAGCGACCTGTCAGCGCTGTGGCAAGCGCCACAACGTGCTGCCCATGCCGATGACACGGCCACGCCTTGGGTCAACATCCCCTTCAGCACCGACACCGCCGATGGGGCCGCGCCTAACACCCACACGCCGCTGCCCGAAGGCGAATGGCCGCTGGGTCGGGCGGTGGCGCAATTGCACGGCGTCTACATCTTGGCGGAAAACGCCCACGGCTTGGTGGTGGTGGACATGCACGCGGCGCACGAGCGCATCGTCTACGAGCGGCTGAAGCAACAGCTCGACGCCCAGCAACTGGCCAGCCAACCGCTGCTGATCCCGGCGAGCTTTGCCGCCACTCCCGAAGAAGTGGCCACCGCCGAGACCTGCGCCGACGCCATCGCCGCTTTGGGGCTGGAGGTGACGGTGCTGTCGCCGCGCACCCTGGCGGTGCGGGCGGTGCCCAGCGCCTTGGCGCAGGGCGACCCGGTCGCGCTGGCGCGCAGCGTGTTGGGCGAACTGGCGCAGCACGAGGCGTCCACCGTGCTGCAACGCGCCCGCAACGAGCTGCTGGCCACCATGGCCTGCCACGGCGCGGTGCGGGCCAACCGGCGCCTGACGCTCGACGAAATGAACGCGCTGCTGCGCCAAATGGAAGTGACCGAACGCAGCGACCAGTGCAACCACGGGCGGCCCACCTGGCGCCAGCTCGGCATGCGCGACCTGGATGCGCTGTTTCTGCGCGGGCGCTGACGCTGCAGCCGGGGCGACGCCCACCCGCAGCGGCCATCTGCTAACCTCGATTGATGCACGATTCTTCTACGCCACCCGCCACCCGCATGCCCGCCGCTTTGGTGGTGCTCGTGCTCTCGATGCTGCTCGGTCTGCAACCGGTGGCCACCGACCTGTACCTGCCGTCGCTGCCGACCATCCGGCTTGAGCTGGGCGCAGGCATGCCCCAGATGCAGCTGACCTTGACCGCGCTGCTGCTGGCCTTTGGTGTGTCGCAATTGGTGTGGGGCCCGCTGTCGGACCGCTATGGCCGCAAACCGGTGCTCTTGGTGGGGCTGGCCGCGTTTGTGCTGGCGTCGGTGGGCAGCGTGTTCGCCGCCACCATCGAGCAGCTGATCGTTTGGCGCACTCTGCAAGGTGTGGCCATGGGTGCTGGGGTGATGTGCGCGCGCGCCATCGTGCGCGACCTGTACGCACCGGTGGACGGCGCGCGCATCATGTCCAAAGGGCTCACTGGTCTGGGAGTGATCGCCGCCTTCAGCGCACCGGTGGGTGGCCTGTTGGCGCAACACATGGGTTGGCGCGCGGCGCTGGCGGCGCTGGCGGTGTTCAGTGCTGTTGCGCTGGCCTTGGTGGCGCTGCGCTTTGAAGAAACCGCACCCCACAAAGGCCGCTCGGTGAGCGCCGCCACCCTGCTGGCCAACACCCGCTTGATCTTGGCGCACCGCACCTTTTGGGCTTACGCGGCGCTGGCCACCGTGTCCTACGCTGGGCTGTTCACTTTTTTGGCGGCCTCGTCTTTTGTCTTCATCCAGGTGCTGGGGCACAGCAAAACCGAGTTCGCTTTGTTCATGACCAGCATGACGCTGGCCTACATCAGCGGCACCTTCATTTGCCGGCGTTTGCTGCTGCGCTTTGGGGTGCAAACCACGGTGGCCATCGCCGGCGCCTGCACGCTCACGGCGGGCACCACCATGGGCCTGCTTGCGTTGGCGGGGGTTCAGAGCGCCTGGGCGATCATGGTGCCTTTCTGGCTGTTTATGGTGGGCCACGGTGTGCATCAGCCGTGCGGCCAAAGCGGTGCGGTGGGGCCGTTTCCTCAGGCCGCTGGCACCGCGTCCGCGCTGAGCGGTTTTTTGATGATGCTGGCCGCTTTTGGCATGGGTCTGTGGCTGGGCCACAGCCTGGCGGGTATTGCACCGGGCCAAGGCACGGTGCTGCCGCTGACCAACGGCATTTGGTTTTGGAGCGTGCTGATCGCCACCACCGCCTGGACGCTGGTGCGCTGGAACGGCGGGCCAGCGCCGGTGCGCGCTCCGTCCCCCGACCCCGCACCATGAGCCCTGAGCGCACGCCATCCTGCTTGGCCATCGCCGGGCCCACCGCCAGCGGCAAAACCGCAGCGGCGCTGGCCATCGCAGCGCGCTGGCCGGTGGAGATCATCAGCGTCGATTCGGCTTTGGTGTACCGGGGCATGGACATTGGCACCGCCAAACCCAGCGCGGCCGAGCGCGCGGCGGTGCCACACCACCTGATCGACACGGTGGACCCGGTGGACAGCTACAGCGCGGCGCAGTTTGAGACCGACGCCCAGATCCTGATCGCCGACATCCGCGCGCGCGGGCGCACACCGCTGCTGGTGGGGGGCACCATGCTCTACCTCAAAGCGCTGATGGAGGGCCTGGACGACATGCCACCGGCCGACGCAGCGGTGCGGCAGCGGCTCGAAGCCGAAGCTGCGGCGACGGGTTGGCCCGCCATGCACCAGCGCCTGCAGGCGGTGGACCCGCTGACCGCGCAGCGGCTCGCGCCCAACGACGCCCAGCGCATCCAGCGCGCGCTGGAGGTGTTGGAGGTGTCGGGCCGTCCTTTGTCGGACTGGCACGCCGCGCCCCGAGGGCCGCACCACAACCCCATCGCCGCTGGCGCGCTGCTGAGCCTGGAACCGAGCGAGCGCGCTTGGCTGCACCAGCGCATTGCGCTGCGCTTTGACCAGATGCTGGCCGCCGGTTTGGTGGACGAGGTGCGGCGCCTGCGCGCGCGCGGCGATCTGCACGCTGAGCTGCCGTCGATGCGCTGCGTGGGCTATCGCCAGGTGTGGGAGGCGCTGGACGCACACGGCGACACCCTGCATGGCCAAGCGCTGGCTGAGTGCCGGGACCGCGGCGTGTTCGCCACCCGCCAACTGGCCAAACGCCAACTCACTTGGCTGCGCAGCATGCCTCAACGCACCGTGCTCGCCTGCGACGCGCCCGATGCCTTGGCGCAAACCCTGCGCTGGGCCGAACAACATCTAGGGACATCATGAGCCTGCAACTCATTGGCCTGGGCAAACGGTATGGCAGGGTGCCGGTGTTCAGCGGCGTGGACCTGCAAGTGGCGGCGGGCGAGTTTGTCGCCATCGTCGGCGACTCGGGCGTGGGCAAGTCCAGCCTGCTCAACTGCATGGCGGGGCTGGACGACTGGACCGAAGGCCAGGTGCTGCACCAAGGTACCGACCTGGGGCCACTGAGCGACACCCAGCGCGCGCTGTGGCGGCGCGAGCACCTGGGCTTTGTGTTCCAGGCCTTTCATGTGCTGCCGCACCTGAGCGTGGCCGACAACGTGGCCCTGCCCTTGCTGCTGCTGGGCCGCAACGACCCGCAGCGGGTGCAGGCCATGATCGACGCGGTGGGCCTGCAAGGGCTGCAACAGCGCCTGCCGGCCGAACTCTCAGGCGGTCAGCTGCAGCGGGTGGCGATTGCGCGCGCCTTGGTGCACCGCCCGCGCCTGGTGTTGGCCGACGAACCCACCGGCAACCTCGACCCCGACACCGCCCAGCGCGTGATGGACGTGCTGCTGCAGCAGGTGCGCAGCGAAGGCAGCTCGCTGGTGCTGGTGACCCATTCACAAGCCGCCGCCTCGCTGGCCGACCGGCGGCTGCGGCTGAGCGCCCACGGCTGCACGCCACTGGAATAATCGCCCCATGGCCAGCCAACGCCCCACCCCCAAACGCACCCAGATGGCCGACCTCGCGCGCATGGCGGGGGTGTCGGCGTCGACCGTGTCGCGCGCGCTCAGCGGACACCCGGCCATTGCGCCGGCCACCCGCCAGCGCATCAGCGAGCTGGCGCGTTCGCTCAACTACCAAATCAACGCTGGCGCGGCCAACCTGCGCAAGCGCACGGTGCAAACCGTGGGCGTGGTCATGCTGACCGACAGCATGCAGCAAATCTCCGATCCCTTCATCCTCAAGCTGATCGGCCACATCGCCGACCAGCTGGATCAACGCGGCCTGGGCCTGTTGCTGCGCCGGCTGCATCCGGACCAAGCCGAAGACGTGGGCAGCATGGTCGACCGAGGTGAAGCCGGTGGACTGATCGTGATTGGCCAGGCATCGCACCACCAGGCGATCAACGCGGTGGCGATTCGTGGTGTGCCCATGATGGTGTGGGGCGCCAAACTGGCCGACAGCGCCTACGCGGTGGTGGGCAGCGACAACGAACAGGGGGGCTACCTCGCCACGCGGCACCTGATCCAGCAGGGGTGCCAGCGGATTGCCATTCTGGGTGAACACCACCACCCCGAAGCGCAGCTGCGTTACCGAGGTCACCAATTGGCGCTCAAAGAAGCGGGTCTCAAACCGCTGCGTGAACTCGACTTGACCACCCCATTTGGTGCCGACTTGGTGCGCCAGCACTTCAGCAACTGGATGGACAAAGGGATGGCTTTTGACGGCTTGTTCTGCATGAGCGACGTCGCCGCCATCAGCGCGGTGGCGGTGATGACCGAACGTGGCATCAAGGTGCCACGCCAGGTCAAGGTGGTCGGTTACGACGACATCACCATGAGCGCCTATTTGCACCCCTCCATCACCACCGTGCGCCAGCCCACCGAGCTGGCCGGCAAAGCCCTGGTCAACGGCCTGTTTGACCAGATCGAAGGGCGCCCGACCCCGTCGGTGATCTTGCCCACCGACCTCATCGTCCGCGAGAGCAGCCAGCGATAAAGCGTTGGAGTTACACCACGGTAACGAGGGTTTTTACTGAATTGCAATCGATTGCATGAATGTTTCAATTCCTCCACCCAAGAGCTTGATGCATCCACCAAAGTTCTCTTAGTCAAGGCGACAAGGTGGCACAAACGCTGGGGTTACCACCAAGACCAACCCTTTCTTATCAACTGAGACACAAAATGCAATCGATTGCTAAAACCTGTATCGCCTTGGCTGCAGCCCTGAGCATGGGCGCCGCCTTCGCCGACGTGAAGTTCGATGCCAACATCGAAACCAACACCACCAAATCCACCGGCAAGAGCGTGGACAACGGTGGCCGCGTCGAAGTCAACGCCAACGCCCAACTGCTGAAAAACGGCGACAACTTCGTCAACGCCAAGGGCACGATCGAGATCCCGCTGACCGGCGACAAGGTGAACGTGGCCGACGCTTGGATCCAGTTCGGCAACAGCGCCGCCGACCTGAAGATTGGTCGCTTCGAAGCGGTTGACCTGTTCCCGCTGGGCAAGGATGTGGTGGTGGAAGGCGCAGGCGCGGCCAGCGGTTACCGCGCCAACGCCCTGCGGGGTCGTTTTGCAGACGGCCAAATGCACGCGGCCATTGGCCTGAACGCCGGCGCCGGTCTGCGCGCTGAGCTGGGCGTGGTGACCAAGAAAGACACCACCCGCAAAGCCTACGGCGTGCGCCCCACCCTGACCTACGCAGCAGGCCCCCTGACCTTGCGCGCTGGTGTGGAATCCATCAAGACCGAGGGTTCGACCGCCGCCGCACAAACAGGCATCGGCCTGTCGGCTGGCTACGCCCTCAACGACAGCACCTACCTGAACGTGAACTACGCCAAGAACAGCAAGGCAGACGCACAGTCTTTTGGTGCCAACGTGACCTTTGGTGCCGCCGGTGTGGGCCTGATCCAGGACAAGGACGGCTCGGACAAGCAGACCACTTTCTACGCCGCTTACAGCTTCCCGCTGTTTGGCATCAAAGGCGCCACCATCACCCCCGCCATCAGCCGCTCCACCGGCACCGATGTGGACGGCGTGACCGCCCTGCGTGTTCGTCTGAACTACGCGTTCTGAGTGTGAGAAAGCCGTGTTGCAACGTTCTGGCCCCAACAGCAACACGGTGAGTGTTTTTACTCCAAGGTGAGGCTTTTCGGACGGACACTCCGGTGTCTGTCCGTTTTTTCTTGTGTTGATCCCGTTTCAGAAAGAGAGACAAACCATGCGCAAACTGTTTGCCCCATCGGCCCTGCTGGCTCTGGTGACCCCGTTCATGATGGCCAGTGCCAACGCCGCCACCGTCACCATCTCCTGCGGCTCTGTCGGTCAGGACTTTGACTTCTGCAAAAAGCACACCGAAGAGTGGTCCAAAAAGACCGGCCACACGGTCAAACTGTTCACCATCCCCAACAGCACCACCGACATCCTGGCGCTGTTCCGCCAAATGTTCGCCGCCAAGTCCAGCGATCTGGACGTGATCAACGTGGATGTGGTCTGGCCCGGCATCATCAAGGACCATCTGGTCGATCTGAAGCAATACAGCAAAGGCGCCGAAAAAGAGCACTTCCCCGCCATCGTGGCCAACAACACGCTGGACGGCAAACTGCTGGCCATGCCTTGGTTCACCGACGCCGGCCTGCTGTATTACCGCAAAGACCTGCTGGACAAGTACGGCGTGAAAGCGCCCACCACTTGGGAAGAACTGGCCAGCGCCGCCAAGAAAATCCAAGACGGCGAACGTGCGGCCGGCAACAAAGACTTTCAAGGTTTTGTCTTTCAGGCCAAGGCCTATGAAGGCCTGACCTGCGATGCGCTGGAGTGGGTGTACAGCTACAACGGCGGCACCATCGTCGACGACAAAGGCAACGTCACCATCAACAACGCCAACGCCGCCAAAGCCCTGAAAACCGCCGCCTCGTGGGTGGGCACCATCGCACCCCAAGGTGTGCTGAACTACGCTGAGGAAGAAGCGCGTGGCGTGTTCCAAAACGGCAACGCCGCCTTCATGCGCAACTGGCCCTATGCCTGGTCGCTGGGCAACGGCAAGGACAGCAAGATCGCTGGCAAGATCGGTGTGTCCGCCCTGCCCAAGGGTGGCGCAGACGGCAAAAACGCCGCCACCCTGGGCGGCTGGCAGTTGGCGGTGAGCAAGTACTCCAAGAACCCCGAGGCCGCCGCTTCTCTGGTGATGTACATGACCAGCCCCGAAGTGCAAAAAGAGCGCGCCATCAAGGGTTCGTACAACCCCACCATCCCTGCTCTGTACAAGGACAAAGATGTGCTGGCCGCCACCCCGTTCTTTGGCGATCTGTACAACGTGTTCACCAGCGCTGTGCCGCGCCCGGCCACCGTCACCGGCCTGAAGTACAACGAAGTGAGCGCCGCTTTCTGGAACGCCACCCACGATGTGCTCTCGGGCAAATCGTCGGCCGAAGACAGCTTGAAGCGCCTTGAAGGCCGCCTGAACCAGATCAAGCGCGGCAAGTGGTGAACTGTTGACCCCCACGCTCCGCTGTGCGGGTCGCTGCCCCCCTAGGGGGCGCGATTCGCCTTGGGGCGGCCCGGCGGCGATTCCTTTGGCCGCCGGGCTTGACCGTTTGAATCTGGGACACCTCTTACCATGCAGAACAAGACCCGCACAGCTTGGCTGTTTCTGGCGCCCATGCTGGTCGTGCTGACCCTGGTGGCGCTGTGGCCGCTGGGACGAACCATCTGGTTCAGCCTGACGGACGCCAACATCAACAACCTCTCCGAGATCAACTTCGTCGGTCTGGAGAACTACTTTGGCGACTACGGCCTGTTCGCCAACCCCAACCACACCGATGGTTTTTGGGCGAGCGACTGGGGCTTGTCGATCGTCAACACGCTGAAATTTGCGGTGGTGTCGGTGACACTCGAAACCCTGTTGGGTCTGGGTGTGGCGCTGCTGCTGAACCAAGAATTCAAAGGCCGCGCTTGGGTGCGGGCCGCGGTGCTGGTGCCGTGGGCCATTCCCACCATTGTGTCGGCCAAGATGTGGGGCTGGATGCTGCACGACCAGTTTGGTGTCATCAACCAATGGCTGTTCGACTGGGGCCTGATCGCGGAAAAGATCGCCTGGACCGCCCAACCCGAATACGCGCTGTGGACGGTGGTGATGGTCGACGTGTGGAAGACCACACCGTTCATGGCCCTGCTGATTTTGGCCGCGCTGCAAACCCTGCCCAAAGATTGTTATGAGGCCGCCAAGGTCGACGGCGTGCACCCACTGCGGGTGTTCTGGAAGGTGACGCTGCCGCTCATCAAGCCCGCGCTCATGGTGGCGGTGATCTTCCGTCTGCTCGACGCGTTGCGCGTGTTCGATCTGATCTATGTACTGACCTCGAACAACAACAGCACGATTTCCATGTCGGGATTTGTGCGCCGCGAAATGGTGGACAACGGTTACATGGGATACGGATCGGCGGCGTCCACCGCCTTGTTCCTGATCATTGGTTTGTGCACCGTGGCCTTTATCAAGCTCGGCCGCATGAAGAACGAGGACTGACCCATGCACACCTCTTTGCACTGGCGCGTGGCGCTGTACCTGACCGCTGCTGTGGTGGTGGTGATCTCGGTGTTTCCCTTTCTGTATGCGGTGAGCACCTCGTTCAAAAGTGGATCGGCCCTGTTCGACCCCAGCCTGTTTCCCGCCACGTGGTCATTGGGCAACTACGTCTCGCTGTTCACGGTGGCTGAGCAACCGTTTGGCAAACACATCGTCAACTCGGTCATGGTCTCGGCCTTGGTGGTGGTGATTTCGCTGTTCATCGGCGTGACCGCCGCTTATGCGCTGGGCCGCATCAACTTCCAAGGCCGAGGGCTGTTGCTGGGCGCGGTGCTGGCGGTGTCGATGTTTCCGCAAGTCGCAGTGCTCGCCGGCATGTTCGAGCTGATGCGTTTTCTGGGCCTCTACAACAAGGCGCTGGGTTTGGTCTTGCCCTACATGATTTTCACCCTGCCCTTCACCGTGTGGGTGCTGACCACCTTCATGAAGCAACTGCCCAAAGAGCTGGAAGAGGCCGCCATCATGGACGGCTGCAGCCCGTGGCGCATCATCAAAGACGTGTTCCTGCCGCTGCTGTGGCCCGCCTTGGTGTCCACCGGGCTGCTGGCCTTCATCGCCGCTTGGAACGAGTTTTTGTTCGCGCTGACCTTTGTGCTCGACAACAACGAGCGCACTGTGCCGGTGTCGATCTCGCTCCTCTCCGGCGCCAGCAAGTACGACATCCCCTGGGGCAACATCATGGCCGCGTCGGTCTTGGTGACGCTGCCGC
>JACCDG010493921.1_pt1 | contig 13779 bp, 16 predicted proteins | sample 7442471 | NCBI WGS metagenome assembly JACCDG01 (sample SAMN15323444, study PRJNA562643) | freshwater metagenome | isolation source: river surface water | place: USA:Blue River Watershed | collected 2017-08-17
GCGGTAATGGACGTAATCTTATCTATCTCGCAAAAGAATTCGGTATGAAGGGTGTCGGTGTAGACATTTCGGCTGCCGCAATCGCACAAGCTAGACGAGCTTCAATTAATATTCCTATCACCTACCATGTAGCAAGCGCGGGTGCACCCTTTACTGTACCTGATGCATCACAAGTACTTTCCCTCGATATGATGACGTCGCACTTTCTTAGCAAAGAAGAACGTACCAAGCTACGAGATGAACTCCATCGAGTCCTCATCCCTGGCGGCTGGTTGTTTATGAAAACCTTCCTCAAAGACGAAGACCTCCATACAGCCCGTCTCCTCAAGGATCATCCCGGAGAAGAGTTAGGAAGTTACATCCATCCAGTAATGGGTGTGGCTGAATACGTGTATACCGAAGACGAACTTGTTTCGTTTTTGTCTGAGAAATTTATCATCAGAAAAATTTACCGTTCGCACCGACACGCAGTAAAAGGCGGAGCAGGTAAACGTCGAACGATATCTATTTACGCCGAAAAAGATTACGGTGTCGCTCGAGGAACAAAAGACTAACTTCGCTACTCAGGAATTGTTCCATACTCCATACCAGCCTTTACTGAGGCATCAGCATCGGTGAACGGTACCGTAGCAGGTGGAATAAACACACTCCCATCAACAGCTTCCCACTCTGTACAGGTGTACTTTACAGATTCATCAAGCGCAATTGGCTCTTTGGTAGGAATGTCAGAGTCACGTACAGTCAGGTCTGACTTAAAGCCAATCGTTTTGGTATCGATTGTGGTCCAAACAAAAAGCATGTCTGTATCAACAATCATTGACGACACTATTTTCCCACCAAGCTCTGGTGCCGGCACCATGAAGTCGCCTCGAAGCTTTCCGTCGTGAGTGAAATAAGTACCCTCAATATTTCCTTCCGCTTCACTCCGCTCAAGTACTATCTGGCACTCAAGACTTTTTCCTTGTTTGGCAAGTGCAGCCAAAGTTTCAATACCAGAAAACGGCTCCTTACCCGCTGGCGTACCCACCCCTTCCACATTTACCTGCTCAACTTCTTCAATAACTGCTGCCGGTTTTTCTCCTTTAAACAAAACAAAAGCTCCAAGCGCAATTATGCCTGCAATAATTATGTACGGTGCGAATTTTTTCATACCACTAGTATACCACCGCAAGGATGGATAAATTGTTGAACTTGTGGCATAATCATGACAATGAAATTAAAAGTAGCCCTCATTCGCGGACTCTTAGTCCTAGTATTGGTTTTCTGTGTGCTTGCAACTGCAGGGATTGGCGCTCTTTTAGAATCGAAACGAGTGGCTTTCCATGAGTCTATTCTCCCCCTACCGAAGCCTGTGACTGAAGCTCCGGCCGCTCCGTTTCCGGTAAGTGTCGACCCGGCTACACAAACCATCGCTACCGAGGACCTTCTCAACAACCAGGTAGTTGAAACTTTGGCCATTAGTGACGAAAAGCCCGATACTATTCGCGAAAAGATTGTTGCTTTTTTCTATAAAAAAGAGTGGTATCAAAATCTCGCGTCTCCCGTCAGTCGAGTGGTTGTCATATGGCCAGGAGAACGGAAGGAAGAAGTAGTTCAGTATACCGGGGACGTCCTTCGTTGGAATAATGCAGAGCGCGCCGAATTCTCTAAGCTTGTATCCGGAAGTGAGCCGGCACTATCAGAAGGAAAATTCTATCCTGGACAATATGTCGCCCACAGAGAAGCTACCCCAGAAGAAGTTGCAAATCTCATTACGACCAAATTCGAAGCTGATGTCTTGAGTCGTTATACTCCAGAGGTTGCCGAAAAAGTTCCACTGGAAGACGCACTAACTATTGCTTCCCTTCTCGAACGTGAAGCAAGTGACTTCGAGAATATGCGAGAAATTTCAGGTGTTATTTGGAATCGTCTGTTTATCGACATGCCGCTTCAGCTTGATGCAACACTTCAGTATGCAAAGGCTGGTACGCAAGGAGAAAAAAGTTGGTGGCCAATGCCAAAACCGGCCGATAAATATTTGAAATCTCCATACAACACCTACGCCAACGTGGGCTTGCCACCAGGTCCAATCGCCAATCCTTCTGCCGCTGCGGTGTTGGCCGCACTCAACCCCCACCCAACTGATTGTCTCTTTTACTTTCACGACCGACACGAAGGCTATCACTGTTCTCTCACCTATGAAGAACACGTGCGAAAGCTAAAAATCCACTACGGACGCGGGCGCTAGGAAACGTTGCAGACGTTTCCTTTTTTGATTTCAGCGACCAGCTTTTTTGTTGCATAGACCAGTAATACAATTCCGACTATACCGATTTCTACACCATCAAAAGGTAGGGACAATATTGCTGTAGCTCCCGCAGTTGCCAAGACAGAGGTGAGGATAATCGATCCGCACCCCGCACAACCAATACCAAAGAGACCTGCAACGATACCTCCCACGGAAGCTGCTGAAATATGTGTGACTTTCACCCCCTTACCCGTTGTTCGAATATATAGTGTCAAAAGTGCAGCATTAAGACCAGCCAAAAACGCCGTTATGAGTGCGATACTACCAGACACCCACGTCTGATTACTCAAAAGCGAGCCATACAGCGATATAAGCAATCCTCCTTTTGTAGCAAGAGTAACTGCATCGTCAAACCAAACGAGCGCAAGAAGTTTTGCGTTTGGTAGCACCACAACGACAGTTAATACAAACAAAAACACACTAACCCCTACACCAAGGGCTCGTGTGTCTTTTGTTACTTTTCTAAGTATCGCTACCATTATGCCGCTGATTGAAGAGCGACTTCAATCATCTGCTCGATTGCACTAGCTGGCTGGGCGCCATTTATTGGGTATGTTTTTCCGTCAGGACCAATCAACACACTCCACGGTGTACCACGACCACCAGTCTCTACTGCGTCTGCCACATCTTCTTCTACTGCTGCTTTTGTTTCTTCGCTCTCAAAACATTTTGAAAACGCAGCTGCATTTACTCCTGATTCTGCAGCGAGAGCAGGAATGACTTTTGTGATGTCTGTTCGGTCGTTTGTCAGTGTTTCTTCAAAATACCGGTCGGTAAAGGTCCAGAACGCCGCATCTCCACCAAGCTTCCCAACACACTCAGAAGCAATCGCCACCGGCATGGCTTTTTGGTGTAGCTGCTCTAATGGGAACTGTCGATATACCCAGGCAACTTTGTCACCATACTTAGCGACAACCGTCTTCATCACATCATGATGACGCTTACAAAATGGACACTCAAAGTCAGAATACTCAACAATCTTAACCGGTGCATTGATATTACCCTTTACCCAGTCCGCCTCTGTAACTGGATTAATTTTATCGCTCGTATCTGCAACCGGAGCCTCTTTGGCAGTATTCTTAACCACACCACCCGCCGCTGGGGCTGAAGACCCGGTACCAAAATACAATCCAAGACCAATCGCAATTCCAGCAATCACAATTGAAAGTGGAATGAGTAAATCCTTTATTGCTACAGCTGATTCTTTCGTAGTACCGGTGGTTGGTGTCTCTTCTGACATACGTTTCAAAAATTACAATAATGTGACTAGTATACACTATCCTACGCAGCTTCAACTTCTTCAATTTCAAACGACAGTATTGATGCCACATGGGATGGACTAGCGGGCGCGTCAAAATGGAACTGCCCAGAAAAACACTTTCCGGCCAAAAATAACGGCACCCAGTGCTCATCGTCAGGCCACATATCTGAAAACGGGATATCAGCAGGCAAAAACCACTCAGGTCTCATCTCTTCAGTTTCTACCGGCTCACCCAAAAAATCTGTCACCGAAAAGATGTGTACCTCAAGAACAAGGGGATCGCTCTCAAAACTAAACGTAAGCACCCCTCGCTTCTGTAACTCTTCTGCCGCAAGACCGACTTCTTCAAAAAGTTCTCGCCTAGCTGCTTGTTCAATAGTTTCGTCTCCTTCTATCTTTCCACCAAACCCATTCCATCTTCCAGCACCAAATCCTCGCTTCTTCATCCCCAACAGCAACAGCCCGTTACGCTCTATCATTACCAACGTCAGTGGTATTTTTATCATACTGCCACAGTATAACGTAAAAAAATACGGCCCCATAGGGCCGTATTTTGCATTGCGTAAAGTAGCTAAACTAAACGGACAAGCACCTGATACATACGCACGGTATCCGCTTCAAGATACAACATCGGCTTGCCCCGAATCAACCAGCCCAAGCTTATCAATTCAGAGACCTGCTCACAAAAAGACCGAGTTGTGTCGCCCTCGACAATCTTGTAACACTTAGGAGTGACAACTCCGGAATCTCGAGATACACGATCTGGATCAATCACCAGCTGGCAAAATGTTGTCATTGGACCATCAGGCTGAATACAAGTCAGGCCTCCCACTAGCTCATACCCGTCTTCTTCGATGGCTTCTTGAACACGTTCACCCAACGCCGCTGGACTGGATGCAGTTAGTGCTCTGTAGGGCAATCTAGATGTTGAAGAACTTCCCATGTCCCTTTCCTTTCATATTCAAGTGACCATTGATTTATAACTTCTTTCAAATGCAATGTCCAGACCACACGTTCACTAAAATCCCACCCAAGCGAAACTATTCAACTTCAGTCACAAAGCCTCCGTACGCCATCCGCTTCATATCAAATGGCATATTCATTGGCTTGTCTGCATACTTTTTGTCAAAGTAAGCCATCACCTTTTTATTAATCTCATTTCGTTCTTTTTTAGAAGCAAACACAATAAACGAAAACCACACTTCTTCCCCTTCTTTGGCTTTTGACATCTTTGGAAAAGTGAAACTGACGTGTGGTGGTGTCACATCATCCGCGCGACACTCTTTGTAATCAAGCGCACCAAATTTCTTCCAAACACTAGCTGCTTCGCGTGCAATCTTCTTATATTCATTTCTCTTCTCTGCGGGAATAGTGAGGACAAATCCATCAACGTACGTTTTCATATTATTTAAGCAAAGAAACTTGTAAGTAATGCAATCACAATCATAGTCACCAATGGATATAACGCATCTGCAAAGAACTTCTGCCACGCGATTGCTCGGTCATAATTCCCCCACAAAATATGACCTCCAACAGTCGGTACGATGAAGCAGAGCCAGTTAAAGACAATAAATCCTAAAGCTGCGGAAAATGGTACACCATTTTGCATACTCATAGTGACAATGAGCACTACCGCGATGGATGTTAGGAACGAGAGAAGCATTTGGGCGCCATAAATTTTTGGCATGGTTGGCTTCGCTTCCGCAATTTTCTTTGCTTGTTCTTCCGGTGAAAGCGTATCAAAGCCAAGGTGCCGCATATGCAGTCGACCCATCGGACTTTGCGGCATGTGCCAGAGTGTCCCTACCACAATAGATATAACGACTCCTGCTAATGCTAATAGAATGAGTGTTGGTGTAATCATACGTAACTTCTTAATACTAATGTATTAAAAGTGTAGCATGGTTGAAATCAAAGCCGCATCTGCGACAGTAGATGCGGCTTTGGGATTGCTGCCGGACAGGGACTCGGTCACGAGTTACTAACTACAATTGTTCGCTACGCTCCAATTATAGTAAGTACTCTCGACCCCGGCTCGCTGTTCGTTGCGGCGGGCTAAAGCCGCTCCTCACAACGCTGCGCCTTTCTCGTCCTTGTCAGAGTGGCGAGTACAGAAAAAGCAGGCATGAAGCCTGCTTTTTCTGTACTCGCTGCCGGACAGGGACTCGAACCCCGATAGACGGTACCAGAAACCGTAGTCCTACCTTTAGACGATCCGGCAAAAGATCTCTTTTAGAAAATTACTGGTGGCACTATACTGCCAGAATCTAGGAAAGTTTCAAGTCAGTTCCCCACCTGCCAGTCGCAAACGTTTGGTGAGGGGTTTGGCTCATATATCATTTTGGTAACACTTCCGTTCTTAATTGAAAGCACTTTGAGAAAGCGCGCGACCGCCTGGAACGGATTCATCATTCGTTTATCGCACGCATGGGCTAAGAAAAAGTTGATAAAAACAGAATGCGAAACAACCACTACTCGTGCGTCGTGCGGATACTTTGCCAGAACAGCTTGTGCGGCTTCAATTCGATTTCGTAAATCTCTGTATGATTCCCCACCATATTTTTTGTGATTGGTGAAACCGAAGTACCACATGGTGTAAAACCAGAGCGAGCCGAGACTTTTATGGAAATTACCATTGAGGTGTACCGGGCGTTCAAGCTCACGAAACACTTCGCTTGTTTCCGGAATTATATCGAGCGACAACCCAATAATCTGAGCCGACTCGACTGCACGCAGCACCGAACTTGAAAGCAGATGTGTGGGTTGTAGTTCTTTCAACACTGCTGTTGCTTCGATGATTTGTTGTTTTCCTTTTTGAGTTAGCGGTGTAGCTACCGACTGGTGCCGATGTGCTACATTCCCCTCTGTCTCTCCATGTCTAATGAGATAAATTTCCATACTACCCTTCAAAACTGTCTATAACGGCAATCTCAAGCGGAAGTTGTGGGATTGGTGAACGATTCATATGTTCCATAGCTCCAAGGAGTTTTAGTAGCATATGAGAATTAAGTGGCGATGGACCACTGGCGTATGTTCGTAGCTTTTCTTGTGACTCCGGACCAAAGGCAGACAAAATTGCCCCACTTTGTGACGGCAGGTTGCGTAGCAGCATTACCGCTCGAATGTGCTCAAGTAATAATCGCACAAACAATTTCATATTGACGGGACCAGCAGTTACCACCTGAATCACTTCGAGTGCTCGTTCTTTATCCTTCATGTGAAGCGCATGAAGAAGTTCAAGAATACTCGAAGTTTTTGGTGCTCCAATAATTGCCGCCACCTCGTCACTGCTACCAATCGCATCGCCAGAAGCGAGGATGACTTTTTGAATAATACCTAGCGCGTCTCTAAATGAGCCATCTGCTGCAAGTGCAACCAAATCACCGGCTTCAGTCGATAATGTGAAGCCTTCTTTTTTTGCAACATCAATCGCAAGCTGTGTGAGTACCGCCCGTGATGGCGAATTAAATCGAAATACCTGACAGCGTGAAAGAATGGTATCTAAAAGTTTTTCCTCCTCGGTGGTTGCCAAGATAAAGATGACGTGAGCTGGCGGCTCTTCAAGCGTCTTCAAGAGTGCGTTAAACGCTTCTTTGGTGAGCATGTGTACCTCGTCTATGATATACACCTTGTATGGTGACTCATACGGCATGGTATACACTGCTTCTTTAAGCTCGCGAACATCATCAATACCCCGATTCGAGGCTGCGTCCATTTCGTATATGTCTAAATCACTGGCACCAACCGCATGAGCAAAGATGCGAGCAAGGGTAGTCTTGCCTGTTCCTCTCGTTCCAGAAAAAAGCAGTGCGTGCGGGATTGTTCCTTTTTTAATTGCACCTTCTAAAACCGTGACGATATGAGACTGGTCACGAACTTCACTAAAATCTTGCGGTCGGTACTTACGATACAATGCTGTTGCTTCTGACATGAAAGGTAGTATACCACGATAAAGCCGACCACCCTTTTGGGGTGGTCGGCTTTATGTCAACTTATTTAACTGCTTTTTTGGCGGTCTTTGCTACCTTCTTGGCGGTAGTCTTTACATCCTTTACGGCTGCTTTGGCTTCTTTCTTCACTGTCTTAGATGCAGTCTTGGCAGTCTTCTTTAGTGGTGCAGCTGCCTTTTCAATCTGCTTCCAGTGATCTTTCATTTCTTTTGAAAACTCAAGAATGTCTTTCTTGCTTGCATTCTTTGCACCAGCATACGCTCCTGAAACTGACTTAATCAAATCTGCATACTGCTTCTCTGTCATTTCCTCTGCGTCTTCAAGCTTTTCAAGCACTTCGGCTTTTGCCTTGAGTGCCCAGCTCTTTACCTGCTTGCGATTCTTCGCGGCATTCTTACTTCCGTAAAGGAAAAAAGCACCCGCTGCTGCAACAGCTGCAGCTCCTAGACCAACCCCTACTGCTGCGGCACTTGTCTTCTTTGCAGCTAGCTTCTTTCCTTCTGATTTATTTGCCATGGTGTGTGTTACTTAAAAATAGATTAATCCTCATCAACGGTACGTGAACGTTTTTTCTTTTTTGTTCCAAACACTAGTCCCATAATAGTCGAGACAAGTCCGCCAGTTGCGACAAGCTTACGCACATGAGCTACATCTTCTGACATCGTCTCACTCGCAGCATCAATCCGCTCAAGAATTGAACGGACCGTCTTCATAATTTTGTAAATTTGAAACAAAATCATTGTCACCACGATACAAAAAACTACCGTTGCGAGACTGGCAATGTAAAAGAAAATATTTGCTTGAAGTACTTCACTCATCACTACTAGTCTAGCGCGTTTTTAGGTTGTTTCTTCAAAAATGCGTGGACAACCGCTTCCACTGAAGCAGCATCATTCTGTTGCATCAACTCCCCACGAAACTCAGCGGCTCCAGGAAAACCGTTTACATACGCTTTGTAGTGCTTCTTCATGACAGCAAAGTTTTTATGCGGGAGTAACACTTCAAATAATTTCGTATGCTCCACCATAACCCCAAGCCGCTCGGCAAGTGAAATGTACTCGACACCTTCTTCACCCACCTCATGTGAGAGAAGCTTTTCCCTATCTACACCGCTGGTTGGGAGTGCATTGAGTCTGTGTGGTAATCGCTTTGTTGGATGAAAAAACCACGGATTCCCAAAAAGAGCCCGGCCAATCATGGCTCCGTCTGCACCTGATTTTGCTACTTTTTCTCTGGCGTCATCCATAGACAGCACATCGCCGTTACCGATGATGCGAGTATGCGGTGCAAGGGTGTCGCGCAGAGCGACGACTCGCGCAACCCGCTCCCACTGTGCAGGTGCTTTGCTCATTTCTTTTCTCGTACGAGCGTGAATGGTAAGTGCCGCAATATTTTCAGCCAGCAGTACGGGAATCCAGGTATCAATTTCGTCTGTATTGTACCCAATGCGAGTTTTTACCGAGACCGGAATGCCGCCTTCATCGCTCTTGGCACCACGTTTTGCAGCACGGATTATCTCTTGAGCCACAGCTGGTGTTTTTATCATGGCCGAGCCACAGCCTTGCTTCTCAATCGAGCGGTCGGGACAACCCATATTGATATCAATACCATCAAAGCCAAGTTCAAGACAAAGCTTTGCCGCGTATTCCATATGCTCAGGATTACTGGTAAAAAGTTGCGCGACAACCGGCCGCTCTGCTTCAGTGTAAATAAGGTCAGCCATCAACTTCGCTTTCCCTTCCGGTGTCGCGCGCACGAGTCCGTCAGCGGCGACAAACTCTGTCCACATCACATCAGGCTTGCCGTACGTAGCAAGAATACGACGAAAGGCTGCGTCTGTGACATCAGCCATCGGCGCAACCACAAAACATGGCGTGGGTAGCTTTTCCCAAAAATTCATCACCAGACTTTATCAGTCAATACAAAAAACTCAAGTTACTCCGCAGGAGCTGTTTCGGACAGAGCTTCACGGATAGTTTCCTCACTAGCAATAACTGGCTCACTGGTAGCCGGGTTTGGTGACGCAGATTCAGTTTCAGTAGCCGGAGAACTTGAAGCCATAGTCGAAGAAGCACTTACCTCTGTGGTAACTTCATTCACAAACACCTTGCTCCCAAAACGCAAATCGATGTATTCAAAGTTACCTGGTTTAATGTGCGCAAATTGCTCCGACCCTAAAACAGTCAAAAGGTTACTCACTGTTTCATCAGCTGGCTGCTTCAAAGAAACCTTAAACTCACCGCCATCAACAATGGTGAGGAAGGCGTCGCCAGCAGCATCAATATCGGCCCGCTTCACAAACCACTTGTTTGTTGCAAATTTTTCTTTTAATTCGATGATTCTTTTAAACTCTTCGGGGTTAAAAGGAGTTGCGTGCACTTCTGGTTCCTTGCCAATAGCTGTGACCCGAAGAAAACTTCCCCCGATAAGGCCGGGCGCCTTTGAGAAGGCATACCCACCCTCATCAAGGAAGTAACAGTTACTAGTGTCTGTCTCAGAACACCAGAGTGCAGACGGCTCATACTCAGAAAATTCTATATGGAGTTCTTTCCCTCCTTTACGAATTACCCGAACATCTTTCACTCGGGGCACTGCTTCTAAAGCGGCCACTATTTCTTCATATGGATAGGTAAAGGCAAAGGTACGAGGAATTATCTTCAGATATGTTCCTGAAATCTTTTCTCGTACGACTCTTTCGATTTCTCCATGTTCAATTGTTTCTCCTCCGGTGACTGTAATTTCTCTGATGGTAAACGCATCAATCCGAGATCCATACCACACACTCACAATAAGCATGCCGAAAAACGCGGCAATCATCAGACCAACGATTATTTGGCGCATGAGTAAGACGGTGCTCGGACTCACGCTCTTGTACGGGCGTGGCTTCATGGCGAAATAATAGCATGAAAAAAATGGCCAAAATGCACTGACGTGCATTTTGGCCATTTTCCATGAAAACATGATTCGAGTGTACTAGATTTGAGCGTCCGCGAGATTACTCGCTCACTGCAGCCACCTTACATCCAAGCGTGTGAAAATCTAGTTCACTCGTGCAGCACTACCCAATCTGCTCCTTCCCGAAGTACGGTCGAAGCACTGGTGGAATCTTGATTGATCCGTCAGCTTGTTGGAAGTTTTCAATCAACGACACGAGAATACGTGGGGTTGGGATAGCGGTACAATTGAGCGAATGAGCATAGCGTACCTTTCCATCTGTATCACGATACCGAATGTTAAAGCGGCGAGTCTGAAAATCATGGAAGTACGATGCTGAACTGATTTCTCGATAGGTTTTTTCTCCCGGGACCCAGAGTTCAATATCGTACTTCTTCACCTGTCCCTGACCCAAGTCACCTCCGCAATTAACCACTGTGTGATACGGAATATTGAGGGATTCGATAAATTCTTCCGTATTCCGGTTGAGCTCTTCATGTAATCTAACACTTTCGGCATGAGAAGCCTCACAAAGGACGACTTGTTCAAGTTTATAAAATTCGTGTACGCGGATAAGTCCCTTTGTATCCTTTCCATGACTCCCCGCTTCACGTCGGTAACACGGTGAAAAGCCGAGATACTTAATTGGAAACTGACCCTGTTCGAGAATTTCATCTGAATGATAGCCCATTACTGAAACTTCAGCGGTCCCGATAAGATAATCTTCATCTTGTGTCTTGTAGACATCATCAGCTTCGTTTGGAAGATGGCCCGTACCGTACAAGTTCGCTTTACGGACAATTGTCGGCGGAATAACAGGTACAAACCCTTTTTGTTGGAAGAAATCATTGGCGTAATTCCAAATTGCCCACGAGAGACGAGCACCATCACCCATGAGGTAGTATCCGCGAAACCCGTGCACCTTACTCCCTCGCTCAAAATCCACCATACCGTGTTTGGTCATGAGCTCAACGTGATCCTTTGCCTCAAATGAAAATGTAGTCTTCTCACCCCAAACTTTCACTTCTTCGTTATCTGCGTCACTGGTACCATCTGGAACGGTCATGTCTGGAATATTTGGCACTTGCAGCATCAGTTTTTGCCACTCTTCCATCACTGGCTTTATGACTTCTTCATCTGCTTGTATATCTGCCTTCAGAATCTGCATGTCAGCAATGAGTTGTTGACGAAGCACAGGATCAGCAGTTGTTGGAATTGCATCGGAAGCTTTTTTTTGTTCAGCACGTTTGGTTTCAAGGCGCGACATTATGACGCGACGTTCGTCATCAACCTTCACGAGGCGATCGATATCAATGGTAATTTTCTTCTTAGTAGCCGCCATCTTTACGATATCGACGTTCTCTCGGATGAATTTAATGTCTAGCATAGTATGTAATCTACGTAGCGGTCATTATACACGAATCTAATAATGTTAGAATCGTCGTATGTCCTTTCCTATTACAGAAGTCTCGACTGCGGAATTTCCTCTGCTGTTGCGGGAAATTCCGCAGCCACCGAAGTCACTCAACTACCGCGGCTCTCTCCCATCCGCTCACATCACTCTCCTCACCGTTGTTGGCTCTCGCAAGTACACCACGTACGGAAAGCAAGTTGTTGATGAACTCATCGGTGGCCTGAAGGGTTATCCAGTCGGCATCGTGTCAGGCTTGGCGCTTGGTATCGATTCGCTTGCGCACGAGGCAGCTCTTAAACATAATCTATATACCCTCTCAATCCCTGGCAGCGGTCTTGCTGATGGGGTGCTGTATCCAGCAACCCATAAACTACTCGCACGACGCATTCTTGAATCAGGTGGTGGACTACTTTCAGAATTTGCACCAGACTTTCGCGCTACCGAGTGGAGCTTTCCACAACGTAATCGTCTCGTCGCTGGTATCAGCAAGGCAACGCTCCTTATAGAAGCAGCTGAAAAATCTGGCACGCTTATAACCGCCAGAATGGCGACTGATTACAATCGCGAGTTACTCGTCGTGCCAGGTAGTATTTTTTCTAAAACCTCAAACGGTGTGCACCAATTCCTCAAACTCGGGGCGACACCGGTGACAACCGCAAAAGATATTTTGGATGTGTTAGGAATTGAAGAAGCAACGGCAGAGGCTACGCCTCTGCCGTTGCTTTCGGAGGAAGAGCAAAAACTCATTTCTCTTCTCGATGAACCACGTCATCGTGATGAACTCATTCGTTTACTTAAAATGGATACTGCGAAAGCTGGACAATTACTTATGATGATGGAACTCTCTGGGTACATTTCTTCTCATAATAATATCTACCGTCCCCGAATCTGATTTGACACAATTTGTATTTCCTAGTATTTGTTACGAAACTAATATATGAGTAAAAAGACATTGGTCATCGTGGAATCGCCGGCCAAGGCGAAAACTATCGAAAAATACCTGGGCGAAGGCTACACGGTACTTTCGTCTATTGGTCATGTGCGTGACCTTCCAAAAAGCAATAATGATGCTGTCGATATCGAGGGTGGCTTCATTCCACGCTACATCGTTTCTCCGGACAAAACCAAGGTAATCGCTGGCCTTAAGGCAGCAGCCAAAAAAGTTGATGAGGTACTCCTGGCATCCGACCCAGACCGAGAAGGAGAAGCAATTGCGTGGCATGTGGCTGAACTCGTGAAAGACGTAAACGACAACCTTAAACGTGTCGCCTTCAACGAAATCACCAAGGACGCCGTACTTGAAGCAATCGCAAAACCTCGTGATTTGAATATAAATCTTAAAGAAGCCCAGGAAGCTCGTCGAGTACTCGACCGTCTTGTAGGCTACGACCTTTCAGGGCTCATCTGGAAAAAAGTTCGGTATGGACTTTCAGCTGGACGTGTACAATCACCCGCTTTGCGTATTGTTATGGAACGAGAGCGAGAAATTCGTGCATTTGTTCCCGAAGACTATTTCGTCCTCACTGCAAATCTCAAGAAAGATACAGCAATTATTCCGTTTGCTTGTACTACCGAACCAAAAGAAGCCCCAGAGGCGGAGCGTATCAAAAACGTCGGGGAAGCTCATTCGTGGAAGGTAATAGATATAAAAGGGACAGAAGCAAGTCGTGCCCCGCGGCCACCTTTTACGACATCCACCCTACAACAAGCTGCTTCAACGAGGTTGGGCTTCTCACCGTCACGCACTATGGGGGCAGCCCAAAAGCTCTACGAAGCGGGACATATCACCTATATGCGTACTGACAGCACTACTATGAGTGCCCAAGCACAAAAGCAAATCCTTGCGATGCTTCAGGCGGATTTTGGTAAAGACTACGTACAACCACGCACCTACAACACCAAAAGTAAATCTGCCCAAGAGGCCCATGAAGCA
>JACCDG010417048.1_pt1 | contig 13778 bp, 10 predicted proteins | sample 7442471 | NCBI WGS metagenome assembly JACCDG01 (sample SAMN15323444, study PRJNA562643) | freshwater metagenome | isolation source: river surface water | place: USA:Blue River Watershed | collected 2017-08-17
AAAATCCCAATCATTTGATTTATCTCCACAGCATCGTCTCCGAGAGTATTGATGGTGGAAAAAGTTGGACGACCATGCTTCCCTATTGGGGAGTGCATCCTGATCACCATGCCTTTTGGTGGAATCCAAACAACACCCTTGAAATGTGGGAAGGCAATGATGGCGGATTAAACGTGAGCCGCGATGGAGGGAAGAATTGGGATTTTATTCCCAACCTTCCTTTGGGTCAATTTTATCATGTCCATTATGATCACCAAACGCCATACAATGTATACGGTGGTTTACAAGACAACGGAACTTGGAAAGGTCCCGGCTACGTTTGGCATTCCAACGGAATCTTGGACAGCGATTGGCAGGAACTGTATTTTGGTGATGGCTTTGATGCGGTTCCTGATCCCTCTGATGAAAACTATGTCTATGTGCTTTCACAAGGTGGAAATATGGGAAGGGTCAATGCCACTACTGGCGAGGAACAATTTGTCCAACCTGTGCATCCAGAAGGGAAACCATTGCGTTTCCACTGGAATACAGGAATAAGCAGTGATCCTTTAGTAGAGAATGGCATTTATATCGGATCGCAATATTTGCATTACAGTTCAGACAATGGCCAAACCTGGGAAATCATCTCTCCTGATTTGACCACCAACGATACCACCAAGCAGCAAGCCTTCAAAAGTGGAGGATTAACCACTGATGCAACATCAGCCGAGAACTATTGCACCATTCTAACCATCGAACCGAGCATTCACCCTACTGGAGAAATTTGGGTAGGCACGGATGATGGGCAAGTATCCATGACTACCAATCATGGCAAGTCTTGGAACAATGTCACTGAAAGAATCAAAGGACTTCCCAAGAATGCATGGATTCCCCAAATAGTTGTTTCACCAACAGATGGAAATGAAATTTGGGTAGTAGCAAATAATTACCGCCAAAACGATTGGAATCCTTACCTCTTTCACTCCATGGATGGCGGAAAAAAATGGGAAAATGTTGTAGCAAAAGCCAACATGACGGGACATTGTTTGAGTGTAGCTCAAGATCCCATTCAACCTGAATTGGTATTCTGCGGAACCGAGCACGGCTTGTATGTTTCTCTGAACAGAGGAAAAGATTGGGAAAAATGGAAGCATGACTATCCATCGGTTCCCACCCAAGATCTCAAAATTCATCCAGATCATGGCGATCTCATCATCGGCACATTTGGTCGTGCACTGTATATCCTTGATGACTTAAACCCGCTCAGAGATTGGATACACAATGGAAATAAAATCACTGACTCATTGAGTGTTTACAACACAGTCAACCCCATTTATCAAGCCCAATACAAGCGCCACAACGGTCAACGATTTCCCGCAGACATGTATTTCAGCGGAGACAACAAATACTCATCTGCCAAATTGTATTGTCATATAAAACAAAATGACAAGAAGAAAGATCAAAAATTAAAAGTCACCATTTGCCGCGATAATGCCAATGGTATGGACACAATCAGAAATTGGGAACAAGAGCCTGACTCTTTTTTAACCACAATAGACTGGAATTTTGATAGCAACGGTTTTAATTATCCCAGCAGAAACAAAAGAGAAAAGTCAAAAGAAACTCCAGGAGGTGGATTCAAGGTTGAACCAGGTGAATATTGGGCCATCGTGCAATGGGGCAAAGAAAAAGACAGTGTTCTATGGACGATAAAATATGATCCTAGAATGGTTTTTAGTCAGGAGAATTATGAAAAACAGAAGTCACTATATGCAGGTTGGAAAACTGAAATGATTAAACTCCGAGATGAATTGGATAAGATCAATGAAGCAAAAGCCATGACGCAATGGACCATTGATGCGATGAAATACCACCCTGACAGCACCATTAAATCCATGAAAACACTCAAAGACTCTTTGGATAAAGCATGGGAAAACCAAATGTTGAAAGTGTTCTTAAAAGAAGGATTAAAAGGAATTCAAGATGACAGCCGAGTCATCAGCGGACATTGGTGGACACCCTATTCATTGCTCAGCACTGAATCTGTTCAACCAGGTGAGAATGCGGCCAACGCAATTAAAAACTTGAGAAAGGAAATTGATACGTGGATTGCTGAAAACGATGTCATTTGGGATGGAGTATGGTCCACCTTTGAGGAACGCGCAAAACAAAATATTACTTGGCCAAAAGATTGGACGAATCAGAAATAATGCAATAACATCAAGGCAACGGTGCTATTGTAATTTCCTCGCTCGTAATAGCTGAATTGATTGGCCTGAGAAGGGTTGGGCCTTATCGGAACAACACTTTGACCATATTCAAAAACTACAGAGGATTTGTCCGATAAGACAAAACCAATACCTGTATTTATTCCAAAATCCCAGTCATTAAAGGCAGGCTGTCCACCATACTCAGACACAGAGTAAGTGTATTTATTTGCCATCACCGATTGATGAATGAGATAAGCTGCATAGGGACTCAAGTGAACATTGATGCGCTCATTCCAGTGAATCTGCCACGTGACGGGAATCTGAATGTAATTCAAACGATAGGCAAAAACATTTCGGGTGAGGGTATCCAATGGCGCTCTGCTACCCTTAGAAATAAAACCCATGCTCAGCAGCAAATCACTTCGCTCAGAAATATTTGCTCTTAAAGACAATGCCGCCGTTCCTCCAAATTTGTCAAAACCACCCAAACCATCTCCACTCATCTGGGAAGAGACCGGACCAATACAATATCCAAGATTAAAGCGCTTTGTCGATTCATTCTGTGCAAAAATTACCAGCGGTAAATTGAACAGAAGAACAAAGAAGAATATTTTACTGTAGTTCAAATTCTGTGGCATTGACAACCTCTTGTGTTGATTTATTGGTTATAAAGGCAACAACCGTCATGTGATTGCCTTGCCAACCCGACCTGAGGGGATAGGTATAGCTCTTTGTGATCATTGAACCAGCGGATGGATTGGAAACCAAATCATTTCCCATGTTCTGAGTAACCGCATCTCTCAAAAGATGCTTATGCTCATAATCCAAAATATCTGAGGGACTGGCGTTGTAATCCAATTGTGCGCTAATGATGTGCGATTCTATCAACAAAACCGTCAATGCGTAATTGCCTGCCATGTCTTCATTGAATTGAGAAGCTGTGTGGATATTGATTACGTTGTCCTCTGATACAAATTCAGCCTCAATTTGAACGGCAGCTGTTGGCGTTTCATTCTTCGCATCTTGAATCAACCCTTGCCATGCACCTGGATTTCCTGGATCCAAATAATGAAAGGTGCTCAAGCTTCCATTGCGATCAATGCGACCACAAGGATTGAATCCTCCCTGCAATTGGGCCCAATACAAATTGCCCGGAACGGTATTGTAGTCCGCTTCATACGGGGCGGCTTTGGGCTCTGCCAAAGTTCCAGCGTGAACGGCCACCGTAACCAAACGATCTCCTAAAACAGAATCCAATTGATTCACCAAAGAGGTCGCAGCAGGACAAAAGCCGCACTTGTGTCCCGTGAATTCTTCCAAAAGCACATTCTTCTGGATATTGTCTGCATAGACAAACGTAGGTGCTGGACCATACACTTCATCTTTATAACGGTATTTCACCGCATTTACTGGAGATTCAATCTTATCACAAGAAGACCAAATCAATGCACTCAAAACAAAAAAAACGAGAATCTTTTTCATGATTAAAAACTACTGGTAATACTAATTTCAAAACCATTGGTGGCAGGCACGGCGCGACAAACTCCTCCAATACAGAAAACACCTTCACGTCTTTTTCCATAACCCAAAGTAACGCGATGAGGTCCATTGATATAACCAACCGTTCCAAACAAATAGTTGATTTTCTTGGCCTCCACAGGATTTCCGCTGTTGTATTGATTGACAACGCCCAAAGTCCAATGGGGACTGCGGGTGTACTCTACTACAATAGTTTCCCAATTACCTTTGTCCTGCTTGGTATGCAACTCTTGTAATTCTATGCGGATATTGTCCTTCTTCGAAATCTTGTATCCCAACTCCAATACTTGAATATTGGCAAAGAGCAAACCCTTAAAATCACTCGTTACAGGGGTAACCTTGGTATTGAACTCCATGTAATAGAAAGTATACGTAGCTTGAAACTCTTTGGTCAACTTGCGCTTGAATTCAATATTAAAATCACGAACGTATTTGGTCTTTCCAAATCCCAAAGAATTAACGTTGTAGGATTCAGTATAGGCTTGCAACCCATTGAGACCAGTGGTATCCAAACTATTTGCTGCTGCGTAACTTGCGGTAATTTGAGTCCCATACTTGCCTCCCAATTTTGATCCTTTTGGAATGGTGTAAAAAGCTTCTAACATAAAGCTGGCCTCTCCTGTCAATGGTGTTGCATAAGGATACAAAGTAGAAGCCAAATTATACGTGTGCTGTTTGGTGATGGCTGGTGTGTAATTCAACGGCACATCAAACAATTTCAAATTGCGGTCACCCCTAAAACTTAAATTGTCAATGCTCTTGGCCATCAGGTTAAATCCCAACCCCTTCTTGCTGTATGAAGAATTGACAAAAATTCCTTGACCTTCTTTGTAAATGTATCCATTGTCCGCACTGGGATCATTGATCTTTCGGGCATATTCACCAGAAAGCATCCAACCCCCGCGTTGTAATAAAATTCTACCTGAATACATCGCGACATTATCGGGAATGGTAAATACCAAACTGTCTACGAAACGGCTTCCTCCTTCTTGGTAGCGGCTGACAAAGTTTCCGCCAATGGTCACCCTGGTTTTTGCTGACATCCATTTCTTATTCAAATCATTGATGGCGATTTCTCCATCGACGCCTCTGATAATACCATCTGCATGAATAATTTGATTGTCAAAATCCAAACGCTGACGACCAAAAACACCTTTTAAGGCAATTCCTTTAGCGGGTCTTAATACTACTCTGGCTCCGTCCATGGCATTATCAATTCCCAAATTGGGTTCCCAATAGGTTCTGAGCGTTAAACCATTTCCAAATTGCTCATAGAAATTTCCAATGGTGATTTCAAAGGTTGAATCAGCATACGTCAAATAACGATTCCCGATACCGGTTCCCTTGTAACGATTTTGTGCACTATACCCTTGTAAGGCGTTTTGATAGGTCTCCAATCTCCATCCCGCTGTGACATTGCCATATGTATAAGTGAAATTACCAAATCCATTCAGGGCCGCCTTGGACGGAGGAACGGTTGCATTGATTAAACTATCTGCACTGTATTGTTGTGCGATGAATTGAAAATTCCCTCTGAGAATTCCTTGCTTGGGTTGTTCCTGTGCCCATGTTGTCAAAGAACACAACAACAATAAAGCCCCTGTAATTCGTTTCATGTTCAAATATAAGTCTTAGTTGTTACCTATCAGTTCTTGTTCGATATGCTTCATGCGTTGTTTCATCTCCTCCACCTGTTGGTAATATTCTTCCTGTCCCTTGAAGGCATCTTTCATGCTGAAATAAAATTTGATCTTGGGCTCTGTTCCGCTGGGTCGAGCAGAGATGGTTGATCCATCCTCTAAGATAAATTGCAACACATCTGATTGGGGCTGCTCCAGCTCATAAGTTGTACCATTGGACAACGTGGCTTTCTGCAATTGATAATCGCGCAACTCCACCACAGCCTTTCCGCCCAATGATTGAGGGGCATTGGCTCTGAAATTGCTCATCATTGCTTTTATCTTCTGAACACCATCCAATCCTTTGAGGGTGATGGATACCAATTCTTCATGATACAAACCATACTGCGCGTAAATTTTCATGAGCAAATCCCAAAGACTGCTGCCGTTGGCCAAAGCATGCGCTCCTGCCTCACTCAAGGCCGCTGCGGAAATTACCGCATCCTTATCACGAACGTCATCGCCAATCAGATAACCGTAACTCTCTTCTCCACCTACCAAAAATTTCTCTTTTCCCTCACGCTCGCGAATCACCGCTGCGATGTATTTGAATCCCGTGAGGGTTGAGTAACAAGGGACGCCAAAGGAGGTTGCGATATCTTCTATCAATGTCGAAGTAACAATGGTACGTGCGGTGAAATAAGGAAGACCCGATGGATGAATTTTTCCTTTTTGATTCAATTGGTGGTAGGCCAAAATAGCGCCGGTTTGATTGCCATTGAGCAAAGCCATTTGTCCCGTATGGTCTCTTACACACAACCCCACGCGATCCGCATCAGGATCTGTGCCCAGTACCCAAGCGGCATTGGTTTGTTCTGCCAACGCAATGGCCATGGCCAAAGCTTCTCTTTCCTCAGGGTTGGGAGATTTCACCGTAGGAAAGTTGCCATCCGGTTTGGCTTGCTCTACCACCACATGTACATTCTTAAAGCCCATTAGCTTCAAAAGTGGCGGAACCATAGTAATTCCGGTGCCGTGAATAGAGGTGAACACAATTGGGGTATCACCAACCTTGTCAATGGCTTCATTATTTTTAACCAAAGGCAACATGGCGTTCAAATAATTTTCATCCCATGAAGCGTCCAAAATATGCAACAAATCATCGTTGCCATTAAATACAACTTCATCAAAGGAAGCGACTCCTCGAACGCATTGAATAATTCCCTTGTCCTGTGGCGGAACCACTTGCGCTCCATCTTGCCAATACACTTTGTAACCGTTGTACTCAGGAGGATTGTGTGATGCGGTGACCACGATACCTGCCTGGCATCCTAGGTTTCTTACTGCAAAAGACAATACAGGAGTGGGTCGCAAAGATTCAAACAAGTACACTTCTATACCGTTTCCGGTAAGGACATCAGCGGCTGTCCTGGCTAAGATGTCAGATTGATTTCTGCTGTCATAAGCGATAGCCACTTTGGCTGTACCTTGAACCTCACGACGAATATAATTGGCCAAACCCTGAGTGGCAGCGCCGATCGTGTAGCGGTTGATGCGCATCGCACCAATGCCCATTACCCCGCGCAGGCCACCTGTACCGAATTCTAAATCTTGATAAAAAGCTTCTTGCAAGGCTGATCCATTCTCTGCCATCAAAGCTCTCACTTCATTTTGGGTAGCTTCATCTACCGCATTCACCAGCCATGAGGCTGCTCTCTCCATTGCATTCATTGTGCATCTTTCTTTTTGTCCCAACAATGTTCCAGTTGCTTCATCCAAGAGGCGGGAACGATTCCAGTTTTGGATTGGAACAAAATATTGTCCAATTTGGAGTAGGAAGGTCGTTTGGCCTTTTGAGGAAAAGCATCACTGCTAACGGGAGACAAGTTAATAGGAATTTGGGCTAGATTAAAAATTTGCTGTGCAAAATCATACCATGAACCGATGCCCTCGGGGCTGTAATGCATAAGTCCATGCAAATTGCATTGACCACTCAGATGCAACAACAGAGCTTGGTAAATGTCTTGGGCTAAATCCTCAACAAATGTGGGGCTACCGAGTTGATCATTGACCACATTCAAATGATCTTTTGTTGCTCCCAATGACAACATGGTTAAAAAGAAGTTTTTTCCTCGGTTCCCATACAACCAAGACACCCGAAAGATGGAATGCTGAGGAAAAAGGCGTTGAACAACACCCTCTCCTGCCAGTTTGGAACGACCATAGGCGTTGAGCGGAGCGGGAGTATCACGCTCATTGTAAGGCTCTTTTTTTGAGCCATCAAAAACATAATCGGTGGAAAAATAGATGAGCCAAGTTTTTGAAGGATCAATGCATTGTGCCAAAGTAATGAGGCTGGTAGCATTGATGAAGGTGGCTTGGTCTTCTTGCTCCTCCGCAAGCTCCACATTGGTGTAAGCTGCAGCGTGGAAGATGATGTCAAAAGTATTTTGGGCGAAATAATTTTGGATGCTTTCTGAAGTGCTCCAGTCGAGTTCGCTGCGCGACGGGGTGGCGATGAGTCCATCCCAATGGTTGCGTTTGAGCAGCTCAGCAAAAGCAAACCCCAACTGACCTGAATATCCAGTCACCAAAATCGATTTCATGTGACTAAGATAAGGGGAAAGGTTAAAATGATAGAGGGTAAAAAGAGCCTACATCTTCCTATTTATTTAGAGAACATCAAATGAATACCTCAACCGCATCAAAATTAAAAAATATCAATAAAATCTCTCATTTCAGGAGATTGCTCGATATAGTCGTTACTATTTGGGTTGGATATCGTATTGTAATTGCGAATGATGTTAGACATATTGTAATCAGTAGTCACCTTGTTTTTGGTTTTGTAAACAACCAATCTTCCGCCACGCTTAGGGGTAATAACTACAATATAGATATCGTGAGAAATAGCAGTTTTAGGCCATGAATCAAGAATAACCCCCTCCATTGCTTGAATCTTACTAAAATTGGCTTTGTAAACGTAACAATTAGAGTAAATTCTTCCGACGAGGTCCCATCCTACTGATGTCAATCCGGACTTTCCATTCCAAACGGAACCTCGTGCCATAATAACGATTTTATTTCCATTTGATTCCTTATTGCCGCTATTCAATAATCGATAAAACTCTGAACGCATAGAAGCATCAATAATCTGACAAAAGAAATTCTCATAAAGATATGGAGCGCACATTGATAAATCCAAAGTTCCAAATTGAACACCATGATATGGCACTAAATCCCGAATGAATAATCGCTTATTGAAACTAATCAAAGGTTGAAAAAAATTACCCACCTCCTGATTCTTCTGATTAACCCATCGGTTGGTAGCGCTATTTGGAAATGAATTATTTACAGACATATTGTAATAATTCTGTTCTACAGATAATGTATTGGGTGTTACTAGAGCGCTATGAAAAGCGCTATTCAAACCCTTCTGACTCTGACTAGCCTGACCCGGATTATGAGTTAATAATACAACACTTAAGTCATTAAAATCACCGTAATAAGGTTCCGCAAAAACATTTAAATTTAAGCTTGTATTCGGTTGAGTGGAATTATACGCATTGATCAATGGCATAATAAAATTAGGAAAAACAATTGGTGGATTTCCCATCAACATCCTTGTTTGAGCATTCATGTTACACATGTATTTGTTTTTAATATGATTACTTAAATATTACTTCTAACCAATAACACAATCATTGACAAAGCTCCTCAGAGTAGACACCCAATTTGATTCCAAGATCATCATGGTTATGAAAAGTAAATTCTATACCTCCCGTTAGAACAGCTTTGCCCAAATGAGTCTTTGTCCTTCAATAAATAAAATTTACTCGCTTTCATTAGCCATTATAATTTACAAGATCTCTGTAAGACTCCATAGAAACAAAATGAATCTCAATACCATTTGCGCGACAATAATCTTCGAAGAAATCTGGCACAGGAATTTCTCCTCCTCCCGGAAGAAATATTTCCTTAGTATTCGTTCTTTTGATTAGTTCAATTAAATTTTTAAAGAGCTCATCAATTTGAAGTCCTAAATCTGCTGACGCATCAACATTAATATTTTCAACACCAATAATAGATTGGTCTCCTCTTCTTAACACTTGAATATCTTTATCAGTATATCCTCTTACGCTGATATTTTTCCAACCTCTATCTCTAAGTCGGTTTAGAAAAGTGCGCATTACATTAATTTTAATCATGTTTTTCTGTTTTTAATGTGAACCTGACCTTAGCTCAATTTTTGTTTAAACGCTCAATCCTTTAAACATCGAATATTCATACCATTCATTAAAGAACCAGTCTCTACCGCTCCGCGATAAATATCTGAACCTGCTATACTTCTAAACCATAAAGCATTTGATCCAAATGTCGAACTTGTCCACCAATAAGCCATTCCCATAGTATACCAATGTCCTTCAATAAAGTGCAACCCTCCGGGAAGTCCATTAAAACCAGAGATATTCGTATTCTCCGTCATGGGAATTTCCCACAACAACTGACTTCTAAGAAATTCTCCAGCATTAATCCCTCTTCCCCCATTTTGTTGCTGCTGAACACTTGAGAGCCCCATGTTTTGCTCAAGGTACATCCAATCACAATCTGAAGGAATGTGCCAACCTAAAGGACAAACATTTTTTTCATTGATGACCACCATCCCGTTGTACAACATACCAAAAACATCATTATAGCTGACATCTGCTATATTCTCATACTTCGGTAAACTATCATTATACCATTCTCCATGGCTGGTAGCACCTGCAATACTTGTCCCATCATTGAACTTTGTCGTTGCTAGATTCTCTGCAAACCAACACTGTCCACCTATTTCAATCAAATCATAGACTTCATCGAAATAAGTCAAAGTACTTTGACCTCCACAACCCGTAACCGAAACATTTTCATCCTTACAAGTAATGTTTCCCGGAAGCAACACCGCGCCATTTCCAGAGCCTTCATCGGGATTAACGCCCATACATTCACATTGTCCATTCAAGTGATCATTGGTGGTTGATGCTATTCCATCGTCACATGACGCACCAATAAAATGACAACTTCCATCATTCGTTGTTGCAACTGCATTATAGTTACAAGCAGCTGTGTTTGTACACCCAGGAATGTTTGTTAAGCCCAAACATTCGCAATTGTCTCCATAAATATCCAACGCTGTTGAAATCAAACCATCATCACAAAGGTCTCCAACGTTTTTACAGGTGCCATTGTCAATCACCGCTTGTGCATTGTAATTACAACTCAAGGGATTCATACAGCCAGAAATCAATTCTAACATTCCAGCATCAGAGATGCTTCCATCTGAAAAATAAAACATGAAATGTTGGTTTTCAATGGACACCGAATCGATTACCGAAACAACATCTGAACTTCCTGACCTTGCACTATACATCGCATAAGGGACACTCATCAACTGCTGGTTGCCCATTTCAATGTAATCTGCATTATTTGGACCCTTGAATTCTACTTGCAAAAATTTCGGTGTAACCGACCAATCAATCTGAGAAAAATCGCCAATCAACACTTCTCCCTCGCCGATAACAGCACTCATCAATCCCATATTATTGGTAGTCACCTGATGATGCTCTTGATAAACAACTAATCCGTTCAAAGCGTCAACATTTCGAATACTGAACTTCATCTCAATATTGGTGTTGATCATCGGTGTACCATCCGCATTTCGCACTACCGCCTGATAGGGAATGCCTGGCATCACCAGCTGCCCTAATAAATCAGGCACAAAAAAAAGAAAAACCATCAACTTAAATATCCTCATGATGTAAAGCTATTTTTAAATACCCTCTACTTTTGGGTCCATGTAAGCCCATCTTTTTCTACACTCCAAGTATATCCATACATACATTAATTTAGCTTCATGTCCAGGAAAGTGATACAAATCGGAGAGGAAGACATCAATGCGCTAATCCTAGAGGTGCAGGAAGCTTTCGGACACCCCATTCAAAACAAAAGTCACATCATCCACCTTATTGACAAAATCACAACCAACAATTCCAAAGACATTATTAGCTTCAACACCCTAAGAAGATTCTTTAAACTCATCCCATCACAACACACCCCAACAATAGAAACCCTCAATATCCTCTGCCGTTTCTGTGGATATGCATCTTGGGAGGAATTCACATACGTCATCAACCAAAACTCTGAAAACTTCCTTGGCCATTCCATGATTCAAATTATCAGAAAACAATGGTCAAAAGAAAAAGCAAAACACATTATTCAAGATTTCAAGAAAAGTGAAAAACTCTATTTCTGGATGTCTTCCGTGTTCCATCAAATTAGCCTTGAGGACAAAGTTTTCTTAGTGAAAGAATCACTCAATATCATCCAATCTCCACAAAACGAAAATACTTCGCTAGGCTATGCCCAATATTTCTGGGTGCAAACAATCGGTTGTTATATGATGCAACTTGAAAAACGTGAGTTGACGATTTTCATGAAACAAATTCATCACCTTAAAGTCATTTGTGAACTATGTGTAAGCTACAATCCATCTGAGATCAATTACGACTTGATTTTATCTCATTGCAAAACCGATTTCACTTCAACCCAAGACAAACTATTCCTTCTATCTATTCAAACGTTACGTGAATACTTAAAATTTGGAAAACTTAAAAAAACATCCATTGTAAAAATTCATCAATTGGTTATATCTGCAGATCAATTGGACATCAAACCTTTCTCAAGAATCATGGCTTTACAAATCATTTCTGAGGATGCCATTCATGGTTCAATTGAGCGTCTTAAAAAAGACATGTCATATTTTCAAAAAAACAAATACTACAGAGAATCTGTGGTCTTTTTTGTGCTAGAAATTTCAAGAGCATTGTGTCATAAAAATAGGTTCGAGGACGCTTTACAGATCATTTCACACTATTCTAACACTTACCGAGGAAACGTAGGTTTTTGGGCAAGCATTCACCGCAACACATTGCATCTATATTCAGCTTGGTCAAACTATTTCGCCGGAAATAAAAACACTTCTATTGAATCATTTAAAAACTTCAACCCGCAACTGGTAGAAAACTTTCAAGAAGAGTGGGTTTTTCAGGACCTGAAGCTCATCGAAAAATTGCTGGCAGAGGCTTGAATATTCAATTCTCCGCTACCCTCACCTTTCCAACCAACTGACCCTTAATTTCAAGTACTTTAAAGGTGTAGTCACCAATAACCATCTCCTGTCCCTTCACCGGGAAGTTTTCTAAGCAATGCAATATCATTCCATTGATGGTATCGTATTTCTCTTCATCCTCTTCCAGTTTCAAACCCCATAGGTCATTGATATTTTTAATCTCATCCCTTCCTGTAAAAATATAACTTCCATCGGCTTGGGGATTGGTCATCACTTCCACCTCATCATGCTCATCCTCAATCTCTCCAACAATCTCCTCAATAATGTCCTCTAAAGTAGCCATACCGGCTGTTCCGCCAAATTCATCGACCACTATAAAAACCTGCTTCTTTTCCAGAATGTTCATGCTCAACATTTCTTGCGCAGGCATGGCCTCAGGGATAATGGCCACTGGACGAATCAAATTCTGTATGCGCGTTGGTTGACTCAATAAATCAAAAGAATGAACGTAACCGATGATATTATCAATATTGTTTTTAAAGACCAAAATCTTTGACAATTGGGAGTCAATGAATTTGTTCTTTAATTCAACCATTCCCGATGTCAATGGCACTGCTACAATCTCATTTCGGGGAATCATACAATCACGGGCCTTGACTTTTGAAAAATCTAAGGCGTTCTGAAAAATTTCAATCTCATGATCCATGGTTGTGGTGGGATCTTGTTGACCGGTAACCTTTTCCAAATAATCATCCAAATCCACTCTTCCAAATACGCGTTTCTCATTCTCAGCATTGGCTTTTTTCCCCAAAATCAAATGAGCCAACATCATCACCAACATCGCAAATGGCCAGAGCACAACACACCACAAAACAAGCGGTACCGCCAGAATATTTAACCACCGATTGGGAGAATGCGTGACCATGATTTTGGGTAAAAACTCTCCAAAAACCAAAATGATAATGGTTGACAATATTGTTTGTACCAAAAGCAGACCTCCATCACCCAGAAAATGAGCCAGTTCGTGCAGGTGATTTTCAATGCCCAATACAATTTGATCGCCCAACTTCATACCAAACACTACCAACCCTATGTTGTTCCCCACCAACATAGCCGATAGGAACAACTGTGGACGATTAATAAAATAAGAAACAATATTGGCCGACCACAACCCCTGTTTTTTATCCAACTCAACCTTTAAATGATTGGCGGAAAGAAAGGCCATTTCCATTCCGCTGGAAAAGGCACACACCAAAATACTAATGATTACCCAAAGTAACCAATTGTCTGCAGCTAATTCCATTTAACCTTGCTCTTGATTGCGCT